>Ga0256842_1001153_pt1 | contig 21828 bp, 16 predicted proteins | sample 4559240metaG_FD_185973 | JGI IMG/M metagenome (GOLD analysis project Ga0256842, IMG submission 185973) | Hydrothermal vent microbial communities from Guaymas Basin, Mexico - 4559-240 | ecosystem: Environmental > Aquatic > Marine > Hydrothermal vents | place: Mexico: Guaymas Basin | collected... | reverse complement strand
CTTAAGCCTGTAATATATGGCTTGCTTCGATAATCTGTTATGGGTCTTTTCCGATAATTCCGAAAGCGACAAGTAAGGATACTGCAATCTCAAAAGCGCGACTTCCTTCAGCCTATCGGACAACTTGTCCAAAAGGCCCTCCTCTTCCATCTTTTTTAAAATGTTTACTTGCCGCAACGCAGCCTTGGACTGCCTTTCCAAATTGGCAAATTCAAAATTTAATTTTCGGTTTGTGTCATTAAGAATTTTTTTATTGACCGCATCTTCTTCCATAAACATATACGTCTTTTCGGCCCCCACAATGTAAATAAATTGCTTCACGTTCTCACGCCCCGCTATATATATTATATTATTTCTTTCGGAATTTTTAATCGCAAATTCCGAAATGAGTTTTTTTACAAGTTCCAATTCGTCGGGTTTCTCAAATCTAAATTCAAGATGGTATGAGGGGGGAGTGGAGAGAATACCGCATCCCAAATATACTCCACGCAAAAAAGACCTTTTTTGAGAAGAAGAATATTTATACAGCACCGAATTCCTAATTTCGTCAAACTTCGGAAGACCTCTTATTCCGCTAAATTCCACGGCAACCCGGTCTTTTTCTTTTTGAAGAATATCTTCTTCCCTTACGAAGTCCAAACTGTTAGCGAGTTTAACAATTTTTCGTATAACGGAGAATTCACGGGAACTGAAAAGCAACCCGACTCCTTTGTTTGTAAAAACAATTTTACCGTTTGAAACAATTAAACCGTAGAACTCCGCATCCGGAGAAGTTATAACGTGCGACAACTCGCTTTTACAGAGAAAATTTAACGATTCCTTCTTGCTACGGATAGAATTTCTTTTGCTAACTTTATTGAATTGTGCCGTACCGTCTCACCCCTTTCGGATACAAAATTTTTTGCGATACATTTTACGCCGAGTTTCTTTAAATTTTCGATATCGGCTTTTACCGGAACCGCACCGGAAGCCGCATACTTTTTCAATAAATAGTCACTTATTCTTCCGGTATTCAGCAAAACGTAATCAATAGAACCGCCACCAAGCACGGATAAGATTACCTTAAGGTGGTCTGATGCAGCGAAATTGTCTGTTTCGCCGGGCTCAGTCATTATATTGCAAATAAATATTTTGGTTGCTTTGCTCCTTACAATCGTATCGTTTATTGCGGGCAGGAGCAGAGGTGGAATAACGCTCGTGTATAAACTTCCGGGGCCTATAACTATGACATCCGCATCATGAATGCGTTTTAATGCTTTCATATAAGGCTTTGCATTGTCCGGTTTTATCATCAACTTTCTAATTTTACCTCTGTAGGATGTAATTTCAGATTCGCCTTCAATAACAGTTCCATCCTCAAATTCGGCAACAAGAGAAGTATTTTCCGTTGTAAAGGGCATTACCTCCCCGTTAATTCCAAGCAATTTTCCGAGGCTAATTACGGCGTCGCCGAAATCACCCTTTATTCTTGTAAGTGCCGCAACTAAAAGATTACCCATACTGTGCCCGTTCAAACAAGAATCTTTTTCCTTAAATCGAAAATCAAGGATTTTTGCGGCAAGCGAGCCGTCCTCGGCAAGTGCCGTAAGACAGTTCCTTATATCACCAGGAGGAAGTATCCCCATTTCTCTACGCAATCTACCCGAACTCCCCCCTGAATCCGCAATTGTAATTACGGCAGACACCTTAACAAATTCATATTTTAGTCCGCGTAAAACGGTGGAAGTTCCTGTTCCTCCCCCAATCACCACTATTCGCTTTTTTAAATCCTCTTTCCTCTTTTCAAAAACCAAATTCATTATTTCCGAGCGGGTTTTATCGGGAACAAGAGCGGAAGAAATTGAAATAACAAGTTCCCTCAATCCGAGTACAATCAATGCAACAGAGAAAAAAAGGATCACCAAAGCCACAACAGTAATCACGATATTTCCAAAAGGAATTTTGGAAGCAATATTCATTAAAGATAACTGCTTAAGAAACCGTGCCTTGGAGGAAGACATATTTTGAAAATATATTATACCGATACCGTAAATCAGCATAATAATCCCCGCTGCAATTGACACAAGATACCGTTTTATTTTTATCCCCGGCAGGAGCCACCTTAAAAACGGATGCTCTGTAATTCTCATTTTTCTATATCCCTATGCTCTATTTTTACTTTGTATCCGAGATTTTTAAGGAATTCGCCGATTATTTCTCCCAAAGCGACCGACCTATGCTTTCCTCCGGTGCATCCGAGAGATATAGTAAGGTAAGACTTGCCTTCGGCAATATAGCGGGGCAGAAGAAACTCAAGAAGCGATTCGAATTTATCAAGAAATTCTTTTGTTTCGGGAAATTTTAACACATAGTCTTTTACTTCATTATCCATACCTGTTTTACTTTCAAGGCCTTTCACATAAAACGGATTTGGTATGAACCGGACATCCATAACAATGTCAGATTGAAGAGGCAAGCCGTATTTGAACCCGAACGTTACAACGGAAACATCAAGCATTTCTTTCTCTGACGGAGAAAGTATGGAAACAATTTTGGCTTTCAAATCTTTCAATGAAAATCCGGTGGTGTCGATTTTAAAATCCGCAATACTTCTCAGATGAGACAATTTTTCTTTTTCAATTGCAATTTTCTGCTGAATTGTATTGCCTTCGCTTATCGGGTGCTTTCTTCGAGTTTCCGAAAATCTTTTTATTAATGCTTCGTCGGATGCTTCAAGAAAAAGCAATTTAACATTGAGTTCCTGATTGTTTTTCAACCTTTTGATAATTTCAGGAAGTTTTTCAAGAAAAGCACCGCTCCTTACATCTACAACAATTCCCAATTTATTAATCCTGCCCTCTGTTTTGAGTACAAGGTTTATAAAATCCTCTATAAGATTCGGCGGAAGATTATCCACGCAAAAAAAACCTAAATCTTCTATAATACCGATTGTTTTGGTTTTGCCTGCGCCGCTTTGCCCCGTAATTATCACTACACTAACCTTTTCCCTCATATTTTCTCTCATAGAAGTATTATAATTCTATTGCTTTTTTTTACAATTCATACTAAAATATGAAAACAAAATTCTATTGTGGGAGGTAGAAATGGCCTTAAAAGGAGAACTTTCAGATGTACCAATAAATGAAATATTCTCTTTATTAAAAAATACGAAATCATCAGGGATACTCTTTATAGACTTCGAAGGAAAAAGGTTTAAAATTCATTTTTTTAACGGAGAAGTGATAAACGCTGAGGGAGATGCGACTCCGGAATCCTCTCTTGAATTTGTATTGGGGCTTAAAAACGGAAGTTTTGAATTCGATAAGAATGCAGATACTAAAAAAGCGGCTAATTTGGATAATATTAAAAAAGTTTTGTCAAATATGCAAAAAATTCAAGCTGAGTGGAACAAACTGAGAAAGGCTTTCCCATCAGAGAATGTTGTTATAGCATTATCGGAAACTAACAAAGAGGAAATAGAACTTTCCGGAACAGAATGGAAAATAATCTCGATATTGAAAAATCCGAAAACAATCTCTCAAATTTCGAAAGAGTCAGGGATAGGAATATTCGAACTGTTAAAGGTATTGTCTAATATGCTCCAGAAAGATTTGATCGCCGTAAAAGGTGAAGAGTCTCCCGAAAAAACATTGGAAGAAGACTTAAAAAATGTTGTGCCCGTCCGCCTTCTCGGATATTGGGCAACACGTTCTCCCATTGAAGGAATCAAAGCGATAGAGTTTTATAGAAGAGTAGACGACAAAAAAACGGTTGTCGACATTGCAAAAGAAATGGGAATAAGCCTAAAAGAAGCATCTGAGATTTTAGAATACTTAGTTAAAAACGATAAACTCGAAAAAAAATTAAAAAGGAAGTGATGGCCTATGCCTTTACAGGGTGAATTAAGAGATTTTCCGCTTGAAGAAATCATTGATCTACTCAATGAAGGCGGTAAAACGGGAGTTCTTGACATAGAATACGAAGATGAGGAGTTAAATAAACATAAGATTTCTATTTACTTCAAAAACGGCAAAGTAGTATATGCAACGGATAACGTAAATAAAAAAGGAATTGCGGTAATTGAAACTGCTGCAAAATTGTTTGACGGCAAATTTGTGTTTATACCCGGAGAGGTTAACGTTCAAGACAAAGAATTTAAAAAATTAAACTTTAAACAGTTTAAACTACGATTTCATGCTATATTGGACAAATGGAAACCACTTAAAGAGGCTTTTCCAACCCTAAATGACGTAATTCTCCTTGAAGAAAAAATACCGGATAAATTAAATCTAACAAGACAAGAATGGGACATAATATCGGAAATCGGTGAAGGTAAAACAATAAAAGAACTTATTGATAAGTCAAATATAGGGGAGATTACATTATTGGAAACCTTGCTATCTCTAAAAGAAAAGGGAGTTATCAAAATAGAGAAAGGGGAGACAATAGATCCGAGAATTGCATCTTTTATCCCTCGAAAAATAAGAGCAATGACCTTTGTAAGGCCAAAAGACATCGAAGATGAAACAGCACAGAAAGTTTTTGATCTTATAGACGGAAAAAGAACAATCAAAGAGATTGCCTCACAGTTGAATATAAGCATTAGAGATGTCAAGAAAGCAATCGAATATCTCGCTAAAATAGAAAGAATCGTAAAACCTAAGTATTAAGGTAAAAACTCGGTAAATACACTATTTGCTATAAACATTCCTTTTCGGCTTAGAAGTATTTTATCGGGTTCAACTTTTATCAAACGTAAGGCTCTCAATTTCTCGATTGTTTCATAAAAATCAAATTCAGGAAGTGTGCCAAACCTTATATAATAAAGATTTTTGTTGACCCCGTCTTTTAAAAGCCTTAAATTCAAAATAAGATGCTCGGCTTTTGCAAATTTTGCGGTTAGATGCTCCGAGTATGAGACAGGCAAAATATTTTGATTTATTTTATCACAATACTCATATAATGAAGATGTATTTTGAAATCTCTCCCTTCTTAAGTAAGAAGCGGCAGATATGCCAAAACCTCTATAAGGCAGATTTTTCCAATATATTTTATTGTGTTTGGATTCGAATCCGGGCTTTGCAAAATTTGATATTTCATAATGAATATATCCGGAATTTTTGAGAATCTCGATTCCTTTCGAATACTCTTCGTAATCCAAATCATCATCCGGAAGTTTCAATGAATTCCGCTTTTCATAAAACTCGGTTCCTTTTTCTATTGTAAGAGAATAGTAAGAAATATGTTCGGGACGAAGATTAATCGCTTCTCTAAGGGAATGTTCCGTATCAAGCAAGTTTTCCCCGGGTAAAGCAAACATAAGGTCTAAATTTATATTTTCAAAACCCACCTTTCTTAAAGTTTCATAAGCGATGTAAATCTGACGAGAATTATGAACTCTTCCCAAAATTTTCAGAGTTTTGTCGTTAAAAGATTGAGCACCGAGACTTATCCTATTAATACCTAAGTCCTTAAATTCTTTGAATTTGTTGTATTGAACGGTTTCGGGATTTACCTCCATTGTGAATTCACAAGGTTCGTTTATATCGAAGTTATGTTTAATAGCCCTTATTATTTCGGCTAAATCCTCGGGTTGGAGCAAAGAAGGAGTGCCTCCTCCCAAATATATGGTACCTACTTTACAACCATTAATTCCTAATTTTTCGGAAGAAAGTGAAATTTCGGAAGTAAGACAGGAGATGTACCTTTTGAGTCTGTCTCTTCTGTAAGGAAAAGAAACAAAATCACAGTAATTGCACTTTTTAAGGCAAAAAGGAATATGAAGGTAAAGCGCCAATCCGCTATTTTTTATTATCACTTTTCACTGAAAGCACGGAGAAGAATGCCTCTTGAGGGATGGTAACATTCCCTATCTGCTTCATTTTTTTCTTTCCTTCTTTTTGCTTTTCAAGAAGTTTCCTCTTTCTTGTTACGTCACCTCCGTAACACTTTGCAAGCACATCCTTTCTGTAAGGAACTATCCTTTCCTTTGCTATAATTTTACTTCCTATCGCAGCCTGAAGTTTCACTTCAAACATCTGCCGTGGAATAACTTTCCTCATCCTTTGAAGCAGATTCCTTGCCATATATACCGCTTTATCTTTGTGTGCCATAAAAGAGAGTGCATCGATCGGCTTTTTATTGACGAGAATATCTACTTTAACAATATCTGCCTTTTCAAATCCCTTAAATTCATAGTCCAATGTCCCGTAACCACGCGTAACAGATTTAAGTTTGTCAAAAAAATCCGTAACGATTTCCTGAAGAGGCACTTCATAACGAAGAATTGTTCTCTTGGATTCGGGGTATGCCATATCTTTGAATTTGGCTCTTCGGTCATTCAAAAGTTCCATAACATTTCCGATATAATCGGGAGGCGTCATTATCGAAGCCTCGACGATTGGCTCCCTGATTTCTTCAATTTTGGAAGGGTCAGGAAATTTTCCAGGATTATCTATTTTTATGACTTCGCCGTTCCTCATTACTATTTCGTATTCTACGTTAGGAACCGTTGCAATAATATCCTGACCGAATTCTCTCTTGAGACGGGCAATGGTAATTTCCAAATGCAAAAGCCCGGAAAATCCGCATCTAAAACCGAAACCCAAAGCTTGGGAATTCTCCGGCTCATACGTAAAAGCAGGATCGTTGAGGTGAAGTTTTTCAATGGACTTTTTCAACGCTTCGAACTCGTTTGTATTCAAAGGATAAATGCCGGCAAATACCATCGGAATGTTTTCTCTGAAACCCGAAACAGGAAATTCGGCAGGATTTTCTGCGGATGTGACCGTATCGCCTGTTCTCACATCAAGCGGATCCCTTATAACAGCGGTAAAATAACCCACATCTCCTGCAACGAGTTTTTCGGATTTCTCCATTTTTAACCTGAAAACCCCTGTTTCTTCCACTTCAAACTCTTTTCCCGTAGACATAAATCTGATTTTCATACCCGGTTTGATTTCTCCGTCAAAAACGCGAACGTAAACAACCACACCCTTATAAGTATCAAAATGCGAATCGAATATAAGCGCTTTGAGCGGAAGGTCATTTCTTCCTTTTGGGGGAGGAATCTTTTCGATTATTTTCCTTATTAAGTCGTCTACACCCACCCCCAATTTCGCACTTATTTTCAGAATGTCTTCTTGCGGGATCCCCAAAATTTCTTCTATTTCTTCCGCTGTTCCCTCTATGTCCGCTCCGTTAACATCGATTTTATTTATTACGGGAATAATTTCCAAATCATTCTCCAATGCGAGATACGTATTGGCAATAGTTTGGGCCTCAACTCCCTGTGTCGCATCGACAAGCAGAACAGCGCCCTCGCAGGACTTTAAACTTCTTGACACTTCATAACTGAAATCCACATGTCCCGGAGTATCAATAATATTAAAAATATAATCCTTACCGTCCACGTTTATATTTAATCTCACCGGATGAGCGCGAATTGTAATCCCTCTCTCCCTTTCAAGGTCCATACTATCCAACACTTGGTCTTCCTTTTTACGCTCGTTTATAAGCCCCGCCTTCTCTAACAACCTATCGGCAAGGGTGGATTTCCCGTGATCAATATGTGCAATTATCGAAAAATTTCTGACGTTATCGCGTTGTGCCAACTTTTATCCTTCTCCTATTAAAAGTAAGTTCGTTTTTATTGTTCACACCCACGTATACGGTATCCCCGCTCTCGAATTCTCCTTTCAAAATTTTCATTGCAATGGTATTTTCAATTTCTCTTTCAATATATCTCTGAAGCGGACGTGCTCCGTACTCGGGATTATACCCGTTTTTTGCAATTAGTTTCCTCGCCTCTTTGGACAAAACAATCCTGATATTACTCTCAGAAAGGTTTTTCTCAACTCTTTTCATAAGAATATCCACTATCTTTTCTATTTCCTCAAATTTTAACGGATAGAATACGATAATATCATCAAGCCTGTTCAAAAATTCGGGTTTAAAAATATTTTTCAGGGATCCCAACAATTTTTTCTTTTTATCTTCGAAGGAAACCTCAGCATTGTTTACATCAAATCCCATAGATTTTTCTTTCAGTTTCGCTGTACCGAAATTAGACGTAAGTATTATCACGGTATTTTTAAAATCGACGGTATGCCCTTGAGAATCGGTGGCACGACCTTCGTCCATTATTTGCAGAAGAATATCGAATATATCGGGATGCGCCTTCTCTATTTCGTCAAAAAGCACTACGGAATACGGTTTTCTTCTCACCGCTTCCGTGAGTTGCCCGCCTTCTTCGTATCCGACGTATCCCGGAGGAGAGCCTATCAACCGAGAAACGGCAAATTTCTCCATATATTCGGACATATCAAACCTTATCAAAGCATTTTCGTTCCCGAACAAAAATTCCGCAAGCGCTTTTGCAAGTTCCGTTTTTCCAACACCCGTAGGACCCAAAAACAAAAACGCTCCGATAGGCCTGTTCGGATTTTTTAAACCTGCACGCGCACGCCTTATCGCATTGGATACCGCTTTCACTGCGGAATCCTGCCCCACAATCCGTTTATGAAGCATCTCTTCCATATGTACTAATCTTTTCTTTTCGTCAGTCAAAAGTTTTTCCACCGGAATATTCGTCCACATTGAAATAATCTTCCTAATATCATCCTCCGTAAGTTCCGGGACATTTTCTTTATCGGCGGCCTCTTTTATAAGTTCTCTTAATTTCGAAAGCAGTTCTTTCTCCCTAATTCTTAAATTATCCACTTCAAGCAACTCTCTTTCTCTTATCGCCGCAAATTTTTCCTCTCTTATTTGCTTTAATTCTTTTTCTATCGCTTTTATTTCGGAACTTTTGGAAAGTTGAAGCCTTAGCCTGGCTGCCGCTTCGTCAACAACATCTATTGCTTTATCCGGTAAAAACCTGTCATTAATGTATTTTACGGATAATTTAACGGCCGATTCAATGGCGTCATCGGTAATTTTTACATTATGAAAAGATTCATAGCGTTCCCTAAGCCCTTTTAAGATACGGATACTCTCCTCAACCGTAGGTTCATTTACAAAAATCGGTTGAAACCTTCTTTCAAGGGCTGCGTCCTTTTCAATGTATCTGCGGTACTCTTTAAGGGTAGTTGCACCAATCACTTGAATTTCGCCTCTTGCAAGGGGCGGTTTGAGAATATTAGATGCATCTATGGCGCCCTCGGCAGCGCCGGCTCCCACAATTGTATGGAGTTCATCTATAAAGAGAATAACATCTTTTTTTGACTTTGATACTTCTTTGAGTATCCTTTTCATTCTCTCTTCAAATTCGCCTCTGTACTTCGTGCCGGCAATAACCGAAGAAAGATCGAGTGCAACAAGTCTTTTATTTGCAAGAAGTTCCGGAACATCACCGTCTGCAATTTTCTGAGCAAGCCCTTCCACAATCGCAGTTTTCCCCACTCCGGGATCTCCCACTATTGCAGGGTTATTTTTCTTACGCCTCATAAGAATTTCTATTATTCTTTCCATTTCTTTTTCCCTACCGATTACTGGATCCAACTTGCCATTTGCAGCGAGAAGAGTTAAATCCCTACTATACTGATCAAGCGTGGGCGTTTTTGAGTTATTTATTTTTTTAGGCCGCTTTTCGGTTTTTCTTATTTCGCCGAGCATAGAATAAATCGTTTCTTCAAGGAAAGACAGATCCACACCCATATCTTGAAGAATCTTTACGGCAATCCCGCCACCTTCGTGGATAATTGCAAGCAGTATGTGTTCCGTGCTAACATACGTATCACCGAGATTGTTTGCTTCCCTTTCGGCCATTTCAAGCACTCTCTTTGCACGTGGAGTTAGAATAACGTCCGAAGAAGAACCACCGCTATGGTTGGCAGGAGCCGATTCGCGCACTATACTTTCTATCTTTGAAAGAACCTCGTTCGTATCAATACCAGCACCGATCAGGGCATTGTACGCCAAACCTTCGTTGAGTTTTATCAAACCAAGAAGGATATGCTCCGTTCCAAGATAATCATTATTTAAAAAACGAGCCTCTTCCTCTGCAAGCCAGATAGCTTTTTGGGCTCTCTCGGTTAAATTATTCCAATTCATATTATCATCTCCTTACATTATATTTTACAAGATAATGTGTATTGCGTCAACCGTTGATAACTTATTGACAGATCTTATAAATGATAATTTAATGTGGTTTTTGTGAAATTGCGTAAGGTGGTGCCGGGGACCGGAATCGAACCGGTACGATGTCGCCATCGCGGGATTTTAAGTCCCGTGCGTCTGCCAGTTCCGCCACCCCGGCAAAAAAATTGGAGGCACCGGTCGGACTCGAACCGACGATGAGGGTTTTGCAGACCCTTGCCTTACCTCTTGGCGACGGCGCCCCTGATACTGGAGCGGAAGACGGGATTCGAACCCGCGACAACTGGCTTGGGAAGCCAGCGCTCTACCCCTGAGCTACTCCCGCCTGCTTTAACATTATATTTTAATTTCTCTTTTAGTCAATTGTTTTTCGAGAAGAAAGTTAAACATTTCTATTGTTCGGGGATGAACCGGTTTCTTTGCTTTCATCAAATAATCCACATTTAAGCGAGTTTCTTCCAGCAAAGCTTCTTTCAAATTCTTAAATGCAATATTTCTAACATAAGATGCGTCGCTAAAGTTGCGCCCCGGTTCTATGAAATCGGCAAGATAAATCAGCGCCTCATTAAGAGTTATCCCTTTTCTTCCAGTAGTGTGATATTTAATGCAGTTTAGTATATTTACATCTTTTATACCAAGTTCGTTCCTCACTAAGATAGCGCCTACCGGTGCATGCAGCAATACGGGATTTTTCGCTTCAATTTCATCCGGTATATAACCGTTTTCTTCCGCAATCCTAAAAAGCTCCGGAAAAGGCAAATCCCTTGCAACATCATGCAAAAAGCCGGCGTAGAGTAAAACATCTTTGTTTCCGCCCCATACTTTGTACAGCGAAAGCGCTGTTTCGACAACTCGTTCGGAATGTTGTATCCGATTAAGGCTTTCATATTTTCTTAACCATTTCTTAGCCTCTGCTATAGTAACCATTATTTATAATCATCCTTTCGACCTTTTCCGGAAGAAGATAGGCAATACTTTGCTTTTCTTTTATTCTTCGTCTGATTAGCGTGGAAGAAACCGGGTACAACGGATGCGAAAGAAAATAAATACTGCTTTTAAACTTGTTAAAATATTTTTCTATATAACCCTTGGCTTTTTCAAAATTTCCTTCGAACCTTTTGGCAACAATAATTTTACTATTTTCTATGATCAAGTTAAAAGATTTCCACTTATGAAACTGCAAAAACGCATCCTCACCGATTATTGAATAACACTCCTCGCATTTTTCTTTTTTAATTATATGGAAAAGTGTATTTACAAAGTATGAAGGCTCCTCTCTCTCTATTTCAAACGACGAAATATCAAATCCCTTTTTGCCCGATATGGCAACTTGCACAAATTTAAGCCTTATATGTTTATCCAACAGGTCTTCTTTGGGAAAAACAGGATTCCCCGTAGGAACAAATATTACCTTTTCGAGTTTAAACTTTTCGATTGACTCTCTTGCAATGAAAAGATGACCATAATGAATCGGATTAAAAGCTCCGCCAAAAATTCCCACTCTACTCATTTTCTTTAAAGATAAACGACCGATCTCCTATTATTACCCTGTCTCCTTCTTTCACCCCTGCCTGTTTCAACTTTCTATCCAAATTTATTCTTTTAAAATAACGCAATAGCTCGGCAACGCTTCCTCGTCTTTCGAAATCGGTAAGAGAAACGTATCGTTCAATCTCCTTTTGATGAATTCTGAAAGTATGACTGTCTATCTTTTCTATTCTGAAGAATTTATCCTTATCGGAAGTTTTTAACGTTATTACCTCTTCGGTTTCCGGTTCTTCAATTGTTGCACTACTCTCGCTACTTACGAGATAATAAAGATATTCCAATAAATCGTTTAAGCCGATTTCTTCTTTTGCAGAAATGAAAAATACCGTCTCATTCAGTTTGGAAAATTTTTCTCTTATTTCTTTAGTTCTTCTAATCTTCCACGTATCTATTTTATTTATCGCAATAACTCTTTTTTTCTGCAAAAGCTCGGGTTTGTATTTTCTAAGTTCGTTTAATAAAGCGTTGTATGCCCGGAAAATCGACTTTCGTTCGGAGCCGTCTATTAAAAATAACAACACCTTTGTTCTTTCTATGTGTGCCAAAAACTCATTACCCATACCTTTGCCTTCACTCGCACCTTCTATAAGGCCGGGTAAATCAGCCATTACAAATCTCTTTCCTGCTCCGAGGTCCACAACGCCTATTTTCGGGGAGAGTGTCGTAAAAGCATAATTTGCTATGGTAGGGCGTGCATTTGAAACCTTTGAGAGCAAAGTGGATTTTCCTGCATTGGGAAAACCGACTATCCCCACATCCGAAAGAATTTTAAGCCTGAGCTCCAATCTCCTTTCAACACCGGGTTCACCTTTCTCACTATAATGGGGAGCCCTCTCCACGGGCGTAGCAAAACTTTTGTTGCCTTTCCCGCCTTTGCCTCCCTTTGCTACGATAACCGATTTCCCGTCTTCATTGAGATCTGCGATTATCTTTTCGGTTTCCCTGTCAATCACAAGCGTGCCAACGGGGACTTCAATAATTACATCTTTACCGTTTTTACCGTGTTTGTTTCGCGATTTACCGTTTTCGCCGTTTTCGGCAAAAAAATGATGATGATGTATAAAGAAATTAAGTGTATCGATATTTTTGTTTGCTTTTATTATTACGTCTCCGCCTTTGCCCCCGTCACCACCGTCGGGACCACCGCGAGGAGCAAACCTTTCGTGGCGAAAACTTACCGCACCGTCACCACCTTTTCCGCTCCTCACGGTAATGTAAGTGTAATCAATAAAAGATTTTTTTCCCGTAAACTACTCCTCCAGAACGTGTACTAACGTAACTCTTCTCTTTTTTTCAAATTTAACAATCCCGTTTTTGAGTGCAAAGAGCGTAAAATCATTACCTTCGCCTACGTTTTTTCCGGGTTTTATTTTTTCGCCTATTTGCCTTACGATGATGCTTCCCGCTTTTGCCTTTTGGCCGTCAAAAAGCTTAACTCCGAGATACTTAGGATTACTGTCTCTTCCGTTGGTACGAGATTTTTTCCTTGCCATATTATTTCACCTCGCTTGAAATACGTTCAATTTTTACTTTCGTAAAAGGTTGCCTGTGTCCGTTTTTCTTGCGGTTTCTTGTTTTATTTCGGTAGTAAAAAACAATAATCTTACGGTCTCTGCCCTGTTCAACAATCTTCCCTTCTACAAAAGCATCTTTTACAGTCGGGGACCCAACCGAGACATTATCCCCGTCTTTTAAAAGAAGGACTTTTTCAAACTTAACGGAATCACCTACTTTTCCGTCAATTTTTTGAATTTTAATCACATCGCCGGCCTTAACCCTATACTGATGGCCGCCAGTTTTTATAATTGCTTCCATAAATAACCTCCCTTCACTACAAAAAGGCACTGGTAAGCCTTTTGTAAGTGGTAATTTTAACCTTTAAAGTGTATTAAAAAAACGTATTTTGTCAATAGTCATTCGTTATTTGAACCGGAGAAGCTTTTGTATAAATTCGGGACAAGAAATCTGATTGCATTTTTTACAACAAGAAAAGTAGGGACTGCAATTATTATTCCTAATGCTCCTCCTAATGCCCCGCCTAAAATTATTAAAAGAATTACCGCAAGAGGTGGCAAATTTATCTTTCTCCCGGCAAAATGCGGAATTACTATTTGCGATTGAACAATTTCTATTGCAAAAAAGAAAACGGCAAAAAGCAAAAAAGTGTTAAACGATTTAAAGAGTGCGAATATTGACCCTGTAGTAAAAACAATCGTGGGGCCGATATACGGCAAAAGTTCCAATATGGAATCCATTGCCCCTATGAGAAGATAATAAGGAATTCCCACAAAATAACTCATAAGCCCCATTACAAAGCCGGTGGCAAGGGCTACAAGCAACAATAAAGAATAATAGTCTCTTACATCACGGTTTGTTTTTTTTAAGAATAAAACCCAAATCTTATTTCTTCTCCCGTTAAAAAGATGCGATGCCATAGAGAAAAGGGATTCGGAATCTTTCATAAAGAAAAACGCCAAAATCAAAGAAAGGAAAATAGAAGGAATTAAGGATACCTTTTGTATAAGCATAGTGGTAATTTTATTCAATACAATATTCAAACCGGATTCAATATTGTTAGACAGGTTTTTAATAAATTCGTCAAGAAACGGAGTTTTATTTTTAAGCGGAATAAGGGCCATAGCTCCATTAATATAAGTAGTTATGGAATGAAAAATGTCGGGTATTCTTTTTACGAGTTCGCCAAATTGCCTCGTTACCTGGGGAATTAAGATGTACCCTAACAGTGAAAAAATTAATAAAAACAACAAAATAGACAGAAGAGAGGCGAGAAACCGCGGCATTTTCTTGGAAAAGAAATTAGTCAGAGGTAGAAGAAGATACGCTATAAACACACCGTACAGTATGGGAGGAATTACACTCCTGATTTTGTAAACCGCAAATAAAATCAGGAGTGTGGAAATAACAACGGACAGCACTAAAAATGTTTTTCTAACTACTGCGCTATCGTTTTTATTCATTGGTAGTATCTATATCAGCCACCTCATCATTGGGGTTTTTAAATTTTATAATGCGGACCCCTCTTGCCGTTCTGCTCAACGTCGACACTGTCGAAACATCGAACTTTATTACATTGCCATTTTTCGTAAACACCACTATTTTGTCTCCGTCATTTACAAGTAAGATTGCTTTTACAAATCCCGTCATTTCAGATATGCGGATGCATTTAATCCCTTTCCCGCCTCTTTTGATTTTTCGTATTTTTTCCCATTTTGTCCTCTTACCGTAACCCTTTTCCGTGATTATAAACAATTTCATACCGTTTTTTAAAGTGGTAGCGTCAATTACGGAATCATCGGGATTTAATCGAACCAAACGAACGCCCCTTGCCGTTCTTCCCGTGATTCTTACTTGCGAAGAATCGGATCTTATACAAAGGCCTTTTCTTGTTACCAATACATATTCTTCTTCATCAAACAGAGATATTACTTTTATAAGTTCATCTCCTTCAACGAGCTTTATTGCAACTTTGCCGGGTTTATTTACGCTTTCGAACATCTTCATCGGTGTTCGTTTTCCCATTCCCAATTTTGTCACAAACATTAAATATTCGATCTTCTCACCGGTGCTCGTTAACGGAACTGCGGCAGTTACCCTTTCGTCGGAGCTAAGTTTAAGCAACCTATAAATAGAAATGCCTTTTGCTTCTCTTCTTGAAGCGGGTATCTGATACGCCTTCAAACTATAAACTTTTCCCTTATTTGTGAAGAAAAGGACCTTGCTTTTAGACGTAGTAGTAAACATATTCAACAGTTGATCGTCCTCGCTGCTCGGCTGGCCCATCACGCCCTTTCCTCCGCGTTTCTGCACCTTAAAAGAATCTTGCGGCATTCTCTTTATGTACCCTTCTTTTGTCATTGAAACAATGACGGGAGAGTCCGGAATCAGATCTTCAGTATCTATTTTCTCCTCTTCATCTATTATTTCGGTGAGCCTCCCATCTCCGAATTTATTCTTGATTCGTAACAAATCATCCTTAATTTTATTCCAAAGCACCACTTTATCGGAAAGAAGTTTTTCAAGACCTTCTATTTTTTCTTCAGTAGAACGAATATCGTTAAGAAGTTTTTGACGTTCAAGATTCGTGAGGCGTGAAAGTTTCATATCGAGTATTGCCTTAATCTGCGTATCGTTTAAATCGAGCAAACTCTTCAATTTTTCAGCGGCAGCCTGCGTATTTTCGGATCCGCGAATTATTTTAATTACCTCGTCTATTCGTGTAATTGCCTTTTCAAGCCCTTGAAGTATCAATAGATAGGCTTTCGCCTTCTTTAACTGGAAACGAGCCCTTCGAGTAACCACTTCCTCCCTGAAAGATAGGAACGATAGCAAAAGCTCCTTCATAGTAAAAACTTTTGGCACATTGTTCAGGATACCTAACAAAATAACTCCGTATCTTCTCTCAAACAAAGTGTGAAGTTTTAAACTATTTTCAAAAACCTCCACATTTGCATCCCGAGAGAGCTTTACCACTACACGTATTCCGTCCCTATCGGACTCATCACGAATATCTTCAACTCCGGTAATTTTTTTATTACGGACAAGATTAGCCAATTTTTCGACAAAATTAGCCTTATTTACCTCATACGGAAGCTCCGTTATCACAAAGTTCTTTTTCTTGCTGTGTTTAATGCTTTCCAGATGGGCCTTTCCTCGTATCGTAATTGATCCTCTGCCGGTTAAAAAATAATTTTTTATTCCCTCTCTTCCCACTATGACTCCTTTTGTGGGAAAATCCGGGCCCTTTATATATTGAAACAATTCTTCCGGATCAACTTCGTTCCCCTGTATTTTTTCTTTGTCAATAATATACACCAAGGCATCTAAAATCTCCGTAAGATTGTGCGGGGGAATATTGGTAGCCATTCCCACCGCAATACCGGATGAACCATTTGCGAGTAAATTGGGAAATTTTGCAGGCAAAATAACCGGTTCTTTAAGAGTGTTATCAAAGTTTGGAACAAAATCAACACTATCCTCGTTCAAACCGTCAAGAAGTTCCATTGCAATCGGGGAAAGCCTTGCTTCGGTATAACGCATCGCAGCGGGCGCGTCCCCGTCAATAGAACCAAAATTTCCATGACCGTCAATCAAAGGGTAACGCAGGGAAAACGGCTGCGCCATCCTTACGAGAGCATCATAAAGCGCGATATCCCCGTGCGGATGAAATTTACCGAGAACTTCTCCCACAACTCTTGCACTTTTCTTGTAGGGTTTATTGGGCAAACAACCCATCTCATTCATTGCAAATAAAATCCTACGGTGAACCGGTTTCAGCCCATCTCGAACATCGGGAAGAGCTCTCCCGATTATCACACTCATTGAATAGTCAAGATATGATTTTTTAATTTCGTCCTCTACCGGGACATTTATAACTTTTTCACCAAATAAATCAGCCATTAATCCACCTCTTTAAATATCAAGATTTACTACTTCGTTAGCATGTTCTTCGATATATTTTCTTCTCGGTTCCACTTTGTCGCCCATAAAGAGCCTAAACAATCTATCGGCCTCTTCCGCTTCCCTGATTGTTACTCTTAATATTACCCTTCTGGAAGGATCCATTGTTGTTTCCCAAAGTTGTTCTGGATCCATTTCACCAAGGCCTTTATACCGTTGAACTTCGGCTTTGCCGGGATTTTCCATTTCGGAAAGGATTCTGTGAAGTTCGTCATCCGAGAATGCATAATATATTTTCTTTCCGGATTTTATTCTATACAACGGGGGCTGTGCAATGTAAAGATAACCGTCTTCTATTAACCTTCTCATATACCTAAAGAAGAAGGTAAGAAGCAATGTTCTTATATGAGCCCCGTCCACATCGGCATCAGTCATTATAATAACTTTGTGATATCTCAACTTCTCAGGTTTATAATCCTCATTTATACCGCATCCGAGAGAAGTTATAAGGTTTTTAATTTCTTGGTTCGATAAAACATTGTGAATATTCGCTCTTTCAACATTCAATATTTTTCCCCTGAGAGGCAAAATCGCTTGAAATTTTCTATCTCTCCCTTGCTTGGCACTTCCTCCTGCCGATTCACCCTCAACAATATAAAGTTCGGCTTGAGTAGGGTCATTAGTGGAGCAATCGGCAAGTTTTCCCGGCAACCTTCCGCTAAAATCAAGGCTATTTTTCCTGCGGACAAGCTCTTTCGCTTTTCTCGCGGCAAGTCTTGCATTCTGGGCAAGTAAAGCCTTTCTAACAATGTTTTTTAATTCATCTATATGCTTATCAAAATACTTATTTAGTTCTTCTTTTACCGCCGCATAAACTTTCGTCTTTACGTCCGCATTACCTAATCTCGTTTTGGTCTGGCCTTCAAACTGTGGCTCCGTAATTCTGAGATTTATAATGGCAGTTAACCCTTCTCTTATATCATCTCCCGTCAAATTCTGGCTATCTCGTATAAGTTTCAGATCGTGCGCCTGATCGTTTATAACCCTTGAAAGGGCATTCTTGAAACCGATTTCATGAGTACCCCCGTCAATCGTCCTTATATTATTAACAAAAGAACGAATATCCGTATTGAATCCGCTATTGTATTGAAAGGCGACTTCAAGAAAAAAATCATTTTCAACTGCTTTAATATAAATAGGTTCTTCGGGAAGCACTTGCTGATCTTTATGCAAGGCTTTTATAAAATCAATAATTCCACCTTCCGAGTGAAATACTTCGTCCGTACCGGTTTTCTCATTTACAAAATGAATTTTAAGGCCCGCATTCAGATATGCCAGTTCTTGCAACTTAGGTTTTATTATCGATTCTTTGAAATCAATCGTCTCGAATATACTCTGATCGGGAATAAAAGTAATTTCCGTTCCGCTCTTCTTTTCCGAAGAATAACCCGCTTCTTTTAGCGGATATAAAGGAACACCTTTGCGGAACTCCTGCTCGTAAATTTTATGATCTCTTATAACTCTTGCTTTGAGATGTTCCGACAGAGCATTTACAACAGACACGCCTACACCGTGAAGCCCTCCGGAAACATGATAAGCTTTACCGTCGAATTTTCCTCCGGCATTCAATTTTGTAAGCGCAACTTCAACACCAGAAACTCCGAGTTGGGGGTGTTTATCTACTGGTATTCCCCTGCCGTTATCTTTGACAGTAACGCTGTTATCCCGATGAATAATTACTTCTATCTCTGTGCAGAACCCTGCCATTGCTTCATCAATACTATTATCGACAACTTCAAAAACCAAATGATGAAGCCCTCTCTCATTCGTAGAGCCTATGTACATAGAAGGACGTTTCCTAACATGCTGAAGCCCTTCCAAAACTTTTATACTACTCGCTGTATAATCTTCTTTTGCCATTTAATCAACCTCCGTTTCTCAAACCATAATATTTTAGCAGAAAACTCTAAAAAGTAAAATTTTATCAAGGTTTGAGGCGATATTGCAAAAACGTTTAATCATTTTTTAGTTGACAAAAATTAACATGGTAGTAAAATTTGATTGGCATGAATAAAGTAAGAAAGGAGAGTTAAATAATGGAAGACAAATTCGGTCTTAACAAGTATGGCATTACAAACTTCAAAAGAGTTTTCAGAAATCTCACAAGGACGGAACTTACGGAGGAAGCTGCAAAAAGGAACGAAGGGTTTTTTACAAATTTAGGTGCATTCAATATTTTAACAGGGAAAAACACCGGAAGATCTCCCAAAGACAGATTCATAGTAGACCAAAAATCTATTCATAACAAAATTGACTGGAACGATATAAATATGCCCACAACAGAAGATGTCTTTAACAAAGTTTTTGTAAGAGCCACAGCATACTTACAGGAAAAAGACATATTCATATACGACGGATTTGTGGGGCATGATCCCCATTACTCCCTCTCTCTGCGCGTAATTACGGATCTCGCTTCTACGGCACTTCTCTCAGAAAATGTATTCGTCTCCGGAAGAGATAAGGATCCCTCGATATGGGAAAATCCCGATTTCACCGTAATAGCCGTGCCTTTCTGCAAAGCAGTTCCCGAAATTGACGGAACACGTTCAGACGTTGCGATTCTCTTTAATTTTGACAAAAAAATAGCAATTGTTATGGGAAGCAGATACGGCGGAGAAGTTAAAAAAGTAATGTTTTCAATAATGAATCTTATCCTGCCTGAAAAAAATGTTTTTCCGATGCATTGCTCCGCAAATATGGGCAAAGATAATACCACGGCGCTATATTTTGGTTTATCCGGAACGGGAAAAACAACACTCTCCACGGATCCCGAGAGAATCCTCATAGGAGATGACGAACACGGTTGGAGCAATAGTGGCATATTTAACATAGAAGGCGGTTGCTATGCAAAAGTAATAGGAATTGCACCCGATACGGATCCTGAAATTTATTCCGGAATAAAGTTTGGCACACTGCTTGAAAACGTAGATGTAAGAGAAGACCGAACAATCGATTTTGCAAGCAAAAAATACACGGAAAACACGAGAGCTGCAATACCGCTCGAATATGTACCGAACGCAAAATTGGACGCAACAGGCCCGTCACCGTCAACCATATTCTTCTTATCGGCAGATGCATTTGGCATTCTACCCCCCATTTCCAAACTCACCAAAGCACAGGCTATGTACTATTTTATAAGCGGATATACGGCAAAAGTCGCGGGAACGGAAACCGGTGTAGTTCAGCCCATCCCGACATTTTCGGCGTGTTTCGGCGCGCCTTTTATGATGAGGCATCCGGTAGAATACGCAGAAATGTTGGGTGAAAAAATTTCAAGGCACAATGTCGACGTTTATCTTGTAAATACAGGTTGGGCAGGAGGCCCTTACGGGACGGGAAGTAGAATTAAATTAAGGTATACAAGAGCTATGATTAGAGCAGCCCTAAACGGGACATTGAAAAAAGCAGAATTCGTTAAAGAACCTTATTTTGGTTTGCAAATACCAAAAGAAATTCCTGGAACAGATATTCCCGTAAAATTGCTCAATCCCGTAGAAAATTGGAAAAATAAGAGCAACTACGAAATAACAGCTCGTAAACTTGCAATTGAATTTCATAAGAACTTTGAGAAATTCTCCGATAGGGTATCCAAAGAAATTATAAATGCAGGCCCCGTTATAAAATAAATATTTTAGGGGACGTACACAATAGTAATTTCTTTATTTACCGGGTCCCATTTAACCGTGCTTCCGAAACTTTCGACAACGAAGCGCAGGGGTACCATTGTTCTTCCGGGCGGAATAATTTCGGGTGCAACATCTATTATCTTTTTTTGCAAATTAACGGACACTGTTTTTTTACCGATCCATAGTTCTATTAACTTGGCTTCGTGATGCTCCGTAGGGTTCATCTTTATTGTTACTTTTCTCTCCGAAGGGTCCCATTCCACATCCGCACCAAACGCCTCGCTAATAAATCTCACCGGTACAAGAGTGCGGCTGGCCTTCGGATTAATAAAAGGAGGTGCATCCAGATACAAAGATTTGCCGTTCACATACGCCGTGTGAGAACCTATTTTAAGTTTGATTATTATCGACGAAGGTTTTTCCACTTTAAACCCCACATATACCGTTTTATTGCCGCCGTTCGTCACGAGATTTACGGGCTCGGTATACTCTCCCTCCGCTAACGAATCCGTGTCAACTCGAAAATGAAGAGACTTTGCTCCGTTAATTTTATTATCGCTAAAGGAAATGAAATAAGGAGATTTAATCTTTCCGACAAGTGTTCCCTTGCCCAAATTGAGAATTTCAATATCTCCTTCCCCTGTTTTTCCTTTTGTAATCGAGCCTACATTAACCGAACTTTCCGAAACAAGAAAAGGTTCGGACAGATTCAGTACCCAGAGATCCCCTTCCGATGTTCCCACAAACAACGAATTGGAATCTTCGTCGAAATAAATACTCGAAACCTCGGAGAAAGAATCAATTCCCAAATTGAAGAACCTTTTCCCGTTTCCGGTTGCAAAAATTCCGAAATCCCTCACCGCTACAAGAACATTGTCCATTACTCTACACATAGAGACAATATACGGATTACCACCGATAAAATTCAATTTACCAAAATGATCCTTCATTACGTCACCGGAGAAAATTCCGGCATTGGTTCCGATAAGAAGATTATTTCCTACATACGAAAGCGAAGTGATTGTATATTTGTCAAAAAATTTGTTCCACTTGCACTCCTTTCCCAATGTATTCGAATAGAACAAGCCGTATTGATCCG
>Ga0256842_1001151_pt1 | contig 21840 bp, 17 predicted proteins | sample 4559240metaG_FD_185973 | JGI IMG/M metagenome (GOLD analysis project Ga0256842, IMG submission 185973) | Hydrothermal vent microbial communities from Guaymas Basin, Mexico - 4559-240 | ecosystem: Environmental > Aquatic > Marine > Hydrothermal vents | place: Mexico: Guaymas Basin | collected... | reverse complement strand
ATGACCGGAAAGTGAAGCAAGATTAGACATGACGACATGGTTGCCGATAATACAGTCGTGGGCAATGTGGGTATAGGCCATGAGATAGTTATTGTTTCCAATTACGGTTTTCCAGCCCTCTTTTGTGCTTGCCCTGTGTATGGTGGCATACTCTCTTATAACATTGTCATTGCCAATAACAACCCTGGTTTTTTCTCCTCTGTAGGTGATGTCCTGAGGAGGTGTTCCTATTACGGCAAAGGGATATATTGTATTTCGTTCACCAATTTCTGTGTGCCCCTCTATAACGACATGTGCATCAATTACTGAATTACGGCCAATGGAAACCATATCTCCTATGATACTGTAGGGACCTATTTTAACCCCATCAGACAACCTTGCCTTTGGGCTAATTACTGCACTGGGATGTATGTCTGTCATAATCTGGTATTTTTAAAAAGAAATAAAAAAACTCTTTGTCTTTTTTTCAATGTCTTGGGTGGGTATCATCTGGATAAACGGGACATGGTCGCAACCTTATAGTGAATCCGAAAGACACGATGCCTTTTTTACAGTCAGATAAGCAGGAAAGATCTCCTGCCTTCATCCATTAGAGCAGACAATCCTGCGGTGTTGGCAAGGAGATGAAGAAGTATTGACAGGTCTGTGTCCTTGCCACATTGCACCTGTCTGTGTGTCCCGCACAGGCAGGCAAGTGATCCCGCAGATTGACGTCGAGATTGTGAAAAAGAGCCATTTATGGATGGAAATTAACTGATTGTGGCAGCGAGGATACCCTGGGCAACTATTTCGTCTTCAACAAATGCCTTTCCATCGAGTTTCCATACCCTTGTGCCGGACCTGATAACGGTCTCTTCAAATCTGAGCTGATCGCCGGGGACAACGGGTTTCCTGAATTTTACCTTGTCCATTGTCATAAAAAAGACAGATGCCGTGTTTCCTTCTTCTGAAACCTCTCCAAGGGACAGACGGGCCAAAATACCACCGACCTGGGCCATTGCCTCCATAATAAGCACACCGGGCATGATAGGGTTCCCTGGAAAATGTCCCTGGAAAAAGGGTTCGTTTGCAGTTACATTTTTTATTCCAACTATGCTTTTATTAAGTTCCATTTCTGTTATGCGATCTACAAGCAGAAAAGGATAGCGGTGTGGAAGAATTTTTATAATATCTTCATAATAAATTGGTAGTTCCATAGCTTAATTTTTCCTGTTGTTTTCAAGTTCTTTTACACGATTTTCCAATTGCCTTAAACGTTCTATCATCCTTGGAAGTTTTGGTATGGCGGCCGAAACCCTGAGAAAAAGCCGGTGGGGAAGGGCGGGAGAACCTGAGCGTATCTGATTGTCCGGGATGGACTTGGGCACGCCTGACTGGGAGCCGATCATGACCCTATCTCCAATTTTTACATGGTCTACAATGCCGACCTGCCCACCAATAACCGTTTCCCTGCCCACGGTTACACTTCCTGATATGCCGGCCTGTGCCACGATCAGACTTCCTTCACCTATGATCACATTATGGGCGATGTGTACCAGGTTGTCGGTCTTAACCCCTCTTTTGATCCAGGTCTTTTCAAATGTGGCCCTGTCAATGCAGTTGTTTGCGCCTATTTCAACATTATCATCAATTTGTACTGTACCTGTTTGTGGTATCTTTATCGAATCGGTCCCGTCCCTTACATATCCAAACCCATCAGAGCCGATAACAGTGCCGGCATGTATAATGACATCATTTCCTATAGAGCAGTCATGTAATATGCTGACATTTGGGTAGATAACAGTCCTGTCGCCAATCTTGACACCATCGCCTACAAAGACACCTGAAAAAAGAATAACATCTTTTCCTATGACTACATTTCTGCCGACATAAGTCATGGGATAAACGGAGGAGCCTTCTCCAATGGAGCTGGATTCATCTATAAAGGCATGTTGGCTGATACCAGGAAAGGCAGATACCTTGGGCGCAAAAAAGGCTGCTACACGAGCATAGCCTGCTCCGGGATTGGTGAGCAGAACCTGAGGACCTTTAAAGGCAGGGGTATATGAAGCCGTGATTATGGCCGATGCCCCAGTTGTTTCAAGCAGAGGCAGGTACCGATTATCCACAAAGAATGAGATATCTCCATTGTCAGCCGTGTCAAGGGGTTTTATCCCCGAGATCATGACTGTACCATCACCAACGATCTTGCCTTTAATTATTTTGGCTATCTTTTCTAAGGGGATCATATGATCTATTTCTTGCCTTTATCAAATCTTGCTATAACCTTGTCTGTAATGTCGAGGGATGCATCATTAAAAACCACTCCTGTCCGTTTTTCCAGAATCAGGCTGTATCTGCCTTCAGTGGCTATGTCGTGAATCACTTCCTGAAGCTGCAATAATATCTGTTTTGTTCCTTTTGTCTCCTCTTTCCTGAGGGTATCCTGCATGTCTTCTACAAAGTATTTGTATTCACGCTGCTTTCTTTCCAGTTCCTTTTGTTGTTTTTCTCTTGCATCGTTACTGAGCATCATTCCTTGTTTCTGCAAGTTTTCTTGAATTTTTAACAATTCTTTCTGCTTCTGCTTTATCTGCTTTTGCATGGCATCTTTTTTCTTCTCCAGTTTGCGAAGCAGGTTTTTACCCGCGGTGGAATTTCTAAGGCATGCATGAAGATCTATAACACCAATCTTTAGGGTTGCCGCCCTCAGTGCAGATATTGGTATGGCAAGTGCCACTATCATTACAATTGTCATAAAGAGATGCTTTTTGATCATTACTGTCCTCCTGTTTACATTGTTTAATGGTGCCGTAAAAAATCTCCATATGCTGTGCTATAGGGTTTGATTATACACTATGCCTTGTATGTGAACATTTTTACTTAGCCATTGGTTTTACTCTTTGTGAGTTCATCAAATTTGATTTGGTTGTTTTTTTACCAGGATCCACCCATACTGAAATCGAGTTTGCTCCCCTTTTCATCTTCTTTCTTGTCGAGATTATATCCCCATTCAATAAGGATTGGTCCCATGGGGGATTTCCAACGTACTCCAAGGCCTACACTGCGTCTTATGCCGCTTAAAGAAAAGGTTTCACCAGAACCATAAACATTTCCTGCATCAAAAAAGATGAGACCCATCAAACCTTGATTGTTACTTATCGGGAATCTGTATTCCAGATTGTATACCATCATCTTGTTGCCACCGATCCTGTCACCGGTTTTAGGGTCTCTCGGAGATATGTGCCTGTATTTAAAACCCCTTATGGTATCAATACCACCGAGAAAAAATCTTTCGTAAACTGGTAGTTTGCCACCTCTTTCCTGTATATATCCCCAGCGGCCCTGTACCATTATAACTGTCTTTTTTGTTACTCCGAAAAACCACTGCGTTTTTGCTGTGATCTTGGTAAATTCGTTGTCTCCTCCGAGGAATCCTCCTGCCCATTCAACTGAAATACTGTTGATCGATCCCTCGCTTGGATTTTCTGCCCTGTTGATGGAAGAACGTTTGATGCTGCCACCGATGCTGCTGGTAACCCATTGGCCTTCCATTTCCCTGATATCCCATGCAGCATCTGAGTCAACATTGCTTATATCCGAATCGTCATAGCGATAATAGGCCCAGCCATACGTATATTTATCTATCCTTTTTATGGGGAAACCAAAGGAAAGTTCACCTCCGGTACTGTCCTGATCCCAATCGTCGTACTCTCTTCCCCATCTGTACAGACGTGCTGTTCCGGATACATGATGATCTAATATCCACGGTTCATAAAAACTTACATCGAACTGGTTTGTGATTGTTCCGATTCTCAGGTTTGCAGACAGGCTTTCACCAAGCCCCCTGAAGTTTTTCTCTGAGATCTGGGCCATGGCCACCAGGCTGTCAATGGAGCTGAAGCCCGCACCAATACTCAGACTCCCTGTGCGTCCTTCCTGAACCTTTACATCAACTACCATGGTGTTTTTGGCATTACCCTTTTTCTTTTTAATCTCGGTTTTTTTAAAAAAGCCGAGACGATCAAGGTTTTCCTTGCTCGTGGAGAGTTTTTTCCCATCAAAGTAATCTCCTTCTGCAAGTTCTAATTCACGTCGGATAACCTTGTCGCGCGTCTTTGTATTTCCTGTGATATTTATCCTTTCTATGATTACCTTTGGTCCCTTGGTTATTCTATAGGTGATATCAACGAGCAGTTTCTTGTCATCCTGATGTGTATCGGGAAGTACCTCTACGTAGGCATAACCTGCATCAGAGTATATCTTTTTTATATTGTCAATGTCATCACGAACAAGTTTTCTGTTAAAAACCTGGCCCTTTTTAACCTCCAATGTTTTTAAGATTTCATCCCTGCCTTTTATAAGATCTCCGGCAATATCAACACTGTTAATCTTGTACTGTGGCCCTTCGCTTACCGGGATGGTTATGACAAGACCTCTTTTTTCTTTATCATAATATATCTCGGGCTGACCTACCTTTGCCTTGATGTATCCGTGATTGTTGTAAAAGATGGCAATCCTGTGAATGTCATATTCAAGTTTTTTGTCATCCAGGCATCCTGAATCTGTCAGCCACGACAGGATATTTTTCTCCTTGGTAAGCATGATGCCCTTTATGTCACTGTTGCTGAATGCCCTGTTGCCTCTGATTCTGATGTTAATAATATAAACCTTTTCGTGTTCATTGATTACATATTTGATACGCACGGAATTGTGTGGCAGAGGCTCAATCTTGGAGTGGATTTCTGCTTTATAATAACCTTTCTTTTTGTATAGGTTGATCAGGCGGATAACACTCTGCTTTACTTCATTACGGTCAAATACAGAGTAGAGGTCAATACCCAGCTCTTCTTTCAGCTTTTCATCCTTGATTTCATGGTTACCTTCAAATTTTATCTGTTCTATAATAGGTTTTTCCTTGACTATAAATGTAACTATTTTCCCCTTTTTTCCATCCTTGACATCAATGCTTACATTGGAAAAATAACCCATGCGGTATATATCGCGAAGGTCCCTGTCCAGCCTTTTATAGTCCAGGACGTCTCCTTTTACGGTCCGTACTACCGTCAGGATGGCATCGTCCTCTATCCTCTGATTTCCTTTGATAATGACGTCCTCTACTATCTCAGGTCTCTGTAAGGTAGAAACTTGTGCGGCATTATCATCCGTGATGTTTTCCGCCCATGTGATTGAATTTCCGATAGAGATAATAAACAGGCAAAGGCAGATAAGGATGAGTGTGAAAGATAATATGTGCCCCTGTCTGTGCTGAAGGTGTTTCATAGAATTTACCATAAAAATATAAAAAAACCGTGCTGAGAAACCGGACTGTGTTTTCATACCCGTGGGTGGCCGGGATGCCTTGAATCTGGCCATGCGTGTCGGTTTGGAAACAAGATACCCTTTACAATATCAATCCCTTGCCTCTTCTCCTGTATTGGAGAAACCACAGTCTGGGAGGGAAAATCAAAGGGATTTTATCGAGGTATACAAAATCATTCAGATGTCTGTCACAGGTACGCACTTGAAAAAGAGCTATTTTAAGACGGCCTTTTTTTGTTCCCCTGAGATGTCAATTATATGTCCATCCTTTATTTTAAGCTGCCTTTCCATTCTTTCAGCAAGTTCATGGTTATGTGTGGCAATTACAATAGCAACCCCTTCTTCCCTGTTAAGGCGGAACAAAAGATCTGCAATATCTTTTGCCGTTATCCAGTCAAGATTACCTGTTGGTTCATCGGCGAGGATAATTTTTGGTTTCATAAGCAGGGCACGTGCGATAGCCACCCGTTGCTGTTCACCACCTGAAAGCTCACCGGAACGATGTGTCAGACGGTTTTCAAGGCCTACCTTTTCGAGCACATCTTTTGCCATTTTCATGGCCCTGCTTTTGTTATACCTGGCAATCAAGGCAGGTACCATAACGTTTTCAAGGGCATTAAGTTCGGGTAAAAGATAATGAAATTGAAAGACAAAACCGATCTCTGTGTTTCTGAAAAGACAGAGCCTCTTGTCATCCATATCATACAGATTTTGCCCTTCAAATCTGACAACACCCCTTGTTGGTATATCAAGACTGCCCATTATATTCAAAAGGGTTGATTTCCCGACTCCGGATGCCCCTGTGATGGCCACACTGTCACCGTAGTCAATACTTAGATTAATACCGGCCAGGATATTGATCAGATTTCCATGATGGGTAAAGGTTTTTTCAATGTCTACAAGCTGCAGCACACAATACTCCTTGAACCTAAAACCTGCATAAATTATTTTTAAAAAGGGATTTATGTTTTTAATATCAGTGGATTATAGAGATGTTGTGCTGGTATAACACGCATTGGTCTGAATCCGGCCATGCCGGTTCATGCAGGTTTTGGATGTTATTCGTATCTGAATGCCTCTACAGGATTTAACTTAGAGGCATATCGTGATGGATACAGCGTAGCCAAAAAAGATATAACAATTGCAGAGACAGCGACTATGGATATATCCGTCCACTGCACCTGAACAGGTAATGTGGAAATATAGTAAACATCAGCAGGAAGATTTATAAACTTATATTTTTTTAGTAACTGGCATATCCCAAGTCCTGAAACAAGGCCTAACAATGTGCCGACAAATCCTACAAGCAGGCCCTGTAGCATGAAAATAGACATGATGGTTTTTCCTGAAGCGCCCATTGCCCTCAGTATTGCCACATCTTTGGTCTTTTCCATGACTACCATAACGAGTGTGCTTATAATATTCAGTGCTCCTACCAGTACAATCATTGTTAGAATTACGAACATGGTAATCTTTTCTAATTTGAGGGCCGAAAACAGGCTTCTGTTCATTGTTTTCCAGTCCTTGACAGTAAAGGGATAGCCAAGCACCTCGTTAATTTTTTCTGCAATATGTTCTGTGTTATAAATATCATCCACCTTGATTGCTATACCTGTAACCCTGTTGCCCATACCAAGCAATTCCTGGCTGTCTTTGAGATTTGTGTATAGCATGGATGCATCATAGTCATACATACCGGAATCAAATAGGCCCACTACCCTGAAAAGACGGGTGTTTGGAGCCCTTCCAATGGGAGTGAGTTTGCCTTCAGGGGCAACTATCTTTACCGTATCTCCCACATAGGCTCCTATCTGTTTTGACAGCTCACGGCCCAGAATAACCGGCGGAAATTTCCTGTTGGCACTGTAGGCAAGAGATGACAGTTTGCCATTTCTTATCATACCCTTTATATTTAAGACATTTGGTACTGTTTCCGGGTCAACACCTCGTAAAACAGCCCCTGAAACATTACCTGAACTGTTGATCATTACCTGGGCGTAAATAAAGGGGCTTGATGCAACAACACCTTGTACCCTGTTGATTTTTTTGCTTATCTCATAGTAATGGCTAAATGGTCCGGTAAAATTGAGGACAAGCATTTCGGAGTTGACGCCAAGTATTTTGGACATCATATCTCCTCTGAAGCCATTCATAACAGACAGTACTACAACAAGTGCCATTACTCCTACCATGATGCCCAACACCGATATAAAGGTAATGATGGAAATGAAGGTGTTGTTCCGCTTTGACATGAGATATCTGAGGGCCAGAAACAGTTCAAATGACATTGTTCTATCCGTGAAAACACGCTCTATGTAATAGAAGGAAGGCAGGTGCATATCTTAAAATATGGTATGATATCTTACCGCCATCCATCTATGATAATTCATTTTGATCTCATGTGAGGGAAAAGTATAACATCCCTGATGGACGGTGAATTTGTAAGTAGCATAACAAGGCGATCTATTCCTATGCCTTCCCCGGCTGTAGGGGGCATCCCATGTTCAAGGGCAGTTATGTAATCCTTGTCCATGAACTGTGCCTCATCATCTCCGGCCTCCCTCAATGCTACCTGTTGTTCGAATCGCTTGCGTTGATCGTCAGGATCATTCAGTTCAGTAAAACCGTTTGCTATCTCCATCCCTCCAATAAATAGCTCGAAGCGGTCCGTGAAGAAAGGGTCTTCATCGTTTCGTCGGGAAAGAGGAGAAACATCGGCTGGATATGAGATTATAAAGGTAGGATCAATTAGCCTGGGTTCCACAAGATGATCAAAAAGTTTTGTTAATATTTTGGCATGGCTGTCCTTATCATCGAGCCTGACGCCTATATCTTTTGCCGTTTTAATGGCGGCCTCCATATCGGTAAAAACATCTTCATCAACCCCACCAATTTCTCTCAGGGAATTGTACATTGTAATCCTTTTCCATGGCGTGGTAAAGTCAATCTGGCGTCCGTTAAATTCGACAGTATTTCCAAGTGACAGGTCATTGAGAAGCGTTGTAAAGAGGTTTTCAGTGAGAGACATAAGGTCTTCATAGGTGGCATATGCCTGATAGAACTCAAGCATGGTAAACTCTGGATTATGCTCGGTGGAAATACCTTCATTTCTGAAATTCCGGTTGATCTCAAATACACGTTCCATTCCGCCGACTACCAGTCTTTTCAGGTAAAGTTCAGGGGCAATCCTCAAATACAGTTCCATTCCCAGGGCATTATGATAGGTCTTGAAAGGTTTTGCTGTGGCTCCACCGGGGATGGGGTGCATCATGGGTGTTTCTACCTCTATAAAGTCCCTGTCAATAAAAAAATTCCGTATGTTCTGGATGATTTTACTCCTTAAAATAAATACTTCTTTGACATTGTCATTTACGATCAGATCAACGTAACGTTGTCGGTACCGCTTTTCCACATCGGTAAGACCATGCCATTTTTCAGGAAGCGGCCGCATGGACTTGGAAAGCAGAACCAGGTCGTTGACCAGAATGCTCAATTCTTTTGTTCTGGTTCTGAATACTGTCCCGGTAATCCCAATAAAATCACCAATATCCATTAGTTTGAATATGTTAAATTTTTCTTCACCAACCCTGTCTTTTCTGATGTAGGCTTGAATACGTCCTGTGTTATCCTTAATATTAATAAATGCTGCCTTTCCGAAACTGCGTATGGCCATAATCCTGCCGGCCAGGGTAAAGGCTGTTTCATCTTTTTCAAGGTCTTTTTCATCTAAGTCGCCAAATTTTTTAACAACGTCTGATGCTGTTATGTCAGGGCGGAACCCGGCAGGAAATATGCGAACACCCATTTCCTTTAATTTTTGCACCTTTTTGATACGTTCTTCAATTACTGAACTTGTTTTTTTACTCTCTTCCATATATCCTTTGTATCCCTGATTTTTATGAATTCGTTATCTGCCCTAAGGGTAAACTATCTTCAAAAACTGTTTATGCCCGTATTCAAGTCGATATGTATCACGTAAGTACAACATCTCTATAATTCACTGATATCAAAGGCATAATTTCTTTTTTGAAAATAGTTTATACAGGTTTTAGGTTGTATAAAATCTCTTTGCAGATAGATACTAACTGATTTGAAATATGTTTTTTTAATCTAATTGCACTATTGAGTCAAGGTAAACCATGGAGAAACAGTACTACAAGAAAGAAATCGACAAACGACGCACATTCGGAATTATAAGCCATCCTGATGCAGGAAAGACAACGTTGACAGAGAAACTGCTCCTTTTCGGAGGTGCCATACAGCAGGCAGGAGCGGTAAAGGCGAGAAAGGCTGCAAGGCATGCTGTAAGCGATTGGATGGAGATAGAACAGGAACGAGGCATATCCATCACTACCTCTGTTATGAAATTCAGGTACAGGGGATTTGAAATAAACCTGCTGGATACTCCCGGGCACCAGGATTTTTCCGAGGATACCTACAGGGTCCTTACAGCCGTTGACAGTGCCCTTATGGTCATTGACAGTGCAAAGGGGGTTGAACCGCAGACAGAGAAATTGATGGAAGTTTGTCGAATGAGGAACACCCCTATAATAACATTCATCAATAAGCTTGATCGTGAAGGGATGGAACCTCTTGATATTATGAGCGATATTGAAGACAAGCTTCAGATTGAAACAACTCCTATGTCGTGGCCTATCGGTATGGGTAAAAGATTCAAGGGGGTATACAATCTGTACAGACATGAACTTCATCTGTTTACACCAGGCCAGAATACGGCAAATCGTGCAGGCATTATAATAAAGGATTTGTCGGATCCAAGACTCGATGAACTTCTTGGTTCCCAGGCCGCGGAACTACGTGAGGATGTAGAACTGCTTGAGGGGGCATCAAACCCCTGTGAGCTCAGGTATTATCTGGATGGGAGTCAAACTCCTGTTTTTTTTGGCAGTGCCATAAACAACTTTGGTGTTAAAGAGATGCTGGATACATTTGTAGAAATGGCTCCTCCTCCACAGCCAAGGCCTGCCGTTTCCCGCGAGGTATCTCCCTATGAGAAGGATTTTTCAGGTTTTGCCTTTAAGATTCAGGCCAATATGAATCCCGCTCACAGGGACAGAATTGCGTTTGTCAGAATATGTTCCGGCAAGTTCAAGAGGGGAATGAAGGTGATTCATCACCGGATTAACAAAGAGATATCCTTGTCAAACGCCACTATATTCATGGCAAGGGCAAGAGAAAATATTGATGAGGCATATCCTGGAGATATCATAGGGATTCATAATCATGGCACAATAAAGATAGGTGATACATTTACTGAGAAGGAGGTGTTGAAATTTACCGGCATCCCTAATTTTGCCCCTGAATTTTTTAAGAAGGTCAGGCTGAAAAATCCCTTAAAGGCCAAGCAGTTGCAAAAGGGCCTTGTTCAGCTCACAGAAGAGGGCACTGTTCAGGTATTTCGTCCGATTGTGAATAATGATTATATCCTTGGGGTGGTAGGACAGTTGCAGTTTGATATTACCATGGCGAGGCTTAAGTCTGAATACGGTGTGGATGCAGTTTATGAACCTGTTGATTATACCGTTGCCAGATGGATTGATTGTGAAAACAAAAAGATATTGACTGAGTTTGAACATAGGAACAAAAACAATATTGCCAGGGATGCCGAAGGGGCACTGGCCTTTTTGACAACCAGCGAATGGCAGTTAAACTATTACAGGGAAAAGTGGCCGGACATAAAATTTTTAAAGACGCGTGAAATCTGAACAAGACATCAGTAGCGAATGAATCTCCGTCGGATTCTATATATGGCCGCATTCAAATCGATGCATGTTATTAAGCACAATATTTCTATAATCCGCTGATATTAAAAGCATAAAATCCTTTTTGGAAATAGTTTGTGTGGGTTTTAGGTAAAAACCGATCTTCTTGTAGACCGGCATTATATTTTTTTCTTGTTTTTTTTCCCTGTTGTTTATAGTATTTTTAGACTCAGATTCTGACAAGTATACAAAGAGTCAAAAATTGATATGTGGCTATATGATAGTTGAAGAGACCTTTGCAGGATGTTAGGTTTTGTTCAGGTTCGGTGAAGGCGAAGGAATATATTGAAGTTTAAGATTGATAAACCTGTAAAAAGTCGAGTCGATGGCTAAGTAAAAATCTTCATATACAAGGCATAGTGTTTGGGTATGCGTGAAGGCATACAAGATGTCTAACCTATGGCCAAACGCTCACAGTAGATGGAGACTTTTTACGACGCCATCAAGATTTGAGCCTAACACGGAAATTGGGCAAAGGAAGACATTATGCAAGGGTTTTCTTGAATCTGTACCGGAAATTCACTATTGCCCAACATTGATTTGAGAATGGGCACCTGTTAACATATTTTTTTATAGATGGAGGGAGTATCTATGGCAGATGAGGCCTTGGATTTAGAAAAAAGAAAGGGAGCATTCAGGGCAAAGGTTCAGGATCTTTTACCTGAGGGTAATTTGAATCTTTGTTTTGCCTGTGGAGCATGTGCCGGTGGTTGTCCTGCTACTGGCCTTGAAGACATGGATCCAAGAAAATTTGTGAGGATGGTGGCTCTGGGTCTTGATGATGAAGTCTTGTCAACTCCATGGGTATGGATGTGCACCATGTGTCAAAGGTGTGTGCGGGTGTGTCCAATGAAGGTGGATATACCTCAGATGATATATCTGGCAAGGGAGAGCTGGCCTCGTGATGAAAGGCCCAAGGGCATTCGAGGTTCATGTGATATGGCGCTCAGAAATGACTCAGGCAGTGCTATGGGTGCCTCTCCTGAGGATTTTCAGTTCGTTGTGGAAGATGTGCTTGAAGAGGTAAGAGAGACGCAGCCTGGTTTTGAAGATCTGCAGGCCCCGATTGATAAAGAGGGCGCATATTTCTTTCTTAATCAAAATTCTCGTGAACCGGTAACGGAACCGGATGAAATGGTGCCCCTGTGGAAGATACTTCATCTTGCCGGTGTGGATTGGACCTATGGCAGTAAGGGATGGGGCGGTGAAAATTACTGTATGTTTCTCGCCGATAGTGATGCATGGCGTCATCTTGTAGAAACAAGTGCAAAACAGGCAGATGATCTGGGGTGTAAGGTCTTTCTTAATACTGAATGAGGCCATGTAACTTATGCAGTCCGGGCCGGACTGGAAAAATTTAATATAGAGCATAAATTTGAGGTGGCAAGCATATATCAATACTATGCCAAATGGATCAGAGAGGGGAAATTAAAGGTAAATTCCGATTGGAATAAAGATCTTAAGATCAAGTTTACCGCTCAGGATCCCTGTCAGATAGTTCGTAAAAGCTTTGGAGACGCAGTGGCAGATGATTTGAGATTTGTGGTTAAATCTGTGGTGGGAGAAGAAAATTTTATTGATATGATTCCTAACAAATCAAACAATTACTGTTGTGGCGGTGGCGGCGGCTTTTTGCAGTCAGGATTTAATGAACAGCGGCGTCAATATGGCAAGAGGAAATTTGACCAGATTGTAGCGACAGGAGCAGACTACTGTATAGCAGCATGCCATAACTGCCATGCCCAAATTCATGATCTTGCCGAGCATTATAAAGGCAACTATCATACTGTTCATCTTTGGACCCTTATTTGTCTTTCTCTTGGCTGTCTTGGAGAAAATGAGCGTACCTATCTTGGGCCCGATCTGGCAGAGGTAGGATTATAACCTGTTTGCAGTGAGACAGACCTTTGCAGGATTGAAATCTGAATCTGACCTGTCTGATACCAGGCAGGCTCAGGAATTAGCAAAAGGGAATATTCTGCAAAGATCTTGTTGTACTTAAAAAAAACTGCGTAAACTAAATAAAAGGTCTTCATATACGGTGTTATAGCCGGTTGGTCATATGTGTGACATCCTGTATGTTCAACCGCTATGCCTTGTATATGAAGACTTTTTTACTTAGCTATCTGTTCTACTTTTCAAAAAACAATGCCCATCTTTTTTCAAGATCGATTACAATAAGATCTTATTGCCTCGTTTTCCCGTATCTTGCCATAAGTTCAGCCTCTTGAATAATATGCCTCCTCATTGCCTTTAGAAGATCTGCCATGCTGATGCCCTCAGGTAAGTTCAATACAGTATCAAGGGCAAAAAGTTTGAAATAATATCTATGGATTCCGTATGGTGGGCAGGGACCGCAATAACCTATTTTCCCAAAGTCATTTTTTCCCTGTATGCTTCCATCTGGCAGGTATCCTGTTCTCTGAATATGTTCTGGTAAACGGTTCTTTTGGGGAGGGATATTATAGTAGACCCAGTGTGTCCATGTGCCGGCTGGTGCATCAGGGTCATAGCAGATAAGTGCAAGGCTTTTGGTTCCTTTTGGCAGGTTATCCCATTTTATTGGAGGAGAGATATTTATCCCATTGCAGGTGTATTTGACCGGTATCATATCTCCATTGCTGAAGGCATCGCATTTCAGACTCAGTTGGGCTGAAATACTGTTTTTGGCTGTAATGACCGTGGAGATACAACTGACCAACAATAGAGTGATCAAAAAAGCTCTTCTTTTATGAAGAGGGATGTTTCTGTTCAAAGTATGGCCCGGATGTATGTTAAACCTGTAAAGGCTATCCGTTTGTTTTTTTTGTACCATGGCATGGATGTTTCAACAAACCCTTTTACAAACGCAAAATTTAAATTTGACGATGTTATAAAATATATACCAGGGTGTGTGAGATACGTTAATCAGTTTTGATGAACCCGCAAGAAGTAAAACTGATGGCTAAGTAAAAATCTTCATATACAAGGCGTAGTGTTTGGGCATGTGTGAAGGCATACAAGATGTCCAACGTATGAGCAAACGCTCACAGTAGATGGAGACTTTTTACGACGCCATCAAATTTTGTGCACTTTCTTTAATCTATTGGCATTTAGGGGAACAAGAGTCTTTGGCAGGTTTTTCCACAGAAGACTTCCTGAGTTCCTGTAAAAGGTAATCTATTGTTTTGTTGCGTAGAACCTGGTTGAATTGTGACCTGTATGTCTTTATGATGCTGATCCCCTCTACTTCTATATCATATATCTTCCATCCCTTGGGAGAGTGCCAGAATTTGTACAGCATGGATATATTATCCTGGTTATCTTTGGATACTATGGTAGAAGGCATTAGAATTATTCTTTTCTTTGATATTGGTGTCCCGTACTTCATTGTTTGTCCGTTATAAAAACTCAATTTGTCAATGTATGAGTTTTTCAAACGTTTAACAAAAAGGTTTGTAAATTCCTTCTGCTTTTCGGTGGAAAGTTCCATCCAGTGTCTTTTACCGAGGCATAGCTTTGCCATTAAATTAAAATCGAACATTGGTGTAATGATCTTTACCACCTGTTCTTTTTTTTCTTTATCTGTAATGTCCTTACGTTTAAGGATTTTTATTACCTGATTTACCTTGCTTACTAACATCTCTTTTACTGTGGTCGTATCATCACCCATAGCAGTGCCTGCTGTAGAAACAAGACAGAATCCCAGGAAGATAAAAAAAAGTTGCTTAAATCTTTTCATGATATTTTATTCCTCTATATCTTTGTTACGTTTTTGCTCATATGCATCTCTAAGTAAGATGTACAGATCAACGGAATCTTTTTTGATGCTTTCATATTCTCCAATATGAAGGGACGTATGGTTTAATCGTTTGTAGGTCTGTATTCCGGTTGATATATACATATTGTCTATATAGTTTATTGGGTCAAGGAAAAAATCGCCAACCATTCCTACTGTATCCCGCACATTAGATGGCCCAAATACCGGCCACACAATAGGGAAACCTCCTCCGAGCCCGTAGTATCCCAATGTCTGTCCGAGATCCTCATCGTAAGGATGAAGATCAAGCCATGCCATGGCAGGATCAGCCAATCCGCCTATTCCCACAGTTGTGTTAACAACAAATCGGCTTATCTCAATACCTGCCCTTTTAAATTTCAGTTGCAGGAGATTGTTTACGAAACGGACAGGAAAAAGGGCATTGGTAAAACATCTGTCTATAGAAGTCCTTACTATTTCAGGTACTACATAATTGTATCCCTGTGCAACAGGTTTCAGGAACCAAAAATAAATTTTGTCGTTAACGGTGGTCATGATCCTGTTATAACCTGAAAGGGGATCAAAGACATTGGAAGATTGGTTTTCAAAGTCCTTTTCGAGAGCTGCAATATCACTCGATTCAAAACCCGATGCATCAGGTTCGCCGGTATCTGCAGCATAAATCAGTGATGTGGATAATAAAAAAAAACCTAATAAGAATAATAAAATAATTGAAACATGTTGCCTTCTTATCATAATGCCTCCTTATGGATTAGCTTTAAGGAAAATTGAGTGCCCATTATTTTATTTGATGATGAACCCGTAAAAAAAGCTGTTTTATGCTGCTTCGCTGTATCCTATAAGGAACGAACTTGATGCTTGCAGGATGTAGGTTAGATATCAAATGACATAAAGTAGTTACGTGACTTCTTGTGAATTGAGTTCGTTGGAAGTAATAATTTCCTGGTTAGCAATAGTTTGTGCAGGCTTTAGGTTATATGTCTTACAGCTTGAAGATAGGATTTTGTTTAATCTTTTTGATAATGTTTTATGTTTTGGTCTTTATGTGTTTATATGTCTTGTTCTGTAAGATATACAATAAAATATGCTTACGCTTATAAGCCCGCCTGTTGTATCAGCAATCAGATCTGCTATGGATGCGTCACGGCCCTCTACAAAGAGCTGATGAGTTTCATCTGATGCCCCGTAAAGCATCACCATAACAGTTATAAGTATGATCCTTTTGATTAACGCATACCTGTCTTCCGGTATTCTTTTGAATGAACAGGCAAATAATATTCCCAGAATTCCGAATGTAATAGCATGGGCAAGTTTGTCTGTAGAGGGGATCACATTTGGCAGAGGCAGTTCTGATTGTGAAGACAAAAAAAATATCACTGCCATCCACAAAACAGCAGCAACTCTGTATAGTTTGTAGTGAGTTGTAAGGGTCATTAGTTAGTGTTCAGCCTATAAATAAATTCAGGATACGATGAAGTTGCCGTTTTTATGTCAAAAAAAGACAATCTGCAGCGTTGGCAAGGACTTAAATATTGTACCTAAATCCTGCAAACTCGACACCTTCAAAATTTAGGCTCAATTATACATAAACGGCAACCAAAAATAAATGTAAAGCTAACAAAACCATGCAATATTTGTCAATCTTTATCACCCATTATATAAACCAGCCTTTCCCCAATATATGAGCCTGATTCGTTATTTATGGTATCAGGTATGGCATATTATACTGTGCTCATCCCTCTAATAAGGGCACATTTTTTGCTTAAACAAGTAGAAGCCCTTTTGTTTGATGTAAGGTCTGGATTCATCCCTTGTTGCTATGCAGCTCTTGCCAATGGCTATATTGGCGGCAATCTCTTTGATGATTCTCTTGCCCGGACAATACCGATTATGATCTATAGACGAGGATTCGTCTTATTGCTCCTATAGGAAGATGAATCGTGAAATGTGTCCTCGGAGCTTTTTATTCTTTATTTCGGGCATAATAGCCTCGGACATGAGGAAAAAATTAAACTTTACCATGAAAACACACAACATCGTGTTGAAAAACCAGACTGTGTTTTTATATCCGTGGATGGACAGGATGTTTTGAATCCGGCTATGCCGGTTTAGATAAAGGGTAAAAAGGGGTTATACAATGCAGGAACTAAAAAACTTTGATATTGCTACTTCGGTCACTGATTCGTTAATTGAAATTTTTCAAACCATGCTTTCCATGGAGCTTGAACTTGCCCAGGATGATTTGGAGCTTGATAAAGATAGTCGTATTGTAGGTTCTGTAAGTCTGGCGGGGAAAATAAAAGGTAGTATTTTTGTACAGGTCAGTCAGGAATTTGCACGTATGATTACGGCTTCCATGCAGGATGTTGACCTTGATGAGATTAAAGATAATGAAGATGTCAAAGATGTTATCCGTGAGTTGTGTAATATAGTTGGAGGAAATCTTAAGTCGCTTTTTTGTGATGCCGGTCTTGTTTGTGAACTCTCCCCTCCCTCTTTTACTACAGGTACAGACTTTGAGGTCAAATCATTAAATACTGCTCGGTATGAGCGTTATGTTTTCCAGTATGAAGGACATCCTGTTATAGTTGAAATAGCAGTAAGGGCAGATGAGGCAGAAAGCGATGATTTTCTGGGAAAAGGCAATGGAGATCATGAACAGGTTGATATTAAGGCAATTCAGGCTTTTAATATCAGGGATCCGCTGGTTAGTTCAACAATTGAACTGTTTGACACCATGCTTTCCATGGAAATAGAAGAAAAAGATTTTTCGGGTGATGATATTTCGTTTGAAGAGGAACGGATAGTAGGTGCTGTAAACATGGCCGGACTTATTACAGGTAATGTCAGTCTGTATATCACTAAAAACTTTGCGTGGCTTATGACAGCATCAATGCTTGGGATAGAACCGGACGAAGTAGAAGGTGAAGAGGATGTTAAAGATGTTATAAGTGAGCTGTGTAATATTATTGGCGGGAACCTTAAGTCAAAATTATGTGATGCCGGAATGTTTTGTACACTGTCTACTCCTTCTTACACATCTGGAACAGACTTTGTTGTAGAACGGCAGGATATGACTGCATATGAACGTGTTAAATTCGTCCATAAAGATGAGGAGTTTTATATAGAGGCAGGTATCAAGCTGTCAGAATCAGCCGATATGTCCGCTGTCACAAACACTGGAGAGGAAGATACTAGCAGTATTGAATCTGTAATATCTCAGGACGATATTGATGCCCTTTTAAGATCCGAGGCATCCAAACCTGAAACAGATCAGGGCGAGACTCCATCTGCCGAGGAGATTCAGGGAGAAATTGACAATATTATAAAATCGGAATCTCCTAAGGTAAAGGCACAGGTTGAGGATGAGCAGTCTGTTCAGGATGATTTAGATCAGGAATCTGATAGCGGGTCAGTATCAGAAGACAAAAATATGGAGTTGGTTCTTGATATTCCGTTAGAGATCAAGATTGAATTTGGTAAAACCAGCAAGAGAATAGATGAGGTTGTCAAGATAGACAATGGATCTGTTATTGAGTTTCCCAATATGGAAGGAGAACCTGTAAACCTTGTTGTTAATGATACCTTGATAGCAAAGGGTGAGGTCGTTGTGGAAAAAGAAAGATACGGAGTAAGGATAACAGAAACGGTTAGCCGTGTAAAACGTATTCAAAGTATGCTGTAAAAGCTGTCTGTTTTTTTATCCATACCTAAATCCTGCAAGCGTCGAGTTTGCCGAAGATGCAAGGCGGCAAGGGCGCAGACGTACTACGGTACTTCAAGTCCTTGCCAACACCGCAGATTCGGTAAAATCGACGTTCTCCTAAGGGTAAACTATTTTCAAAAATCACAACATTTATAACCGCATCAAATCGATGCATGTTATGCAAGCACAACATTTCTATAATTGGTTGATATTAAAAGCATAATTTTCTTTTTGAAAATAGTTTATGCAGGTTTTAGGCCATAGATGATATTTCCTGTAACGGTATATGCCTGTACCGGACACAGGTGAATCAATGTTGATGGCGTTGTAAAAAGTCTTCATATACCGTGTTCGTTTGGTCATATGTTGAACATCTTGTTGTATATGAAGATTTTTTTGCTTAGCCATTGCTTCTATTTTACGGGTTCATCAATGTTTAATGACATAAAAGCTACGCTTTTGGAGGGTGTGCAGAAAGGATGTTATCCAGGGGCAGTTCTTCTTGTAGCCCATGGGGGAAGTGTGGTTTTTTTGGATGCGGTAGGGTTCAGAACACTTCTTCCCCATACATTTCCCATGGATACAGATACCTTCTTTGATCTGGCCTCTCTTACAAAGGTCCTGGCAACCACTATGTGTATTATGATGCTGACAGACAGAGGGCTTTTCGGTCTGGATCAATCAATTGCAGATATTCTTTCTCAGGAACTACCGAAAGATAAACGGGAAATTACACCGCGTATGCTTCTTAATCATTGTTCCGGGCTCCCTTCATGGAGGCCTTTTTATCTGGATTTGATAATGTATCCGTCTGTTGAAAGAAAAGTCCTTCTCAGGAAATGGATTATTGAACAGCCCCTTGTCTATCCTCCTGCCAGTAAAACTGTCTACAGTGATCTTGGTTTTATGATGCTTGAATGGATTATTGAGGTGGTATCCAATAAGGACATGGATGAACTTGTTTTAGAGGACTGTGTTAAGGATGTTTCTTTTTCTGGCGGTTTTTTCAATGACAACGGGCGGCCTTTTCCGGGAGAGGATATGTTTGCTGCTACTGAGAAATGCAGGTGGAGGAAACGGATCCTTCAGGGAGAGGTGCATGATGAGAATGCATATGCCCTTGGTGGGTTTGCAGGTCATGCAGGCATGTTTGGCAGGGCACGGGATGTTTATGAAATTATCAATCTTATGCGTGAATGTTTTTATGGGAGAAAAGAAGATTTTATATCCCGGGATACAGTGCTGGAATTTTTTACCAGGCAGAATATTGTAAAAGGGTCTTCTTGGGCCTTGGGATGGGATACCCCTTCAGCAAAGGGTTCCAGTGCGGGCAGGTTTATTTCCAGAAACAGCGTTGGACATCTCGGTTTTACCGGTACCTCTGTTTGGATGGATCTCGACAGGGATGTTCAGGTAATCCTGTTGACAAACCGAATTCATCCTAACCGTTCTAATGAAAAGATAAGACTGTTCAGGCCAATGATTCATGATATGATAATGAGCCAATATCTCTAAACCGGCATGGCCGGATCCAAAACATCCTGGCCACCCACGGATATGAAAATACAGACTGGTTTTTCAACATGGTTTTGTGCGTTTTCATGGTAAAGACAGTTTGATATTGCGGTTGAAAGACTGTCTTGAGATATATTTCAGGAAAGTTGATGAATCCGTGAAAAGTAGAACCGATGGCTGAGTAAAAATCTTCATATACAAGATATAGTGTTTGGTCACGCGTGAAGGCATGCAAGATGTTCAACGTATGGCCAAACGCTCACAGTATATGGAGATTTTTTACGACGCCATCAAAGTTGGCCTGTCTGCATTATGGGATTATCACATTGTTTACAGACAGGCGCAAAGGAATGCAGATAAATGTGATTTGTTTGAAGGTAAGTCTTTTAAGGTGTGTAATTAAGATGTCCTTATCAGATCTTTGAACGATTTTTCTGATATATTATTTCTTTATTATTTCGGCTTTGCTAAACTCAATCTTTTGTTTACAATTGGGACAAAGGTGGGTTTTGTCATATTCATCAGAAAATATTTCCACCTCTGTGCCACAGTTAGGACATTTAAAAATTATCGATTTAAGGTCTCTAAACTGCTCAAATCCTGGGCAATGTTGCGGTGTTGGCATGATAGTACCTCCTTTTTGAAAAAATTATTAAAAAACCGTATGCGAATGACCCTATCTTCTACTCGTTATAGCGACTATTCTATATCAAAAATATTAATGAATATTGATAAAGTCAAGGTCAGACTCAAATTTTACCGTAAAAACACACAAAACCGTGCTGAAAAACCCGGCTGTGTTTTTATATCTGTGGGTGGCAGGCTGTTTTGAATCCGGCCTTACCGGTTTACTCCTGGAAATGACTCAAGCCATAGAATAAGCTCATAATGTAATGAAAACAAAAGATGTAGCGATTGTTAATAGAGGAATGTTTAAGACCTGGTTTGTTGCCTGTCGCCCCAGAACCCTGTGGATCTCTGTCTCTCCTGTTATTATTGGGGCGGCCATGGCTTTAGAAAACAAGGTATTTCATCTTCCGTCCGTTTGTTTCGCTGCCCTTGGTGCAATGTTCATCCAGATAGGGACAAACCTTGCGAATGACTATTTTGATTTTATTCACGGTGTAGATATTGAAGAAAGGTTGGGCCCTGTAAGGGCAGCACAGTCGGGACTCATTCCCCCTGAAACAATAAAAAGGGGTTTTGTCTGTTCTTTTATGCTTGCCTGCCTTTGCGGCATATATCTTGTTTGCAGGGGAGGTTGGCCTATCCTGGTTATTGGTGTTTTTTCCGTGATGCTTGGCATTCTTTATACTGCAGGTCCTTTTCCCCTTGCATACACGGGTACAGCAGATGTCTTTGCCTTTTTATTCTTTGGGCCGATTGCTGTTGCAGGAACTTACTATGTCCAGGCCCTCAGGTTTGACCTGAATACCTTGATAGCCGGGGTGGCCCCGGGCCTTTTTTCTGTTGCGATTCTTACTGTTAACAATTTCAGGGATATATATACGGACAGGAAAACTGGTAAAAAGACGCTTGCGGTGCGTTTTGGCAGTACATTTGCCCGATTGGAGTACCTTTTATGTATATTGTCTGCATGTCTTATACCTGTGGTATTGTACATGATATCACATACACATCCGTATCAATTACTATCCAGCCTGGTGTTTTTTTTGGCAGTACCCTCTTTGAAAATTGTGTTAAGGGAAAATCCGGGTCCTGTATATAACAGGGTTCTTGCCTCAACAGGGGGGCTTATGTTTTTGTACAGTGTG
>Ga0256842_1001150_pt1 | contig 21842 bp, 23 predicted proteins | sample 4559240metaG_FD_185973 | JGI IMG/M metagenome (GOLD analysis project Ga0256842, IMG submission 185973) | Hydrothermal vent microbial communities from Guaymas Basin, Mexico - 4559-240 | ecosystem: Environmental > Aquatic > Marine > Hydrothermal vents | place: Mexico: Guaymas Basin | collected... | reverse complement strand
ATTGCTCTGTCTAGCTCCTCCTTGGGAACGGGATTATTGTAACTAAAGATTTTAGAACAAGGAGGGCTATGTATTTAGCACCATTAAATTATGATAGATTCTTTAAAAAAGTATTTGGGCAAAAGAAATTTGCCAAAGCCTTTTTGCAGGATTTTCTTGATATAAAAATAGAAGATATAGAAATTCTTGAAAGAAAGAATTTTATAACTGATAAAGCTCTTCCTGTTGAGTTTGATTATAGATGTAAACTTGATAATGGTGAAATTGTTATAATAGAAATGCAACAATGGTATAAAACTGATATAATTAAAAGATTTTATTTATATCATGCCTTATCAACTTCTCTACAACTTGAAACCCTTGAAGAGCAAATTGTTTCCATTGATTCACAAACGGGTAATATAATCAAAGATAAACTTTACAATGATTTAAAACCTGCTATTACTTTAATATGGATGGTTGATGATACTTTAAATTTTAAAGAAGATTTTGTAAGCTTTAAAATGGGAGTTGAAGAATTACATGATTTTGTAAAAGATAATGATTTGTGGAGTAAACCTTTTGACCAAATCCTTAAAGAACGGGAAAGAGTTTTAAATATACAAAATAATGATACCAAAGGATTAAATTTTTTATCAGAAAGTAGACTAACTTTTATTTTTCAGAAAAACATTGTTAAAAATTTAAAAAATAACAAAAATAAAAGTGGTAAATATGGTAAATGGTTTGATTTTGCCAAAAAGACCAACAACAAAAAGAACAAAAAATCTGATTTTAAAAACTATCAAGATGATAACTTGTTCATGGAAATAATGAATATTCTTTTAAAGGATAGATTAACGGAAGAAGAAATTAAATATATTACCAAGGAAGATGAATTAAAAGAAGCATATTTAAAATATACTTCTGTTCTTATTGAAAAGGAAAAAAAGGTTATTGAAACTTCAAAAAAACTTAAAAAACTTTCGGGAGAAGTGGAAAACCTTTCAGGAGAAGTAGAAAATCTTTCAGGAGAAGTAGAAAATCTTTCAGGAGAAGTAGAAAATCTTTCAGGAGAAGTAGAAACTCTTTCTAAAAAAGCAAAAGAGGAAGCTAAAAAAGCAAAAGAGGCAGAAAAAAGAGCAAAAGAAGCTAAAAAAAGAGAAGAAGAAGCTAGAAAACAGATTACTAATTTAGTAAAATTATTAATAAATACTAAAACAGACATTAATAAAATTATGGAATTAACAGGATTATCAAAAGAAGAAATAAATAAAATTAAAAAAGAATAGGGTGATGCAAAATAGTTACTAGCAAGGGGACAAGCTACTTTGGATTGACGGAAGTAATTTAGGCAAGATGGTATTTATGACTTAGTATTTGAAATTCATGTGTTTACAGTAACAGGGAATTAAAAATTTTCAATTGAAAATAAAGCAATTTAATGTTATTTTAATATTGTTATATTTTTATTTTAGTATTAGGGGATATAACCGATATATAAAGTGAGGGTATAAAAACTCTCATTTAAAGTTTACTCTTTATTAGTAAACGAAGGAGGTATTATGAAAATTACATCATTGAATCAAGTTCTAGATTTATATAAACAAAAGAACTTTAAAAAAGAGAAAATAGATTCAACAGATAAAAAATATGATGAAGTTTCTATTTCTAATGAGGCTTATGAAAAGTTAAGTAATAAAGATGTCTCTTTTGAGGAGCAACTCAAATCAATTGATATGGGGAAATTAATAGATGAAGTTTCAGATATTAATCATGAAAAAGTTGCAAAACTAAAGTCTCAAATTGCTTCAGGAAATTACAAAATTGATGCTTATCAAATAGCTGATGGCATTATCAACGATGATATTTAATCTTAATTGAGTATAATAATTTATTTGAGTTAAGACTTTAAGGCTTAACGAACTGCGTAAAACAAGTTTACTTGATTGAAGCAGAATCTAAAATAATCACAAATTCACCCTTAAAAGGAGTTTTCTTAAAGTATTCATACACCTTTTTAACATTTCCTCTAATAATTTTTTCTTGTGTAGTAGTTAATTCACATATAACATTAATGTATCTGTTATTTCCAATATTTTTTTTAATTGCTTCAAGAAGGGGAGCTAATCTGTAGGGGGCTTCCAAAAATATAATAGGGTCGGGGAAATTCTTTAATTTTTTTAATTCTTTTTCTCTAAGTTCTCTTTTTGCTGATAAAAAACCATAATAATAAAATCTTTTTATTTCAATATCTGATTTTACAATTGCAGCCATTAAAGAAGATGCTCCTGGAATAGGGATAATTTCAATTCCTAAGTTATAAGCTCGCTTAGATAGTTTAAAGCCTGGATCTGCAAAAACGGGTGTGCCGGTATCCGAAAACAATGCTACATCTTCACCTTTTAATAGGTATTCATTTAAAACTTCATTAATATCTTCATCTCTTGATTTTACATTAATTCTCATTAAATTTTTTTCACCAAGGTCATATTCTCGCATAATTCTTTTGCCAATTTTATAGTCTTCACAAACAATGTTTTTAACCGATTTTAAAATGTTAACTGCTCTAAATGTCATGTCTTCAACATTTCCTATATGAATTGCAACTAAGTATAATTTACTCATAACTCTCCTAAATTAAGCAAAATGAGTATAACTTTAATTGTTTATTATTGCAAGAGTTGATTATTGAAAAATAGTTATGATTTTCTCCACCCATATTTATGGGTTATCTCCTTTAAGTAAAATAAGATTATTTATCTAACTTATTATATTTTTATTCTTTTTGACTTTCTAAAATATAAGTGATAAATATAATGGTTAAAGATTAACTGTAGATTAAGACTATAGATAATTAAAAATAACTAAAATAAAGGAGTATAATGACAACTTTTGAATCGCTAGGCTTACCAATTTCTTTATTAAAATTATTAGAAACTCAGGGTTATAAAATACCAACTCCTATTCAAAAAGAAGCAATTCCATATATTTTAAATAAAAAAGATGTTTTAGGTATTGCAAAAACTGGGTCTGGTAAAACAGTTAGTTATGTATTGCCTATTTTAATAAATGCTTCTGCTAATAAAAATAAAAAAAATAGATTTATTAATATTCTCATTTTAGTACCAACACGGGAGCTTGCTATTCAGGTTGAGTCTGTATTTAAATTGTTTCAAAATGCTGTGTCAAATGTTAAATCAATGGCTGTTTTTGGAGGAGTAAGTATTAATCCTCAAATGAAAAATTTAAGTGATATTGATATTTTGATTGCTACTCCAGGTAGATTGTTAGAATTAATAGAATCTAATGCTCTTCATTTGGGAGAAATAGAAACTTTGGTATTAGATGAAGCTGATAAAATGTTAAATGAAGGATTTACAATAGAAGTAAATAAAATTTTAAACTTACTACCTAAAAAACGACAAAACTTATTGTTTTCAGCAACTTTAAATAATGATATAAACAACATAAAGCAAATAATACTAAATAATCCTAAAATTATAGAAATTGAATCAGAAGAAAATGAAATTGATTTAATAAATCAAGTAGTATATTTTATTTCAGAAGAAAAAAAAGGGCCACTTCTTAGATATTTAATTATAAGTCAAAATATGAAACAAGTATTAATATTTACTTCCTCTGTTAAAAGAGCTGATAGAGTAGCAGAAAAGCTTAGAAAAAATGGTCTTGAAGCAGAGGCAATACATAGAAAAAAATCCCAGGGAGCAAGGACAAATTTATTAACTAAATTTAAAAATCATAAACTTAATATACTTGTATCTACTGATTTACTTGCAAGAGGAATTGATATTGAACTTTTACCCTATGTAATTAATTATGAATTACCTCGTTCGCCTAAAATGTTTGTTCATAGAATAGGAAGAACGGGTAGGGCGGATTCTTATGGAGAAGCAATTACTTTAATTACACCGAGCGAAGAGGCTCATTTCAAAATAATTGAAAAAAAGATGAAAAAAAATGTAGAAATAGTTGATATTGAAAATTTAGATTTAAAAGGCTGGTAATATTATTTTTCTAGTTTAATTCTAAAATCAACAGCATTAAGATTCTTTTCTGTTGCAATTAGTGGATTTATATCCATTTCTTCTATTTCGGGAATCAAAGTAACTAAATTTGATACTTTTATTATTGTATCTGCAAATTTATCTATATCTATACCTTTTTGTCCTCTTACTCCTTCAAGAAGTTTATAGCTTTTAAGTTCTCTAAGCATAGAAAATGCATCATCTCTTGAAATAGGTGCAAGTCTTTTAGATACATCCTTTAAGACTTCAATAAATATTCCTCCAAGTCCTGCAAAAATTATATGTCCAAAATTCTTTTCTTTTTTTACTCCAATAAAAAGTTCTAAACCAGTAACCATAGGCTGTATTAAAACTCCTTTTGCATCTTTAATTTGCATTAATTCATCATAAGTTGATATAATAGAATCTTTATCAATATTTAGCTTAACTCCACCAACATCGGTTTTATGTAGTGGTCCAATAACTTTCATTGCAAGGGGATACATTAGATTATTTTTAAGTTCTAGGATTTTATCTTTAGATTTTATAATGAATTCTTCTATTCTTTCAATTTTTGCACAATCTAAGAATACACCTGCATCTTTAGGTGAAATATATTGATTTTTATTGTTATCAATTGCTTTTTGTATCAATTCTGTTTTGGAGATATTTAAATTATTATTTATAAGTTTAGGCTTTGGAGTATTGTAAATACGACCCAAAATATTAGCGAAAAATACCTCATCTGGCAAATTAATTCCACCTTTAGAAATAAAATATTCTACTTCATCTTTTGCTGTAACGATAGATGGTAAAATTGGATAAATAGGCTTTCTTGAATCTTTAATTTTATCGAATAAAATATCATAAACATCTTTCACATCAAATAAACCTGGAGAACCAAAAATTACAACCATTGCATCAATATTATCAAGGTCTTCATTTACAAAATCAATAATATCTGAAAGTTGTTTTGCTGTTCCTGTTGCTAAAAAATCAATTGGATTTGAAATAGAAGATCCATCATATAGTTTTTCAAGTAATTTTTTACCTTCTTTATTTGTAATTGTAGGAACTTTTAAGCCATTTTTACTTAAAGAGTCAGCAAGCATCACTCCTGGACCTCCCGCATGTGTGATAATTGCGATTTTATCCCCAACTAATTCTTGATATTGAAATATTGCTCCAGCATAAACTAATTCTTCACGGCTATAACATCTTACTATTCCTGCTTTTTTAAAAAGGGTATCAACGGCATCATCACTAGATGATAAGGCACCTGTATGACTGCTTGCCGCTCTGCTTCCAGCCTCACTGCTTCCTGCTTTTATTGCTGCAATTTTACATCCTTTTCTAATCAGTGAAGAACTATGCTTGAGTAATTTTTTAGGGTTATCAACTTTTTCAAGATATAGCAATTTAGATTTACTACTAGTATTAATATCAAATGTTTCGTCCCAATATTCAACAATATCTTCAACTCCAACTGTCGCTGAATTTCCAACAGAAAACATAGACGCAAATTTTAGCCCCATTGTAATTCCATTTTCTAAAATGAAAGCAGCTGTTGCTCCACTTCCACTAGCAAAATCAACTCCATTTTTATCAAGTTTAGGGATAGGCCCACCAAAACTACCACTGTAACTAGGAGTTAAAACTCCCATACAATTAGGGCCTATTAAAGAGACATTATTAGTTGTTACTATCTCAATTAATTCTTGTTCTAGTTTTTTACCCTCTTCACTAACTTCGCTAAAGCCCGCGGATAAAACAATAAAAGCTTTGGTACTATGATTTTCAATAAGCTCTTTTACTGAATTATTAATAAACTTAGCAGGTATAGAAAATATGGCTAAATCTATTTTAGGTAATTCTGATAGATTTTTATAAGATTTAATTCCTTGAACTTTATCATTTTTAGGATTTATTACAAATAAATCTCCTTTAAAACTATGATCTAGTATGTTTTTTAAAACTTTACCACCTGGTTTTTCTATATTATTTGAGCCACCAATAATAACAATTGATTTTGGATTTACTAATTCTAAATTAATCATATTTCCCTCTAAAAACTTACAAAGTAGGATAACATTTTTTTATTTGTTTTTCTAGAAAATTTTGAAATTATTTGTTTTGAGGCTGTTGCTGTGATATAATGCATTGATTAAAGGGAGTTAATTTGAGTAGAAATAAAGAGTTTTTATCTGCTGCTTATTTAGGGGATATTAATAAAGTAAAGAAGTTAAGCAAAAGAGTTTCAATAGAATCTTATGATCAAAATCACAGAACAGCTTTATCGCTTGCTGTAAGAAAAAATTATTTTGATATTGTAAAATACCTTATTGATAATAAAGTAAATATAGAAACTAAAAATGCTAATGGAGCTACTCCGTTGATATATGCTGCCAGAAATGGTAATGCTAAAATAATAAATTTATTAATTAAGAAAAATGTCAAGATTGACCAAAAAGATAATTCAGGTACCACTCCGTTATCTTATGCCTGTATGAATGGAGAACTTAAAGCTGTTGAAATATTGTTAAAAAATGGTGCAAATATTGAATCTAAAAACAAAAAAGGAAAAACACCATTAATTATTGCAACTAAATATGATAGATTTGAGACTGTTAAATTTTTGATAGAAAAAGGTGCCATGGTTAATGCTACAGATAATAATGGTTATACGGCAATAATGTATGCCTCAACACATGATAATATTCCTTTAATAAAAATCCTAATTAATGCAAAAGCTGATTTAAATAAGGAAGATTACAACAATGCAACTTCATTTCTTTGGGCTGTAATAGAGGGAAATTATAAGGTTACAAAATTATATTTGGAGAATTCACTTGTTGAAAATATTGATAAAAGAGATTCAAATGGCCGAACAGCCTTGTTACTAGCAGTAAAGCATAAATATATTGATATCGTAAATTTATTATTAGAGTATAATCCCTCAATAACAATTAAAAGCTATAGCGGTAAATCCTCTATAATATATGCTGCTGAAAATAATATGCTTGGAATATTAAAAAAACTTCATTCTATGAAGGCAAATATTTTTGATTCAGATAATTATGGTTTGGCTCCAGTACACTATGCGGCAAAGTATGGAAGTTTGGAAGTTCTTGAATATTTATTTGATTTTTATAACAACAATGGTGTTTACGATGACGAGGGAAATTCTCCTTTAGTGTATGCAATTAAGTATTTTAGAGAAGATATTTTTAATTTTTTTCTTGAAAAAAAAATATATATTGAAAAGAAAAATGATTATAATATGACTCCTATATTTTTTGCTGCAATTAAGAATAATACCAAAGCTCTACTTAAATTAATTGAAAATAATGTTAGTGTTAATGTTAAGGATATCATGGGGAATAGTGTTCTTGCTTATGCTTCGCAAAATAACTCTATTGAATCTATTTTTATTTTAGTTGATTTAATGGATAACATTGACAATAAAAATGATCATGGTGTTACTTCATTGGCTCATGCAGTAAGAAAAGGTTATAAAAATGTTGTAGAGTATCTATTATCTAAAGGAGCAAATTTAGAAACGAGCGATAATGAAGGGGTTACTTTGCTTGGATACGCTGCATATTATGGTCATGTTGAAATAATAAAGCTTTTACTTGCAAAAGGAAGTCATATTGACATGGATGATAATTATAATAGAACTCCATTAATGTTAGCTAGCTTAAGTGGACATCTTGATGCAGTTAAAATTCTTGTTGAATCAGGAGCTTCTCTAACTGCAACAAATTATAATAATATTAATGCATTAAAGTATGCAATTATAGAAGAACACATGGATATAATTAGCTTTTTTATTGAGGGTTCATATTATAATAACTATCTAAAAGAGAATCAGGATATTATTATTTATACAAACAAAGAGCCTATTCGAAAATATTTAGTTTCAGCACTTTCTAAGCTTTAATATTTCTTCATGTATTAAGTTTGATACTTGTATAAAATTATTTTCTATTGCATATAAAAATGGAGTAGTACCATATTTATCTGATTTGAATGGATTAGCTCCATTTTTTAATAATAATTTAACAATTTTTAAGTTTCCTAATTCAGCTGCATACATTAAAGGAGTTTTATTTCTGTAATCTCTAATGTCTACATTAATACTTTGTTTAAGAAGATACTCAATTATAGAATAATTTTCTTCTTTTATAAAAAGAACCAGTATTGATTTTCTATTATTTAGCAATTTATTTATATTAAATCCATATTTTAATAATAAATCAGAACTTTGATAGTTTTCTTGAATTAATGCCCATATAAATGCCGGCCAATGATTAATATCAAGTTTATTGAAATCAGCTCCATTCATAAGTAAAAATTCTAAGATATCAGTATTGTTTTTATAACATGCCCTAAATATTGCTGTTTGCCGAGAATGATCAATTTTGTTAATATCAGCGTTATTGTTAACTAATAGTTTTACTGAATTTAAGTTTTCAGACCATGTCGCATGCATTAGTGGGGTTACTCCATCTCTATCTATTAAGTTTACATCTGCATTGTTTTCTATAAGCAAGTTCATAACTTTTGTATTGCCATTTAAAGAGGCCCAAGATAGTGCACTCATACTGTCTTGGTCTCTTCTATCTATAATTGGATTATATTTTAATAATATTTCTATTATATTAATATAGCCCAACTCAGCGGCCCAAATAAGTGAAGTTTTACCTACATTGTCGCTTACTTCTATAGATGCTTTATTTTTGAGTAATATTTCAATTAATTTATAATAATTTTGAATTGTTGCCCATATTAATGCTGTTTTTCCAGATTTATCTTTATAATTTAAATCTAAATCACAATTTAAATAAATTGATACCTTTTTGAAATCACCTAGTTTTACATAATAAATTAACTTCTCCTCTAAATTTTCTTTCTTTTTACAAGGAGAAAATTCTATTATGTTATTCATTTTATCTTATATTTATAATTTGAGGATGTGATATCACAGAATTGTAAAATAAATCCGTATTATTTTTTTGAATAGGTTTTACTTTTTGTATATTTTGATGCTTATTCATTAATCTTTCCATTTTTTCAAATGTGTTTAAGGCATTGTTTTTATTTTTTACAATTATTTTTTTCTTTTTAGTGTCTGTTTTAGTCTTTTGTTTTTTATCTTTTTTTAGTTCTACTATTTTTATATTTTTTACTATTAATTTAGTTAAATCTTTACCGAAAACCATTAATTTTTCATAATCAGAAATAGCTCCTTTAAAATACAAAGATTTAATTGATAATGCTCTTTTGTTTTTTAGATCAAGAAATTTAGCTTTGAATCTATATATATTTTTTGATTTTTTAGTTATATCTACTTTTATTTGAAAGAAAACATTTTTACAACCTGTTTCTTGACATAAATAATAACCATATGATGTAAGCTCTTCTTCTATTCCACTTTGAAAATCATCTGGTATAGTTATTTTACTATTAACAATAACAGAAACAACTCCTTTGGATGCTTCTATGTTTGTTGATAGTAAAATAAATATTAGTGTTAATAAAAAATATTTCATTTAAACCTCTCAATTACGTTAATAATAGCTTAAAAAATATAAAATTTCAAGAACTTAATAAAAAATATGAAAAAAATTAAGTTTTTGTCTATTAAATTCCGAACTATTAATGTTGTTAAGGGTGTTTTATGATTAATTTAAAAAATGCAAAAATTTTAGTTACCGATGATGAAGCAGATAATGTACATTTGATTTCTAGAATATTAATTAAAAATCATTATGCGGTTGTAACTGCTTTAAATGGCGATGAAGCAATTAAGATTGCTAGAATAGAAAGACCAGATTTAATATTACTAGATATTAATATGCCTGTTATGAATGGTATTGAAGCTGCTAATATAATGAAGAGTGATAATCAATTGAAAGATATTCCTATTATTTTCTTATCAGGTAACGATACTGCAAATGATATTGTAAAGGGATTTGAAGCAGGAGGAGTTGATTATATATTAAAACCTTTTAATATTAGTGAATTAATTGCAAGGATCTCTACTCATGTAAAATTAAAAAGAGCTTTGTTGCAAATTGTTAACTCTGAAAAAAAATGGAAAACAATAGCATTAGAAAGAGATATTTTTGAAAATTTATTTTATCAAAGTAAGCATGGAGTTATTGTTACAAATTTAGATAAAAAGATTACCCATGTAAATGAAACTTTATTAGAAATTCTTGGATATAGAAAAGAGGATTTAATAGGTAAAAAAAATTCAATATTAAGTGAGAGAAGTATTGATTCTGAAAAAATTTATGAAGAGATGTGGAAAGATATTACTAATCCTTTAAAAGGATTTTGGACTGGAGAACTTAAGATAAAAAAGAATGATAATTCTAAAATTACTATGTTGTTAACTGTGGATAGTCTTCACTCTCCAGATGGAAAAATAATTGGTTACGCGGGAACATATATTGATACAGAAGAGTTAAATAGGCTTAGAAAAATAAAAAATGAATTGGAAAAGCAAAAAATATATAAAGAAAAATTAAATCAGATTATTATTGGTTTATGTGCTGCATCTGAATACAGTGATGAAACAACAGGAGAGCATGTTTTAAGAGTTAATAAGTATTCTGAATTTATTGCAAGGAAATTAAATCTTGATGAAAAATTTTGTTCTACAATAGGAATGGTAGCTGCTCTTCATGATATAGGCAAGGTTGCAATTCAATCTCTGATACAATTTAAGGGCAGATATTCTCCTGAGCAAAGAGAGGAAATGCAAAAACATACTATTTATGGTTTTGAAATTATACAAAAATTTTCTACAAATGAGGAGTATGAATTTGTAATTGCTAGAAATATTGCTTTACATCATCATCAATCTTATGATGGTAGCGGTTATCCTAAGGTAGAAATTAATGGTGAATCTAGGCCTTTAAAAGGAGAAGAAATTCCTCTTGAGGCACTAATTGTTTCTATGGCTGATATTTATGATGCCTTGAGAAGTAGAAGGTCTTATAAAAGTTCAATGACACATGAAAAAGTTTATGAAATTATGGCTGTAGATGACAGAACTGGCGTTACCGGAGAGGAAAAATTTGGTAAAAAGCTATGGGAGTTATTTAAGAAGTATCATTTGGAGTTATCCAAAATTTATGAAGAGAATCAAGGATGATAAAAGAGATATTTTGTTTTATTGCTCATTTTTACATGTATTTGTCTAGTTTTTAAAAAAGAAACAAGCAAAGCTTGGTTACTTTTTTCTGTGTAAAAGACCTATTTAGGGCTTTGAAACAGCTCTTAGTATTTTAATCCAAACTCAAAGGCTTTTAAATTTGTTTCTACTGTTTTGGGAGGAACGGATTTTTTAATTGCATTAATCCAATTTTCTTTTGTTAAGCTAGGAATGTATTTTGATATTGCCCCAAGCATAATAGTATTAAAAACTTTTGCATTTCCAAGTTTTTGCGCTTCTTCAATACTATCAATAAATAAATACTTGTAATTCTTTAGGTATTCTTCAACTTTATCACTTGTAGGATATTCTTTTTCTGTGTAGAGTAGGGAAGTGGGCTTAATCATCATGTTATTAGCAACTATAAAACCATCTTTTTTCAAAAAATGTAGCCATCTTAAACTTTCTGACTTTTCAAATGCAATAACTACATCTGCTGTTCCAGGTTCCACTGCTGGAGAAAAAACTTTATCTCCAAATTTTACATAAGAAACAACACTTCCACCTCTTTGTGCCATTCCATGAACTTCTGATTGTTTTACATCTAATCCAGCATTTAAAGCAGCGGTTGCTAAAATAGAACTAGCTCTAATAATTCCTTGTCCACCAATTCCTGCAAATACAACTGATATATTTTTATTTTCCATTTTTATCTCCTATATCTAAATCAATTATGATTTAATTGCTGTTATTGGTTTCATCGCACCAGGGTAACATACTTGAGCACATAAATCACAGCCAATGCACGCTAATGGGTCAATTTCTGCTAATCCTGCTTCATTTTTACTAATAGCAGGACAACCCAGCTTATAACATGCAGAGCAAGCTGTACATTCTTCTTGAACAACAACATAAGGAGTTTTCTTTTTAGCTCTTACTTCTTTGGTTAAAACACAAGGTTGTGTTGTTATTAAAACTGATACACCTTCAAATTTTCTTGCGGCTCTTAAAGCTTTTGATGTTGCTTTTATATCATAGTTATCAACTCGCTTAACCCATTTTACTCCAATTGCTTTGCATATTGCTTCAATATCAATTTCAATTGTTGGGTCTCCTTGAAGAGTAAATCCACTTGCAGGATTTTGTTGTTGACCTGTCATACCTGTAATTCGGTTGTCTAGGATTACAACAGTGGCATTTCTTTGATTGTAAACCATGTCTATTAATGAAGTAATTCCACTGTGAATAAATGTTGAATCACCAATTACGGAAATATTGGTATTTGGGTCTATTCCACTATTGTTAAAACCTGATTGTGCACTTATACTCGCACCCATACAGATACATGTATCCATACTATCCCAAGGTGGAAGAGCCGCAAGTGTATAACAACCAATATCACCATTAACAGTTAATTTCTGCTTTTTAATTGCATCAAAAACTCCCATGTGAGGGCATCCTGCACATAAAACAGGAGGTCTATCTGGAACTTCTGTCATATCCACAACTCTTTCTTCCTTGCTTTCATTTAAAATGTATTTTCTTAAAACTTCAGGAAGCATTTCTCCATGAAAAGGAAGAACATCTTTTCCGGTTATTTTTTTATCATGTATTCCTAGTTGTTTTACATATCCTTCAATAAAATCATCCCCTTCTTCGATAATTAAAACTTCATCAACACTATCAATAAATTTTTTGGTTAAATCACTAGGAAAAGGGAAACTCATTCCTAATTTTAAAAATGACGCATTAGGAAATACTTCTTTGGCATATTGATAACTAATTCCACTAGTAATGATACCAAATTTCTTGTCATTCATTTCTATGTTATTGTATTTAAAGTTTTCTGCATATTTTTTTAATTCTTTTAATCTTTCTTCTATTTTAACATGAATAGGCCTTGAAACAGCTGGCATTAAAACGAATCTTTTAAAATCTTTAACATAAGGCAAGATCGGTTCTGCGTTTCTTTCACTAATTTCAACAACTCCTCTACCATGAGAAATCCTTGTTGTAGTTCTAAGTAGAACAAGTGTATTAAAATTATGACTTAATTCAAATGCGATTTTAGTCATTTCTAGAGCTTCTTGACTATCAGTTGGTTCAAATAAAGGGACTTTTGCGGCTCTTGCATAATGTCTATTATCTTGTTCATTTTGGCTTGAATGCATACCTGGGTCATCAGCTGTAACAACAACAAGTGCACCGGTAACTCCTGCATAAGCTAATGAGAAGAAGGGGTCAGCTGCAACATTTAGTCCAACATGTTTTTGAGCACATAAAGCTTTTGCACCTGCAATAGATGCTCCCCCTGCAACTTCCATTGCAACTTTTTCATTTGGAGCCCATTCTGCCTTAACTTCACCTTTGTACAGTGCTATTGATTCTAAAATTTCAGTACTAGGAGTACCTGGATACGCAGATGCCACATGAACACCAGCTTCATAAGCTCCTCTTGCAATAGCTTCGTTACCTGAGAGCATTGCTTTTCCAATAGTTTTTTTCATTCTTATCATCCTCCATAAAGGCTAAACTTCAAAACATCATTAGATAAGTATCAAACTATAAGAAAGAATGCAAGTTTATAGCGATTTTTTATTGTTATTATATTAAGAAAAAGTAACAGATAGTTAATTCCCCTTTTGAGAGGGGTGCCCATCCTGTGATAGGTGGGGTGGGTAAGGAAGTTTTAGCTGAAATCTAAAACTTTGGCTCCAAAGCCCAAAGTCTTTTACGCTCAAAATTTAACCGAAGTTTAAATTTTATGAGGTTATTTATCTTTCAAAATTAAAAAAAAATAAAAAGGCCTTGACAATGAAAAAGAAATATATTATAAAACACTTACTCGTTTGAGCCACTAGCTCAGTAGGTAGAGCATCTGACTTTTAATCAGGTGGTCGAAGGTTCAAATCCTTCGTGGCTCACATGATCCCATCGTCTAGTCCGGTTAGGACATCGCCCTTTCACGGCGGTAACACGGGTTCGAATCCCGTTGGGATCACCAAAAGGCTTCACATTAGTGGAGCCTTTTTTTTTTACATATATTTCATTATCCTTGACAATTAATAAAAGATAATTAAAATATTTACTAGTTAGAATTAATTTTAGCTTTTTATGTGGAGTTTGAATGAAATATATTATAATTGTTTTAACAATATTTTTAGCAATGTCGTGTAATAATGAAAGAGGTAATAAAAAAGGGACTATTAAATTATTTATAAAATATGCGAGTGAAAAAAATATGGATAAAATATATGAAATGTTAACCCCTGAAAGCAAAAAGAAATATAGTAGAGGCAAAGATAAATTAATAAGGAGTAATTTTCAAATAAATAAATATAATGTAAAATCTATAAGATTTAGAAGCAGAGATAAAGTTAAAGATTTATATTATATGGAAATTTTATTAAAAGATGGTAATGCTGGATTTGTTACATTAAAAAAAATTGATGGTAAATTTTATATTAAGTTGGATTAAATATGAGTGATTTTGATGATTTAATGAGTAGTTTAGGTGTAAAACCAATAAAAAAAGAGAAAAAAGAAAAAAACGCCCCTTACCATAGGGATAAGGAGGTGTCTAATCTTGAGGAAGTTAAAGCTATATTGCCTGAAGATTATACAATGGAAGGTTTACTTAAAGAAAAAGAAAATAGTAAGAATAAGTCAGAGATTTATTCTGCTAACAAGAAGTCAAATAAGAAGTCAAAAAAAGAGGACTTTTCAAATTCATTTGAAGAAGCGTTGAAACTATATAATCCACAAATAGAAGAAGATAATCTATCTAGTAATCATTCTGTAAGTAAGAAAATCTTTCACGAAAGGTTTTCTACCATAGAAGAAGAAGATATAATGTATACTATTGATTTGCATGGTAAAACTCTTGATAATGCTATTGCATTGGTTAAAGATAAATTGGTTTGGTGTTATAGAGAAAAATTTGATAACATATTAATTATAACAGGAAAAGGAAATCATTCTGATAATGGTCCAATTTTAAAAATAGGAATTAAAAACCTTTTAATTAATATGGCAAACCTAGTTGAGTTAATAGAATATGCTCCTAAGGTATTAGGAGGAGAAGGGGCTTATATTGTTAAAATAAGATTATGATAAATTTATAGAATTATTATAGCAAAATATGTTATAATAACATTTTTAAAAGGAGTAGATATGTTAATAACTGTAAATAGTAGAAATCCAGAAAAAAGAAAAATTGAACAAATTGTTGAAGTTTTAGAAAATGGTGGAATTATTGCATACCCAACAGATACATCTTTTGGAATAGGTTGTGATTTAAAGAATAAAAAAGCTGTTGAAAAGATATATAAAATTTTAAATCTTCCTAAAAATAAAAATTTAAGTTTTTTATGTCCTAACTTATCAAATGTTTCAGAATATGCAGTTGTTTCAAATTTTGCATATAAAACAATGAAGAGATTGGTTCCAGGTAGATATACATTTATCTTAGATGCTGCAAAAACGGTTCCAACAACCTTGATTTCAAAAAGAAAACAAGTCGGTATTAGGGTTCCTGATGATAGTATTTGTCAAGCTATTGTAGAAAAATTAGAAAGGCCCATAATTTCAACAACTGCAAAAAATTCAGAAGGTCAGTATTTTTTAGATGCAGTGGAAATAAATGAGGAGTTAGGTAAGTTAATTGATATAGTTATAGATCCATCAGAAATGGTAGAGCCACAAGGATTATCAACAGTAATTGATTTTACTAATGATGAAGTTAATCTTGTAAGAAAAGGTTTAGGTGATTATACTTGGATTATAGAAGAGTAGATGAAGTATTTTTTTATTATTTTAACATTAGTATATTCTATTAACCTATGTGCTTTCACAGAAAGTAAAACCTATAATTATTCTTTTGAAAGAATTTATTCTACAATGATTAGATTTTTAGTTGTTGAGCAAAACTCTAATATTACTCAAAAAGATATAGAAGGTGCATACATAAAATTTAAGAGTACAAAAAAAGAGATTTCTGGTGTTATTGAAATAATAAAAATAAACGATAAAAAAACAGAGTTAAAAATGAATTTTGAAGGAGCTCACTATAAGTTGATTCTGTTTTTTAAAAATTTTAATAAAAAATTAAAAAGTGAGCAAAAAATTTTTGATAAAAAGGAGTAATAATGAAACCACTTAATGTTGTTGATAATACATTTGTTAAAGAAGTTGTTGAGTCGAAAGTTCCAGTAATGGTTGATTTTTGGGCACCTTGGTGTGTACCTTGTAGAATGGTAGGACCAATTATAGAAGAACTTGCAGGTGAATTTGAAGGAAAGGCTAAAGTTTGTAAAGTAAATACTGATGAAAATAGAGGTATTTCTCAAACTTTAAATATTAGAAGTATTCCAACTGTTGCAATATTTTTTCAAGGAAAAGTTCAAGATGTTATTATTGGAGCTAGACCCAAAAGAAACTATATTAAAGCATTAAATTCAATTATTAAAAAAGCTGATAAAATTGCTAAAAAAGCAGCTAAATAGGAGGTAAGATGTTTAAAAAAGTACTTTTTCCAACTGATTTTTCTGGTTGTTCTGTAAAAATAACTGATTTTGCAATTAAATTTGCTTTAAATAATCATTCTGAATTAGTTTTTTTCCATGTATTAAATGATGAGAATAATGATAGTACAACTGATTTTTCTCAATTTAAAAATGAAGTTGAAGTTAAATTAGATGATTTAGATAAAAAGTCAGAACTTAACAAAATTGATAATGTAAAAGATTTAAAGTGGGATATTGTAACCGTTTCTGGTTCTTCTGCTGCTGAAGAAATTATTAAATATGTAGAAGACGATGAGCATAAAATTGAATTAATACTAATGCCTACACATAGTAAGGGTGGGATTAGAAGATTTTTAATCGGTTCTACTGCGGAGAAAGTTGTTAGACATTCTCAAATTCCTGTTTTAACAATAAATACAAATAAATTTTCAAAATAAATTAATAATCTTGGGGCAACAATGAAGAGTTTTTTTCTTATTTTTTTAATATTACCTTTTTATATTTTTTCTAATGATTTAGTGAATTGGAAAGAGTATAGAAAAAATATAAATAAACCTGTTTTTATTTTATTAACTGATGATTTTAATAGTCAAACAGACAAAAAAATATTTTCTAATAAAAGATTAGCTAAGTTATTAAATGAAAATTTTTACTCAATTAAAATTAATATAAATGAAAAAACTGATTTTAAAAATAGATACTTATTAATGACTCCTCCTTCGATTGCCGTATTAGATAAAAATGGAATAATTATTACTAAAAAGAGAAATTATTCTGTTTTAACAATAGAAAGAGATTTATACAATTATTTAGAATCAGAAAAAAATAAAAGTATGAGGAAAATGTTATCTGATATTTCAAAACAGGCAATGTATCAAGTATATTATTCTGCTTATTTTTTAGAGAATAGTAAAGAATTAGTTAATCGAAGTGATGAAGTAAGAAGTTTTTTAACGAATAAGATAAGTTTAAATAAAATGTATTTTAATGTTTCATATTTAAAACCTCTTTATAATTACTGTTTTTCGATATTAAATATGGATAATTCAACAGGATATGAAAACTTAATTATAGATGCTCATATTGATTCTTTATTGGAAAATAAAATTTTTGATAAAGATCATATATTTAAAGCTTCGTATAGAGATTGGAGTAAACCTATAAAAAAAATTATCTATAAGGATAATATTAATTTACTAATATTATTATATAAATTAGGTAATACTACTATGGCATTGAAAGTTGATCATTTTCTTTATGCTAATTATAAAAAAATGACTATAGAAGAAAAAATATTGTATAAAACTTTTGTTTCTAATAATTTAACTAAAGATGTTCCTAATGATTTAAAAACTTTAATAAATGATAATAAAAATTCTAAATATCTTGGTGTTCAAACATCAATATTAAAAGCATATTTAAGTTTTTACAAACATGATAAAAATATAAAAAGTGAAATGTTAAATTTTATTGATAAATTTGAAAATAATTTTTATGATAAAAAAAAGGGTGTTTTTTATGATGTTAAAAAAGGAACAGAACCTTTTGGTTTTAAATATGTTGATATTGAGAATAATATAGAACTTGCGTATTTATACACTGAATTATATAAAATTAATCTTGATTTCAATGATTTAATTATGGCTAAATATATTTTATCATTTATGAATACGACATCAATAGATAACCTGATTTACTCTAAGTATTTATTGGCTGTTGAAAATTTGTCAAATTTAGAAAATAAAATTTTAAAAGAAATTAAATAATATAGTACCGTGAATGTATTAGTTTTTAGATTTTCCTACAACAAGCATTAATAAAGATGCTCCTAATACTGATGTTATAATAGAGCCTACTAAGCCGAAAAAATGTATTCCAATTAATCCAAGTAAAAAGTTTCCAATAAAAGCTCCTATAATACCAATAATTGATATTGCTATAAATCCTAAATCTTTAACTCCTATAATTGAAGCAGCGATATATCCTGCTAATGCACCAAATAAGAATATCCATATTAATCCCGTAAGTGTTAATCCAAATATTATCATAATTAAACTCCATAATATATGTTTATATATACATCAAAACTTAGATTTTATAAAGCTAAGTTTTCCATTTCAACTTAAATTTTTTAAAATTTAAGTTGAAATGGTCCATAAATGCTAATTATCCAATAAATTAAAGTATAAATAGGCAGAAAAACTAAAAAAATACCTGCTAGCTTTCTGTTTAATTTACATTTATCGCAAGAATTTTTAGTTTTAGAACGATAACGAATTAAGTATGAAATAAATATCCATACTGAAACTGTCATGAAAAAGAATCCTACCGTTACTTCATTTCCAAATATACCATGTTTAAAATCATACCATCCAGCTAAATATATTAACATTGCAAATGGAATGGGTTTTATGGTAAATTCAAAATAATTTTTTTGTTTCATTATTTCTTCTTGTTTTTTAGTTTATATCGTTTTTTCCATTCAATTAGTTTTTCACTTAAAAATGCTGCTTTTTTGGGTTTTAAATATTTCATTATTTTACCTATTTCATTTTCTTTTAATTTTAAAAAAACAGCAATAACTAAATCATCTGGCAAATTTTCAATTATTTTAGCAACATTTTTAGGTTTCATTGAAGAAAATACTTTTGTTAATTTAGAAACTCTTAAATTAAATTTTTTAGATTTTTTAGTTGAAAATGATTTTATTGTATTTGTTATGTTTTTTTCATAAACCTTTATATTTTTTTCTCTTGCTATAATTTCTTTTTTTAACTCTTCTATTTCAACTTTTTTTCTTTCAGATTTATTGTCTTTTTTTTCTAGTTCATTTCTTATTTTTTGTAAATTATTAAAGAAATCTTCATTAACATCTAGGTTTTCAATTTTAATGGAGTCTTTATCTACTTTCTTGGCAATTATTGAACTTGAAAATAATAATAATAATAATAAATATGTCAATATTTTCATTTTCCTCCAACAATTTTCTTCATTTCTTTAACTGTTTCCTCTAAGCTAAAACCCTCTTTAACATCTTGAATTAAAAAATTATTAATTCTATCTATTTTATCGACCGCTTCATCAAGTTCTGAATTATTTCCTTTTACATAAGCACCAATTGAAATTAAAGATTCTGATTGTGTATATAAAGCAACTAGCTTTTTAATTTTTAAAGCTAATTTTTTTTGTTCGTCTGTAATCACTCTATTCATTACTCTTGATGCGGAATACAATATATCAATTGCAGGATAGTGTCCCTTTGCTGCTAAATCACGAGAAAGAACTATATGGCCATCTAAAATAGATCTTGCGGCATCTCCAATGGGGTCATTCATATCATCTCCATCAACTAAAACGGTATAGAGTCCCGTTATGCTTCCTTTTCCTTTTCGTTTTCCTGCTCTTTCAAGTAATTTAGGAAGTGCATCAAATACGCTAGGGGTATATCCTTTAGTTGTAGGAGGTTCTCCAACAGCAAGCCCAATTTCTCTTTGAGCCATTGCAAATCTTGTTAAGCTATCCATCATCAATAAAACATCTTTTCCTTGATCCCTAAAGTATTCTGCAATAGTAGTTGCTACATAAGAAGCTCTTACTCTTTCTAAAGGAGATCTATCACTTGTAGCTACAACAACTATAGAACGAGCTAAACCCTCTTTTCCGAGGTCATCTTCAATAAATTCTCTTAGTTCTCTTCCTCTTTCTCCTATTAGTGCTATAACATTTATATCTGCTTTACAATTTTTAGCAATCATTCCCATTAATACAGATTTTCCGACTCCACTGCCTGCCATAATTCCAACTCTCTGTCCTTTTGCGGTTGTTAAAAGCCCATTAATTGTTTTGATTCCTAAGTCTAATGGTTCATTTATCAATTCTCTTTCCATTGCATTAGGTGCTATATTATATAAAGATTTTTTTTTATCTAAATATAAGTCTCCAAGTCCATCAACGGGATTAGACAATGAATCTATTACTCTACCAAGGAGCTCATCTCCAAGCTTAATCTCAGGCTTATCTGTTTTTGCTATTATTCTATCTCCAGATTTTATTCCTTTTATATTACCAAGAGGCATAAGTAAAGTTTTTCCTTCTTTAAAACCAACAACTTCACAACTAATATAATTATTATTTTCTATTTCTATATCGCATAATGCCCCTAAAGAAATAGGCCTCATAACTCCTTCAATAGTAACACCTTTAACGGCATTTACTCTTCCATAGCTTTTATAGATAGCAGTTTTATTTAAAATATCATCTATTTTATTTTTATCAAAGAAATTCATTTTTTAATTCATCTCCTAGTTTATTGACATTTTCATTAATAGAGTAGTTTAATTGTTCTAAATCTGATTCTATTCTGATTTCTCCTCTTTTTAATTGAGAGTCAGCGGTTAATACCATTTTTTCTGCATTGGCAAATGTAAATTTTTCATTTTTTATAATTTCATAATCATCTTTATTCAAAAATATATTTAATTTATCTTTTGCAATTATATTTTGTAAGCTATTTTCAATAATTGATATTAATACTTTGGGATTTAGAGTTATTTCTCTTGCAATTATTTTTTTAGTCATCATTATCGCAAGTTCTAAAGTATCCGATTTAGCATTATTTAATATTTTTTCTTTAAATAATTGAATGTTTTCTAATGAAGATGCTAGACTATTTTGAAATATAACTAGCTTTTCTTTATACTCTTGTTCTGCTTTTTCCATTCCTTTTTGATATCCCAAAGCTTCTCCGCTTATTTTACCTTTTTCAACACCTTCACTAAAACCTTTATCGTAGGCATCTTTTTTTATTTTATCTAGTTCTTCAAAAGCAATTCTAAAATGTTGATAGTTTTTTTTCTCTTTTTCTATTTCTTTTGTTAAATCTGCTTTAACATTTTTTTCTATTTCTTTTTTTTCTATTTCCATAGCCTGAAGTATTTTCTCTTCGTTAGTTGAAAGAACTTTTTTAATTTCAAGGTTTTCCTTTTTTCTTGTTTGTGTTTTAGGTCTTTCTTTGGATTTTTTACTATTAACAGCTTTCCCTTTGCTTTCCATCCAAGAAAATTCTTTTAAATTGTTATGGTTTCCTGAAAAAACTTTACTCATATTTTTAATCTCCATAAATAAAACTTATGCTGGTGAGTT
>Ga0256842_1001149_pt1 | contig 21850 bp, 23 predicted proteins | sample 4559240metaG_FD_185973 | JGI IMG/M metagenome (GOLD analysis project Ga0256842, IMG submission 185973) | Hydrothermal vent microbial communities from Guaymas Basin, Mexico - 4559-240 | ecosystem: Environmental > Aquatic > Marine > Hydrothermal vents | place: Mexico: Guaymas Basin | collected... | reverse complement strand
TGTATGGGATATGGTTTTCCTGCTTCAATAGGAGCAAAAGTAGCATGTCCTGACAAGGTCGTTGTGGATATAGCAGGAGATGGTAGCATACAGATGAATATACAAGAGCTGGCTACTGCTGTGCAGAATAATATTCATGTAAAGGTGATTATCTTAAACAATAGCTACTTGGGTATGGTCAGGCAGTGGCAAGAACTCTTCTATGAAAAGAGATACTCTCAGACCTATCTTGCATATGCACCTGACTTTGTAAAGCTTGCAGAAGCTTATGGGGCTGTTGGAATGAGGGTAACTAAGCCTGAAGAGGTAAAGCCTGCATTAGAAAAGGCACTTTCTACTGAAAATGTGGTGCTGGTAGATATAAGGATACCTCCTGAAGAGAATGTCTTTCCTATGGTCCCTGCAGGTTCTCCAATAACAGAAATGATATTGGTATAAAGGAGAGGGATAGATATGGCAAAAGGCAAAAACAATCAGGAACAAAAGCATATATTTTCACTTCTTGTGGAAAATCAGCCAGGGGTTCTGTCTCGTATTGCAGGGCTTTTTTCAGCTCGAGGATATAATATAGAAAGCCTCTGTGTTGCTCCTACCACAGACCCTGATGTATCCAGAGTGAGTTTGGTCACTAAAGGAGATGAATTTATACTTGAGCAGATAAAGAAACAGCTCAACAAGCTTATAAATGTGATAAAGGTGTATGATTATACTGAAGTTCCTTACGTGCAAAGGGATCTTGCGCTTGTAAAGGTGAGGGCAAAGACAGAAAACAGGGCAGAGATTCTCAGAATAGTGGACATATTCAGGAGCAGAGTGGTAGATGTGAGCCCAGAGTATTACACTGTAGAGATCACTGGAGATGAGGACAAGATAGAGGCTTTTTTAAGACTTCTCAAGCCCATGGGGATAAAAGAGATTGCAAGGACAGGTCCTGTTGCGTTGGCAAGGGAAGTACAGAAGCTTTGAAAAAAGCCAAAGCTAAATTTATCACCTTTGAAGGAATAGATGGGTGTGGGAAATCAACCCAGGCCAAAAGGCTTGTATCTCGTTTAAATAACGAGGGAATCCCTGCCTTGCTTACCTTAGAGCCAGGAGGCACAAAGATTGGCTCTTATATAAGGAAGATCCTTTTGGATCCAAAAAACAAAGATATTTCTGAGCTAACAGAACTTTTTTTGTATCTTGCTGATAGAAGTCAACACATGAAAGAGGTGATAGCACCTTCTTTAAAAAAAGGGATGTGGATTATAAGTGATAGATTCTATGATGCAACCTTAGCTTACCAGGGCTTTGGCAGAGGAATATCAAGAGACTTTATCCTTATGTTAAATAATCATATATGTGAAGATATAAGACCAGATATAACATTTTTGTTAGACTGTCCTGTTGAGATTGCCATAAAAAGGAGGAACAGGAGAGATTCTGATCAGGATCAAATCAGATTTGAACAGGAGGATGTAATCTTCCATGAAAAGGTGAGAAAAGGATATCTGTGGATAGCAGAACAATTCAAAGATAGAGTCGTAATCATAGATGCAACAAGATCTGTGGAAGAGATAGAGGAATTTGTTTTTAGTAAAACAAAGGAGTTATTACTAAGGAGTTAGGGCATGATTCTTGGCCTTATGAGAAAACATGCAAAGTCATGGATTATAAAATTTATAATAGTAGTGATATGCTTGGTATTTGTGCTTTATTTTGGATATTCATTTAGGGCACAGAGAGGCCTAAGAATAGCAAAGGTAAATGGAGAAGTAATAACGCGTGCTGAATATCAGAATGAATATGATAGAGTCTACAGCATGTTTAAACAGATGTATGGAGAGTTATGGAATGAAAAAATAGCAAAGGCGCTGGGTCTTAAAAGAATTGCTCTTGAGAACTTAATAGATCAAAGGCTTATGGCACAGGAAGCAAAAAAGCTTGGAATAAAAGTGAATATACAGGAAATTCAGGAAGAAATAATGAAATATCCTGCATTTCAAAGGAATGGAGTATTTGATGTTAGACTTTACAAAGCCCTTTTAAGGGAAAACAGAATAGATCCAGAAGAATTTGAAAATAGTATTAGGAAACAAATATTAAGTAATAAATTGAAGGAATTTTTATTGGCTTTTATGAATGTTACAGATCAGGAAGCCTTGGATTACTTCAGGTATAAAAATGAAAAGATTAAAGTGAGTTTTGTGGTTTTTAAACCTGATATATTCAAAGACAGGGTGAAGGTGAATAAAAAGATGTTGGAGGAGTTTTTTAAAAAGCATAAAGAAAGATATAGGGTTCCTGAAATGATAAAGTGCGTTTATATAGTAATAGATCCAAAGGAGTTTGAGGCTAACATAAAGCCTACAGAAAAAGAGATTCAGCAATATTACAATTTTCATATGGATGACTATAAACTGCCTGGGCAAAAAAATCCTCCTCCTTTAAAGGAGGTAAGGGATAAGGTGATAAAGGATCTGATAGAAGAGAAAGGTATAGAACTTGCTCAGGAAAAAGGATATGAACTTATAGATAAGATGCCCTATGATATACCTTTAGAAGAGTATGCCAAAGAGAACAACTTAAAGATTGGTTATACTGATTTTTTTTCCTTTCAGGATAGCACAATCCCGGGCATTGGTGGAGATCGAAAAACAGTAGAGACCATTTTTTCTTTAAAAAAGAAAGATATAAGTGATCTCATGATGCTGAGAGGAAAGTTTTATATATTTCAGGTGAAAGAAAGAAAGGCCTCTTTTATCCCCAAGCTTGAGAGTGTTTATGATCAGGTAAAAGAGGATCTTATAGATGAATTAGCAATGAAAGAGGCAAAAAAAGAGGCAAGAGCTTTTTTAAAGAAGCTTAAAGAAAAAACAGAGCTCTGGGAGGAGATGATAAAAAAGATGGGATTGGAGCTAAAAGAAACGGATTTCTTTAAGAGGTCAGAACAGATTCCCTATATAGGGGGTGATCAGGAGATAAAAGAGATCTTATTTTCTCTTGGCAAAGAGAATAGATATCCAAAAGATATATATGTGACCGAAAATGGGGCTTATGTAATAAGATGGGAAGGAAAAGAAGAACCAGATGAGAAAGAATTTCAAAAACAAAAGTACAAACTGAAAACTGAGCTTACATATCTCAAAAGAGATAGGGCATTTGAGATGTGGGTGAAAAGTCTCAGAAGATCTGCTAAAATAGAAATTTTAAATCCCATAGATTAGTTATGAGAGCAGGTATAATAGGACTTCCTCAGGCAGGAAAAAAGACAATATTTAAGGCTATAACAAGATTGAGAGGGGAAACAGAACTGGACATCTCTTCTCATATATCCCCTGTGGTGGTGAGTATAACCATATATGATCCAAGGATAGAGGTATTAAAAGAGATCTTTGACTCTAAGAAAAGGGTATTCTTAAAGATGGAATATCTTCTTCCTTCAGAATTTTCTTCTTCTGCAAAAGGGGAGAGGCCTATCTGGTCTCAGGTCAGGACCTGTGATGAACTGATACTTGTATTGAGAAATTTTGAGCTGGCAGGACAAAAGCCAGATCCAGAATCAGACTTCTGGAAGGTTGAAGAAGAGATGATTTTAAATGATCTCATGGTTGTTGAAAAAAGGATAGAGAAGATCAGCTCTGATAGAAGAAAGGGAAAAGTAGAAAGAGATCTGGAAAAGGAGCGCGAACTCTTAGAGCAGTGCAAAGAGGTGCTTGAAGATGGAAGACCACTTAGAGAGAAAAAAGAACTTATATCTGATCCAATGTTAAAAGGTTTTACATTTTTGAGTGCTAAGCCTTTGCTTATAGTAGTAAATAATGAAGAAGATATAGTTTCTGTGCCTAAGTGGAAAAGATCGCCTATTGATGCAAAGACGATACCTGTAAGGGGAAAGCTTGAAATGGAGCTTTCTGAGATGGATGCTAAGGAAGCAGAGGAATTTAAAAGCCTCTATGATCTAAAAGAATCTGGAATTGATTTGCTCATTAAAGAATCATTTGATTCCCTTAATAAAATCACCTTCTTTACTGCTGGAGATAAAGAAGCCAGGGCCTGGGCAGTAAAAAGAGGCTCAAAGGCTGTGGATGCAGCAGGAGAGATCCATACAGACATAAAAAAAGGTTTTATAAGTGCAGAAGTAATCTCTTTTGAAGACCTGAAGCAGTGTGGAGGTATTTCAGAAGCCAGAAAAAAAGGGCTTTTGAGGATTGAAGGAAGAGACTATATAGTCCAAGATGGAGATGTAATCACCTTTAGATTTAATGTTTGACTCTTTTCTAAAACGTGGTCGAATAGCTTTTTTATCCTTTCTGGATAACTATGCCTTTTAGGCTACTAATTAGACCCACAATGAGGACGTCTGAAGTCATGTCGATACATTCTCTTCATTATTATTAAAATCAACAGGAAACAATACCGTTTAATGACATCTATTTTAAAATGAGCTAAAATATGTACAACCTGAAGTAAGGTATTACATATGAAGCTCTGGAGGAAAGAATAATGTTTAATAAAAAATTGTTTTTTATATCTATATTCTTAACTTTTATATCTTGTGCAACACCAGTCTCTAATCAATACAGAACCGCTCAACAATTTGAAATGATGGGTAGAGAAACAGAGGCGTTAACAATATATAAGCAACTTTGTCTTCAAACAAAAAGTGATAAATATTGTAGTGCTTATAATAAGTTAAAAGTTAAACTTACCTCCAGATATATAGAAAACATTAACAACATAATATCTTTCTATAAAAACAAGTATAGATACGTGCCAATTCCTGTCTTTAAAAAAATAGATCACGAAATGTCTAAACTTAGGGATATAGCAAGTGCTCAGGAGATTGAAATGTTAGAACAAGAAATTTTGCACGAAAGAAAACTGAGCAAAGAAAGAGAACAAGAAATTTTGTTTAAATTGAAACAGTTGATTTCAGAAGATAGATATAATGAAGCTTTTGATTTATTAAGTAACAACAAATTTATACATCCAGAAAAATTTAGTTTAGAACTTAACCAGTTAACTAAAACTATAATTACTAAGTTTTTGCCAAAAGGTATTTTTTTAGCAAAAGAAGAGAGATGGCATGAATTAAGACCAATTGTAGAATTATTAAATAAAGTAAAACCTGATGATCCTAATATAAAACAATTGTATAAACAAACCATAAATAATGATTCAGTTGATTATTATATAGCAAAAGCAAGAGCAGCTCAAAACATAAAAGATTTTGATCAAGCTTTAAAATATTATAAATTAGCTATGCGGTATTATCCTGAGGAAAAAAATAAAATTGAGCCCTATTTACAAGGATTATTAGCACAATTAAGTGTGTTTTATTTAGAATCTGCTCAAGCTCAAATTGAACAAGGACTTCTTGCACAAGCATATTTTTTTGTCAAAAAAGCATATAAATATCTTCATCAACTTCCTTTAAATAAAAGGAGCTTGATTGATCCTACCAGATACGGAGTTGAAGAATATTACAAAAAGATATATCTCAAAGCTAAGGAATTTGAAATAAAAAGAAGATATGGAATAAGTTATTTTTATTATAGTATGCTTTGTGATTTAAATCCTAATTATCCAAATATAAAACAGGATATTTCAAGATTAGAAAATATTATAAGAGATAGAGCAATAAAAAAGCTTGCTGTTTTGACATTTAAAAGTCCAAAAAATAATCCTGATGCCGGTACTATTATAACATCAAGTTTGATCATGAAGTTACAAGAATATTTAAAAGGGGATATTAAGCTTATTGAAAGAGAAGCTCAACCTCAATTAATAAAAGAACTTGAAATTAAACTTATGTCAGGAGGGACATTAAAACTTGCAGGAATAGACTTTTTTATAGTTGGAGAAGTGCGATCTTATAAAGTAGAAACAATGGAACAGATGAGTAAAAAAACAATTATGGTAAAGACAGGCACAAAAATGATCTTAAATCCTGAATATGAAAGATGGTTGCAACAGCCAGATAATATTAGAAGAAACAGCCCTCCTCCTGACAAATATATAAAACAACCAATCAATAAATTTATCAGTTATAATATAAAATACATAAAAAAAATTGGTGTAGTTGATGTAGCTTATCGAATTGTGGATATTCAAGGAAAAGTAATTTATGCTAATTCTTATGAAAGCAAAAAAACATTTAATGGAAAATCAACCGAAGGTGTTGAAGTTGGTGATTTTAGAATTCCTTTTAAAGTGCCTGATTTACCCTCAGATTCAGAGATAATAGAGTTAGCTCAAAAGGAGGTAGTAGAAGAAATTGCTAAACAAATTCAAAAGCTTTTTATACATAGTGAGAATAAATATTTAAAACAAGCTGAATCTTGTAAAAAGAGAGACGATTATGCTGGAGCTATAGAAAACTATGCTAATGCAATAGTTATTATGAAGTCAAAAGGTCTACCTACCTCTAAGATAAAAGATAAACAAATAATGCTTTTATTAGATGTAATAGGAGTTTAATGAGGTTAAACATATCTCTTTTATTTGTGATATTATTAATTTCTTCTACAGTCTTTGCAAATGATATAGGCAATACAGAAGATATACCCCAACTTGTTGGAGTATTACCAGTCTTAGGTAATGTTCCAAAAGAAGACAAAAAGACATTTAGGACTATTTTTAATAACTATTTAACATCAAAGAAATTTCGAAATATTAAGTTAGAGGAAATTGATGCAAAGTTAGTAGAAATTGAAAAAGAAACAAGTAAAAAATGGAATGAGCTTAGTCCCTCATATATAGGAAAAAGAATGAAATTAGACGGAGTATTTATAGTAGAATTATTAAGTATAAATAAAGTATTCGTTGCTTTATATGCAAGTATTTCCATCAAAGCAAAAGTAACTTTTATCAGGAGTAAAGATGGAAAGATAATATGGCAAAAAGAAGATTCTGTATCAAGAAGAGCGGGCGGAATACCTCTTTCTCCTTGGAGTGCTATTTCTACTACCATTGCTTCTGCCAGGGTTTTAAGAGATTGTGTTAAAATAAACCTCATGGCTGAACTTTGTAGAAAGCTTACAGCTAATATACCAGAACCTGCTGCTCCTGTAATAAGAAAGCCTCCTTCTATATTTACGGTAATGACAAATGCAAAAGACAGCCCATTTGGTATAGGAAAAGAAATATTAGTTGCAATAAAAGCAAAACCTAATTGCTTAGGGTATTTTCAGATCTCAGATGTTACTTCTCGATTAAAATTGATAGAAAAACAACCAGGTAACTACTTGGGTAGATATGTAGTTGACAAAGAAATTTCCGTGAAAAATAAATTCATCAGAATTACTTTGCTGGATCCAAGTACAAGATTAGAAAATAACTATATAGTTCAATATCCTATTGAGATAGACGGAATCCCTCCTTCCCCTGTTAAAAAACTTAATATATCAACATTGGAAAACAAGATAATTCTAAAATGGGAACCTGTAAGAGATGCTTATGAATATATTATTGAGAGAAACGAAGGTACTAAATTTAAGTATATTGGTAAAACTCAAGTACCTGAATTTGAGGATATAAATGTGAACTACGGGAAAGTTTACTATTATAGAATATATGCCAAAGATAAAGCGGGAAATTTAAGTGAGCCTTTAACAGAAAAAATTATATATATAAAACCAGGGCCAACCATATTACCAGCGAGAATTATGGGAGACTTTACCATGTACCCGGCAGGAAGCCCTTATGTAATTGTTAATAAAACAGTAGTATTAAAAGGAGCCACACTAATTGTAGAGCCGGGAGTAACAATTGAATTTAAAAAAGATGCAGTTTTAAAGGTAAATGGAGCTGTTTTTATTAAGGGTAGTGAAGAAGATAAAGTTGTTTTTAAAGGTGAAAATTACACAATACAGATTGAGGATACAGGAAAGGATGGATTTGTAGCCAAGTATTTGCTTTTAGATGGTGGGAATAATTTTGTGATAATTAATAGTGAAGTAACATTTGAAAATGTTATCATTAATAATTTTAAGAAGTCCTTAGTAATAAAAGAAAATAGCTTAATAAAAGCAGATAGTTTAAAAATTAAAGACTCATATATTGGAATTGACTTAGACGGAGGAACAATTTTGGGATCTCAGTATGCTATAAAAAATTGCAATTGTGCACTTTATTATAAAGAAGGAAATATTAGAGTTAATAAAATGCTTTTTTTTAGAAATAGCTCTTATATTAATGCTATTTCAGATTTAAATTTAGAATGTATAATTATTGATGACTATGTAGCAAGCCATTCTTTAAATTTTGTAAAAGGTATTAAAGGAAATGTAAACATACAAAGAATTATTCCATTAAATCTTTCTTTACAAAAATTAAGATTAAAATTGTATACTTCTTTTAAAATAAAATTAGCTGAAGCATTAATCAGAAATGACAAATCTCAAATTAATAGATTAATCACAGATATTATTAATTATTTTAGAAAAGAGATATTAGAAAATGACAAAGAAGTAATGTTATACTTAGCTGATAAATTTTTATGTTCTGATAAACCGACTTTAAGTTTACTTAAAGATCTCCGAAAAAATAATTTTGGAAACATGTTAAAAACATATAAAAAAGACAATTACGAAATAATACCTGTAAAAGTTACTTTTCCTTTATTAACAAATATACCCTCAGAATTAATATTAAAAAAAGCAAAAAAAAAGATTTTATTTCCTTATATAGAAAGGATAAAATTTCAAAGCATGAAAAATAAACTTTATAAAAAATTAAGTAGTTGTATTGTCTATGCAATTATTTTTGCTGAATCAACTTCTACTTTTGTTAAAAACTATTATTTATTATGTGTAATAGATAAAAAAGCATTAAATAACCGATTAAAACATCTTTTAAAACCATTAAAGAATAATCATTCCATTAAAATAGGTATAATCATACATGCAGAACAACAAAGAATAGTCGAATTGATAAGATCTTCATTAAGATCCTCATTTAAAAATTTAGGATATAATTTTTTTATGCTTCCTTCTGCAGATATTTTTACTGCTCTTTCATATATAAAGAATCGACAATTACCTATTAAAATAATTTTAGTATTTAGTTGTGACATACAAAAAAGAAAAAGTATTATAAGTCCAAATTTGTTTATTTATAGCTGTAATTTTAAAGTTGAGATAGTTGATGTATTATCTGGCCAACAAATTTCAACCATGTCGAGCGAAAGTACTGTTTACCAAGTTAGTGATACAAAAGGAAAAGAGTTGGCATCTATAAAGTCTTTTAAAGAATTAGAAAACAAACTTAGAGTTGAACTACCAAAATTAATGAAGTATATGAGATGCTCCTCAATATTTGGACAATAAATCACCCATTTATTTGAAGATGCTGGAGCAAAGATTAGTATTGGAGAGTGCACTTTTAAAGACAACATAGTGTTGGAGAGGTTTTGGAGGAGTTACAAGTGGAGAAAACACCTGATGAGGTCTACTATGGCAAGGAATATAACAAGATTGCAGTATGAACAAGAAATGGGTAATTTATTGTCTAAATATTGGGGAGCACCTCACAATGCTATTGTATAGCAGCAGTTGTCTACTACTAAATTTTATGGAGGAGAAGCTATGATAAGAGCATGTATAGTAGGTGCAGGAGGATATGGTGGATGCGGGGCAACAGAAATACTGAGCAGGCATCCTGAGGTAGAAATAGTTGCCCTTATAGACAAAGAGAATATCGGCATGAAGATAAGTGAGATATATCCTCATCTCAATGGATTTTGTGATCTTCCCATCATTTCTGCTGATTCCAAGGAAGTGGAAGACATAGAAGCTGATGTGGTGTTTTTTGCTACTCCTGATAGAGTTGGACAAAGAGAAGCCTCTAAGTGGCTTCAGAAAGGGGCTAAGGTAATAGATTATAGCGGGGATTTTAGATTTAATTCCTTGGATATCTATTGCGGATATGCAGAAAGGATAGGAGCTGAAAAATCTCATGCATCTCCTGAGCTTTTAAAAGAAGCAGTTTATGGGCTTCCAGAACTTCATAGGTCTGAAATAGCAAATTCCCGAGTTGTTGGAAATCCGGGCTGTTTTGCTGTATCCTGTATCTTAGGGCTTGCACCTCTTGTAAAGGCTGGTCTTATTAAGCCAGATACTGCGATATGCGATGCAAAGACAGGGGTTTCAGGTGCTGGTAAAAAGCCAAATCCCATGTTTCACTACCCTGCAAGATATGATTCTATGAATGCCTACAAGATTGCTTCACACCAGCATGTCTATGAAATAGAAAAAGAGCTTGGTGATTTATCAGAAAAAGAAGTAAAGATAACCTTTACCCCTCATGTTGTGCCTATGTGCAGGGGCATATTGAGCACAATATATGCTGATCCAAGAGCCAAAGTAGACATTAAAGAAGTTATGGGAGTCTACCGAGACTTTTACAAAGAAGAAAGATTTGTCAGGGTATTTGATCCAGGAACAATCTTGCAAACAGCTCATGTAAGAGGAACTAATTTTTGTAATATTTGTCCTAATATAGACAAAAGGTCAGGAAAAATTATAATTATTAGTGTCATAGACAACTTGGTCAAAGGTCAGGCAGGAAATGCTGTGCAAAACATGAACATAATGTTTGGCTTGGATGAGGCCTTAGGGCTTAATACCCCTGGGATGTATCCATAGGATTTATTATATTTCCTTTTTTTCCATACAAAACAAATCCTATCCATTCAAGGGAGAGAGAAAGCACGTCTGTATCTTCGCTTATATCTCTGTAGCGTTCAGGCACATTGTATATTTTAAAGAATTTGTCATTTAATATATATTTTTTGAAACTTTCAAGATTATAAGATGCCATAAAAAAAGCCTTCATGTTTTTAAATAGATTGTCCTTTACATCAGAAAGTAATTCATTATGAGATGTAACTATTTCAAACCATGGAAGATTAAATTTATCATACTCTTCTACTCCTTCATGTTTTATCCACTCTTTTATTTCCCATTGCCTGTCTTCATTCAATCCTAAGCAGTGTTCTTCTTTTATAAGAAAGAACCTTTCTTTTACTTCTTTTCCTGTTGATGTTGAAGCCCTTGCTAAGGGATAAAGCCTGCAAGCAGTAGGTCTATCGTCGTATAGACTACAGCCTTCTTTTGTTAAAAATGGGCATTTTTTATTTTCATCCATTCTTAGCTTTAACACAGGAAAAGGGGGATATTCCTCCATATCTATATCAGCATAATTGTCTATAAAGGTATTTGAGTCTATATTCAATCTTTTTTTTATCCTAAGAACATCATATGGGGTCAAGATCAAATTAAGATTGAAGCAGCATTTTGTAAAACAAGATAATCCCTTATGACACATAAAATTGAATTTTCCTTCTTCAATCGGAAATAAATTATGCATACTCATTTCCCTTTAAGTTTTAATGTAGGTTCACCAAACATACCAAATTTTATCCAGTCAATAGCAAATTCAAAAAGCTCTATATCACTTGTCATGAGTCGATTTACTTTATGCAGATCTATGTCAAATTTATGCAGAAATGTAGTGGTTACTATAAATTCTCTAAATTTATCTAAATTATAGAGACACATACACAGCATATCCTGAAGTCGAGGGCTTGGGCTCGACATTTCAGGTTCTATTCTTTTTAAAGAATCTACTATCTTAAAAAAATCCCTGTTCATATGATCATACTCTGCCACGCCTTGTTCTATCACCCATTGACTTATAGACCATTCTTTATCTGATCTTAGACCTAAACAGAGATCTTCATCTGCTATAATCCTGTAAGTCTTCTCTTCAACTGCTTCCAAAGGGAACATCCTGCATGCCCATGGCCTATCATTATATATTCTGCAACCATGTTTTGAGACAAAAGGACATTTTTTATCCTTCTCGTTCATCTTAAGAAGCACCATAGGCAGAAGTTTTTTCTCTTTATAAATTATCAGGGTGTATTGATCCAAGAATTTTTCTGAGGATATTCCAAGAGCATTTTTCATCCTGATTATATCATAAGGAGTTAGTATAATATTTACATCCTGACAGCACTTTGTAAAACAGGGATTTCCTGGAGCACATTCAAATCTGATTTTGTCTGAAAGGGTAAGTATGTCCTTTTTCATAAAAAATTCTTGACTATTGGTATTATTTTTTACTAATTGTTTATTTCTATCAATAAAATCCTTTTAGGTCAAATAAAATTTGGAGGGATAAGATGCGACAGCAAACTCTTGCAATTATAAAACCTGATGCAGTTAGCAGAAATCTAATTGGAAAGATAGTAGAGCGTATAGAGGCTGAAGGAATAAAGATCGTGGCCATGAAGATGATAAAGATGACAAAGGAACAGGCAAAAGGCTTTTATTATGTGCATAAAGAAAAGCCTTTTTATGAAAGTCTTACAGACTTTATGTCTTCAGGTCCATGTGTGGTTATGGTACTTGAAGGGGATGATGTTATAAACAGATACAGAAAGCTTATGGGAGCCACAGATCCTGCAAAAGCTGAAACAGGCACTATTAGAAAAGAATTTGCTACTGATGTAGAAAAAAATGCTGTTCACGGTTCTGATTCGCCAGAAAGCGCTGAATTTGAGATAAGATATTTTTTTAGTCAGTTGGAGATAATAAACTAAAGGGTGCTCAGAAAAGAGCACCCTGACTTTAAACTATTCTTCTTTTTTCTCCTCTTTTTCTTCTTCTTCTTCCTTTTTACCTTTAAGTTCTTCTATCTCTTTTTTCAGTCTTTCTACCTCTTGCTTTAAATCTTCTTCTGTTTCAGTTATAGAATCCACTGCTTGTTTGTCTTTGTATTCTTCATATCCTAAATATGTTGCCAGTGCACCACCAAGTATAAGCATTACAGGAATACTCCCCTTTAGTACTTCTAAGAAGTCTCCCCACCATGCAAATAGACCAATTATTCCGAGTAATAAAGCAATTATACCTCCTCCTAAGACCGCCATAACACTCCTCCTTAAATTTTTTGTCTTCAATAACATAATGCCCTGAATGATTCAAGACAAAAGATGATTTGGCTTTCTTTTTCCTCTTTTTTTGTGTATCTTTAATAATTAACCTTACGCAAAAGGAAGGTGGAATAACAGCGAATGAGGTATAGGGGCAAAAGAGCTTTTTGTCTGCTCCGAGTCTCGTGGGCTAGTCTCTTCAGTGACTTATCTAAGGTTCGGTTAATAAAAAAATATATTAAAAGAGGTTGAGGATATGTTTGGAGCCCTTACAGAAAAGCTAAATAAGGTTTTCAAAAAAATAAAAGGAAGAGGAGTTTTAACAGAAGAAAATATAAAAGATGCCTTAAAAGAAGTACGTTTAGCTCTTTTGGAAGCAGATGTAAATTATAAAGTAGTAAAAAAATTCGTAGAAGATATGAAGAAGAGAGCGGTTGGTCAGGAAGTGCTGGAAAGTCTAACTCCTGGCCAACAAATTATCAAAATAGTTAATGAAGAGCTTACTAAGCTTATGGGTTCTACTGCCCAGCAACTTCAATTTAAAGGTGCTCCTCCATATTTTCTGATGCTTGTTGGTCTTCAGGGATCTGGTAAGACCACCACTGCTGCCAAGCTTGCCAGATATCTTAAGAAAAAAGGTAGGCATCCATTCCTGGTTTCAGCAGATGTATACAGACCTGCGGCAATTGATCAGCTGATAAAATTGGCAGAACAGATAGAAGTTCCATATTATCCTTCCAAGCCGGAAGAATTGCCAGAGGATATATGCATAAATGCGAGATCTGCGGCCATGCAGGGAGGTGCTGACATAGTAATTGTGGATACTGCTGGCCGTCTTCATATAGATGAAAAGCTTATGGATGAGCTTGTGAGGATAAAAGAGAAGATAAATCCTACAGAGATATTATTAGTAGCAGATGCAATGACAGGTCAAGATGCAGTAAATATTGCAAAAGAGTTTGATGAAAAATTAAATATTACAGGAGTTATACTTACTAAGATGGAAGGAGATGCCAGAGGCGGCGCAGCTCTTTCCATAAAAGCAGTTACAGGAAAGCCCATCAAGTTTATAGGAACTGGAGAAAAGATAGATGCCTTAGAAGTCTTTTATCCTGACAGGATAGCCAGTAAGATATTGGGAATGGGAGATATTTTAACTCTTATAGAAAAGGCACAAGAAGAATTTGATCAGAAAGAGGCGCTTAGACTCCAAAAGAAGATAAAAAAGAGAGAATTTGATTTGGAAGATTTTCTGCACCAGTTGAGGCAGATAAAAAAGCTTGGCTCTCTTGAGCAGATACTAAGTCTGCTTCCAGGGTTTGATCAGATGAAGCAGTTCAAAAAATTACAGGTAAATGAGAAGGAATTAATAAAGATAGAAGCCATAATAAATTCTATGACAAAAGAGGAGAGAAGGAATTATAAGATTATAAATGCCAGCAGGAAGAGAAGAATTGCTAAGGGAAGTGGGACTACAGTTCAGGATGTGAACAGACTTTTAAAGAATTTTGCTCAGACAAAAAAACTTATAGAGCGTCTTTCCAAAAAAGGCTCAATTAATGGAATAGGACCAATATTTGGATGAGGATGTTCGAAAAGTGTTTCGGACATCCTCATATTAGGGTGGATATATTTTTAAAAATCTGATATAAGATTTTAACAAATGAAAAGTGGAGGTTAGCAAGGCAAATGGCAGTAAGGATTAGATTGACGCGAATGGGAGCAAAGAAAAGACCTTTCTACAGACTAATTGCGGCTAATTCGGAGTCTCCACGTGACGGAAAGTTTCTGGATATTCTGGGTTATTATAATCCTATGAAAGAGCCTCCGGAGATAAAGATAGACAGGGAAAAGGTCAAATACTGGTTGGATAAGGGTGCCCTTGTAAGCGAGGCAGCAAGGGCTCTGTTGAAAAAAGAGGGATTTTTTAATCCTTCTTCAAATTGATGTGGAGGTGAAGAGAAATGGCAGGAGGAAAAAGTATGAAAGATCTGGTTGAATACATCGCAAAGGCTTTGGTAGACAGGCCTGACCAGGTTCAAGTAACAGAAATAGAAGGTGAGCAGACTTCTGTTATCGAGTTGAAGGTAGCAAAAGAGGATTTGGGTAAAGTAATAGGAAAACAAGGTAGGACAGCGCGGGCTATAAGGACATTGTTAAGTGCTGCCTCCACTAAAATTGGTAAAAGAGCAGTATTGGAAATAATCGAATAAGATCTTGAACCGGGCAGATAATCTAATCCCGGAAAACCTGCTCCTTATCGGGAAGGTGGTAAAACCTCATGGTATAAGGGGTTGGTTAAAGATAAAGGTTTATTCAGACTCTGTTACCATCTTCTCGCAGGTAAGAAGTATATTTATACATACAAAAAATGGTGAATGGCAAGAAGGAGGGGTTCTTTCTTTAAAGCCCCATAAGGGGTATTTTTTGGTAGAATTAAAAGGAGTTAATACCAGAAACAAAGCAGAAGAACTCAGAGATGCAGATATATATATTCCAAAGGATATCCTCCAGAAAGATGAAGGGGAGTTCTTCTGGTATGAACTGATTGGTCTGAAGGTTTATCTTGTATCCGGTAAATATCTGGGTAAGATCGTGCAGATTCTCCCTACAGGCAGTAACGATGTTTATATAGTAAAAGACAAAGAGAAGGAATATCTTATTCCTGCTATTGAGGATGTGATAAAAGATGTGAACATAGAAGCTGGGAAGATGATCATAGAACCCTTAGAAGGGCTGTTAGAGCTGGCAGAGACTAAGAAAAAGAAGAAGAAAAAAAGGAGATGAGGTTTGATGTCCTTACCATATTTCCTGAAATCTTTCGTTCATATTTGAGATGCGGAGTTTTGGGAAAAGCAATAGAAAAAGGGATAATAAAAGTGAGTATGGTGAACATCAGAGATTTTTCTTCTGGAAGACATAAAAATACAGATGATAGACCTTATGGTGGTGGAGAAGGAATGGTTATGAAACCTGAACCTATCTATAATGCCCTTGACTCCATAGATAGAGAACAGAACAGCCTTGTGGTGCTATTATCTCCTCAAGGGGAAAAATTTAATCAGGAAATGGCATGGGATCTTTCTAAATACGATCAGCTTATACTTATATGTGGTAGATACGAAGGAGTAGATGAAAGAGTAAGGATATTGTGTGCTGAAAAAGAGATTTCCATAGGTGATTATGTTTTAACTGGTGGGGAGTTGGCAGCATTGGTTGTGATCGATGCTGTAAGCAGACTTGTTCCGGGTGTTTTAGGCAGTGAGTTTTCCAACTTAGAAGAATCATTCAGTGATGGACTTTTAGAATATCCTCAATATACAAGACCCAGGGTGTTCAAGGGCTTAGAAGTTCCAGAAATATTACTTTCAGGAAATCATGAGGAGATAAAGAAGTGGAGGAGAAGAGAGGCTATAAAGAGGACATTTGAGAGAAGGCCTGATTTATTGGAAAAAGCTCAGTTAACAAAAGAGGAGCTTTCTTTTATAGAAGAGATGAAAAAGAAAGAATGAGAGTATATATCGGACTTGTGCATTATCCTGTTTATAACAAAAACAAAGACATAATAGTTTCTTCTATAACTACAGTGGACATTCATGATATAGCCAGAGTTGCAAAAACTTATGATATAAAGGCATTTTATATAATTACACCTGTGGAAGAACAAAAAAGACTTGTAATGGATATTATAGAGCACTGGACAAAAGGATATGGAGCTCGCTACAATCCAGATAGAAAGGAGGCTATATCCTTAGTAAAAATTGTACCGTTTCTTTCAGATGCTCTAAAAGAAATAGAGAAGCAGGAAAAGCTCAAACCATGTATTATTGCAACAGATGCTAATAAAAAGGAGGAAAAGGCTATATCATATAAGGATACCAAAATTATTATTGAAAAAGGGGTGCCAGTTTTTTTAATATTCGGAACTGCATGGGGTCTTCATAATGATATATTAGAAATGGCAGATTATGTGTTAGAGCCTATATATGGAAGATCGGGATATAGACATCTTTCTGTAAGAACAGCAAGTGCTATTATAATAGATAGACTTATGGGGAGGAAAAAACAGTTAACAAAAAATATATATTAGCACACAAGAGTATTTGTGTAGAAACAGGTGCTTTTAAGCGCATAAAAGATAGAGGAGGAAGAAAGATTGATTAAAGAGCAGAAGAGAGAAAGCTCTGAGAGTAATCCAGCTGCCCGAGATCAGGCCTCTGGAGGGAACAAGCCTGTGAGGGGTCTTCCGAAGGGGAGACAAAAAAGCTGGAGAGTTCTCAGAGCAGCCTTCACCTTCCCTCTTCTTGGAAAGTCCTTTGTAAGGGACTTTTCTCCCTTAAGACGAGCACTTGTCCTAAGGGATTGGAAGAGGGTGGTGAGAAGGTTAGTTCCTGTGCCTGGTGCAGGGGCTATGGATGGCCAAAAACCGCCAGGTGGGGCTGGCCATCCTGAAGAGGCGGAATACAAATACCCCACCCAAAATTGCACTAATGTGCAGTTTTGTTAACCAGGTAAAGTCATGGATAAGATTATAGACATGCTTGAAAAAGAACAAATGAGAACAGATATACCTGATTTTGGCTCAGGAGATACTGTTAGAGTTCATGTAAAGATAAAAGAAGGGGACAAAGAAAGAATCCAAGTTTTTGAAGGGGTGGTAATAAGGAAAAGAAAAGGTAATATAGGAGCAACTTTTACTGTAAGAAAGGTATCGTATGGCATAGGTGTAGAAAGAATATTCCCTTTGCATTCGCCTGCTATAGAAAAAATAGAGGTGATCAAAAGAGGTAAGGTAAGGAGATCAAGGCTCTATTATCTGAGAGAGCTAAAAGGAAAGGCTGCGCGTATAAAAGAAAGAGGCCGCTATTAATTAGGTAGAAAATGGTAATAGCAGGCGTTGATGAAGCGGGAAGGGGTTCATTAGTTGGACCAGTTGTAGCAGCAGCTGTTATAATGGAAGAAGGATATTTACTATCTTATAAGGAAATAAAAGATTCTAAATGCTTAAGCGCGTCTCAGAGGGAAAAGGCATTTGAATATATATGCAATAAAGCTACAAGTGTGTCTGTTGGGGTAGTTTCCCACGAGTTTATAGATAGATTCAATATATTGAATGCTTCCTTAGAGGCAATGAAAAGGGCGGTTTTTGGCCTTTTTATAAAACCAGATCTTTTATTAGTGGATGGTATCTACAAAGTACCTGTTTCTATACCTCAGGAATGCATAAAGAAAGGAGACAGAATAAATAAACTAATTTCTGCTGCATCTATTGTGGCAAAAGTCTACAGAGATAGGATAATGAAGGCATATCACAATGACTATCCTGTTTATAACATTGCTAAGCATAAAGGCTATCCTACAAAAGAGCACTTAGAGCTTCTCAAAAGATTTGGCCCATCTCCTATACATCGTCTTTCCTACAAAAGTGTAAGAGAATTTTATGCGCATTAACCACATCAGTATTGGTAAAAGAGGAGAAGAATTTGCCTGCAAGATAATAGAAGGTATGGGCTATAAGGTATTAGAGAGGAATTACAAATGCAATATAGGAGAAATAGATCTGATCGCATTAGATGGAGATGTGCTGGTTTTTATTGAGATAAAGACCAGAAGGCGTTCCATAGAATATGCAAAAGAGGCAGTAAATAGAAAAAAGATGAAGAAACTTTCTCTGCTTGCCTCTTATTACATAAAGAAAAAGAGACTTCAAAATCCAAGAGTAAGATTTGATGTTATTGCGGTCCATATGAGTGGAAAACATCCAGAGTTTGAATATATAAGAAATGCATTTACATGCGATGGATAAACAAGGAATCCTGTATATAGTTGCAACACCTATTGGTAACTTAGAGGATATTACCCTTCGTGCCTTAAGAGTACTTAAAGAAGCAGACTTAATAGCTTCTGAAAATATTTCAAGAACAAAAGGACTTTTAAATTACTATGGAATCAAAAAGCCTCTGATTAGCCATAGAAGGGAAAATCAGGAAAGAATTACAAAAAAAATAATAAATATGATCAAGAGCGGAAAAGATGTGGCCTTAGTAAGTGATGCCGGAACCCCCGGCATATCTGATCCTGGGGCTTATTTAGTAAACAAGGCAAGACAGGAAGGCATAAAAATTGTTCCTGTTCCTGGTGTGTCAGCTTTAAGCACAGCTATTTCCATCTCTGGTCTTCCTTATTCTGAATTTATTTTCTTAGGTTTTTTGCCTTCCCATAGGAAAAAAAGAAAAAGAAAGCTCCTTCAGTTACATAATTTCTCATATCCAATAGTGATTTTTGAATCGCCTCATAGACTCTTAAACACCCTAACAGATATAAAAGAGACCTTTGGAAACAGAAAGATCCTTTTATTCAAAGAACTTACAAAGTTACATGAGGAGATAAAAGAGGCGGAATTAGAAAAACTAATAGATGAACTTAAGACTATGGATATAAAGGGTGAGTATGTTATTATAATACTTCCAGAAAACAAACTAATTGATGAGGATGATTGGAAGGATGAATTTTTGTCAGAAGTAGATATGATGCTTCGAGAAGGTCTTAGCACAAAAGATATTGCCGAATATATATCAAAGAAAGAAGGTCTTTCCTACAGAAAGGCTTACAAAAAATGCTTAGAGAGGAAAAAAGTCCTCTATGGAGGTTAAAAAGAAACTAAAAGTAAAAAATAATCTGGGTTTACACGCAAGAAGTGCTGCCATGATTGTAGAGTTGGTAAAAAAACATAATGCAAAGTTATATTTCAGAAAAGGTGATCACATAATAGAAGGTGATAGCATATTATCTTTACTTACTCTTGCATGTCCAAAAGGCACAGAACTGGAAGTAAAGGCAGTGGGAGAAGATGCGCAGGTTCTTATGGATGAACTTACCGATCTTTTTGAAAAGGGCTTTGGAGAACTTTCATGAGCGTGGGTAAAAGGATAGAGTTAAAAGGAATTCCTGTTTCGCCGGGAATAATTATAGGTAAGGCCCATATCATTGATAGATCTAAAATAAAAGTTCCTTTAAGAAAGATTGATAAAAAGGATGTTCCATACGAGATTGAAAGATTTAAGAAGGCAGTGGAGACAGCTAAGAATCAGCTTTCTGAATTAAAAGATAGACTCCCTGATAGATTAAAAGAGCATGCTTTTATTCTGGATAGTCATATGATGATTCTTAACGACAGTATGCTCTATGATGCCACTATAAACAGGATAAAAGAAAAAGAAATAAATGCGGAATGGGCACTCAAAGAATCATTCGAAGAGATAAAAAATCTTTTCTCTCAGATAGAAGACCCATATATAAGCGAGAGGATAAATGATGTAGAAAATGTGGTCCAGAGGATATTGAGAAATCTTATGGGACATACTCAGAATGAAATTTTTGATATTGGAGAAAAATCGATTGTCGTTGCTCAGGATCTATCTCCCGCAGATACAGCTGGGTTAGATGCAAAAAAGGTTATGGGATTTATTACAGATGGCGGTGGTATTACTTCTCATACTGCCATATTAGCACGAGCATTAGAGCTTCCAGCTATTATGGGGCTTTGTCATGCTACAAATCAAATAGAAGATGGAAATATACTCATTGTAGATGGTGATACAGGAAAAGTTATAGTAAATCCTGATGATGATGACATCTTATACTACAGGGATAAAAGGGCTCAAAGAGAAAGACTCAGATCTTTTGTACTGAAAGAGGCAAATAAACCGGCTATAACTTTGGATGGTCATAGAATTAGGGTTATGGCAAATACTGAGTTTTTAAATGAAATTTATGGGCTAAAGGAACTGGGAGCAGAAGGGATAGGTTTGTACAGAACCGAGTTTCAGTATCTAAGTCATAGCGGAATTCCAACAGAAGAAGAGCTTTTTAAAGAATACAAAAAGGCAGCTCAAGTGATGGCTCCAGATCCTGTAATAATCAGGACATTGGATATAGGGGGTGACAAATTTAAGGGAGAGTTTTCCCAGATAAATGAGACAAATCCTGCTTTGGGACTAAGGGCAATTAGATTCTGCTTGAAAAACATCCACATATTCAGGTCTCAATTAAAGGCCATATTGATGGCAAGTGCTTATGGAAATGTACAGATTATGCTTCCCCTGATTTCCAGTGTAGATGAAGTGCTTGAAGCAAATAAGATTATAAATGATATAAAAAGAGAACTTAATAAGGAGAATATAGCTTATAATCCTGACACCAAGGTGGGTATAATATTAGAAGTTCCTTCTTCTGTGATGATAGCAGATCTTTTGGCCCATCATGTGGACTTTTTCAGTATAGGCACCAACGATCTTATTCAATATACTTTGGCAATAGACAGGACCAACAAAGAAGTAGCATATCTGTACGATCCCTTTCATCCTTCTATAATCAGGATGATAAAAGAGATAATAAAGAGAGGCAAAGAATATAAGATCCCTGTTTCTATTTGTGGTGAAATGGCGGGAGATCCATTATGCGTGCCTTTGCTTATTACTCTTGGGATGAGGCAGTTAAGTATGAATCCGAGGATCATTCCTTTTATAAAAAAACTGATCAGATCTATCTCTGTAAAAGAACTGAAAAAGGATGTAAAAAAGATCCTGAGTTTTAATACCTCTGAAGAAATTAGATCTTATATGTTAGTCAGTATGAAAGAGCTATTTCCTGAAATAGATGCAATAGGAGATTATTTTTACATGCAAGGATAGGAAGGCATAATGGGAAAAAAGCGTGCAAATGAAGAAGGTGTAAAAGTTGTATGTTATAACAGAAAGGCTGCTCATGATTACTTTATAGATGAGGTCTATGAAGCAGGTATTGTTCTTCTGGGTCCAGAAGTAAAGTCCTTGAGGAATGGATGGGCAAGTATCTCTGATAGCTATGCAAAGATAAAAAAAGGAGAGGTTTATCTCTACAATATGTATATAAAGCCATATCCTTATA
>Ga0256842_1001148_pt1 | contig 21862 bp, 22 predicted proteins | sample 4559240metaG_FD_185973 | JGI IMG/M metagenome (GOLD analysis project Ga0256842, IMG submission 185973) | Hydrothermal vent microbial communities from Guaymas Basin, Mexico - 4559-240 | ecosystem: Environmental > Aquatic > Marine > Hydrothermal vents | place: Mexico: Guaymas Basin | collected... | reverse complement strand
ATATGACTTATGAATAGAAGACACCATTGATTGAATCATTGTCTTATCAAAAAAGCCATTAAGTAAGTTTGCATAAATTTCCATAATATACCTTAATAAATGAATATTATGATGATAGCAAAATTTCTTTAATTTCTCTTATTGTTTTTATTTTTTCTCTTATTGTTTTTATTTTAGTTACTTTTTGTATCATCTTCAACATGGATTATTTTTTATGTAGCAAAAAACTATTCTTTTATAAAATCTTAAATATAAAAAATTATCCTTTTGTAAAGGTTTAAATATAAAAAATTAAGAATTAAGAATTTGACTATGTTTATTTAAATGAGTAATAATATTAATTTTTTTTTAAAGATATGCAATAAAGCCCTATTTCAACACGACAGGGGCTTTATCTGTTTAAACAGATAAAGCTCATAGTATTCAATATTATTACTCATTTAAATAAATATAGTAATTAATATATAATAATTAATTGATAAAAATTTATATTTATGTTATTATTTCAACACGTATCAATATTTATCTGTTCAAACAGATAAAATGAATGTATAAAATCTATCTGTTCAAACAGATAAAATGAATGTATAAAATCTATCTGTTCAAACAGATAAAATGAATGTATAAAATCTATCTGTTCAAACAGATAACAAGGAAATGTTATGAAAAAAGAAAACACCATGAAAGAAAGTATAGTTATTGGCATTTGCTCACAAAAAGGTGGAGTAGCTAAAAGTACAAAAGCAAACTACATTGCTTATGAACTTGCATCACAAAAAAAGAAAGTATTATTAATAGATGCTGACCCACAAGCATCACAAACTAATAGCTTTTTAGGACTAAGCGATGTAGACTATATAGAAGAACATCCATCAAATATAGTGAATATTTTTACAGAAGGGAAGATAGAAGTTCTCACAATATACAATGAGAATGAAGACATTAACTTAGATTTTATTCCAGCTAATGATGAATTACTAGACTATATAGAAGGTGACTCTGAAACTAGAGACAATAAAATACAGCTATTTATTGATTTTATAGACAGCGTAAAAAAAGATTATGATTATATTGTAATTGATGCTCCTCCTACTTTTGGTATATTGACTAAAGCTATAATTGCCTCATCAGATAATATAGTCGTTCCTATAGCAACACGGAGCGTAGAAGAAGATGGAATTAAAAGATTTTTTGATAAAACCTCTATTTTTCTAAAAAATAAAAAGCATATAAAGCTTAATAATATATTTATAATCCCTACTGCCTTCGATAAAAGAATAAAATCTGCACAAGAATCACTAATGAGCATTAAAAGAATACCTAGATTCATTTCAGGACTAGAGGTCTTAAAAGAAATTAATTGCAAAGTCTTAGAAGCTGTTCCATATAAAGTAGAAATACAACAAGCCCCTGCATATAGATTATTTTTATCAGAATATGTAGAAAATTGGATTAAAGATAAAAAAACATTAAACAAAATCAATCCTATACTACTTAGCTTAAACAATATGGTAAAACAAATTTCGATAAAGGATTCATAATGGCTTCAGCAAAACCAACAAGAAGAAGTAGCCTTGACGATGCTACTGAGAAGCATTTAAAAAATACAAAAAATGCAGAAAAAATAATAGAAAAAATAGAAAAGAAATTAGAAGTAGGGCAAGGAGCTAATATATCCCTGCTAGAAATAAAAGAAATTAAGGAAATAAAAATCTTTGGAAATATGATGCACAATAGAAGCTCATATTCAAAAACAAAGATTTTAGAACTTGCTGAAAACATAGCATCCGAAGCTAGTAAAAAAAATGGTATCTTAGGAACAGGATTGCTTCAAGCAATAGTGGTTCGGAAACTAGAAGATGGAAGCTATGAAAGAATAATTGGATTTAGAAGAATTGAAGCTTTTCTTGAAAATCAAGAAACGCATATTCCTGCCATTGTGCTAGAAGATGTAGATAATGCAACAGCAAGATATATGAGGAGTAGTGAAAACTTGCACAGAGAAGAAACTAATCCTTATGATGATATTCTAGCAATTGTTGAAAATTTAGCATTGCTTTTAAACTATGATAATATAGAAGATGTAAAATCTTTTATTTATAGGGTTAACAATAGTCAAAAGAATAAAGATGGTAAATTAAATAAAGAAGATGCTAACACCTATTCATTGATGTCCGAAGCCATTAATAAAATATCAAAATACACAATTAATACATTGGCAGAAAAACTAGGAATATTAAATTACAGAGAAGAAGTCCTAGAGGCTTTAATGCAAAATACTCTTAGCTACACTGCTTCAAAATTAATAAATTCAGAAAAAACTAAAGAAAATAGGGTATTTTTAATAAATTATTATAAAACAATGTCACCAACGATAAAAGAATTAAAGTTAAAGATAGCATCACTAAAGGTAAAAAAAACAACTCCAACACCAAACAGCATTGAATCTGCAAGAATCTCGCTATCTAAACTAAAACAAGCAGATTATAAAGCGTTGCCAGAAAACTCAAGAAAAGAAGTTGATTCTATAATGAAAGATATTGAAAATAAGATAACTTTTATTCAAAATATATTCAAGAGCTAAAGAAATTGCTCATTATTTGGAGAGGTGATAACTTCTTCTTCTTAAGAGCATGAAGTGGCTCAATAGTTAATTTTATTGCATTTTAAAAGAAAATTAAAGAAGAATACAGTAAAATAAATTTCAATGAATAAGGATATAAATGCAAAAAATAAATTTAGAATATTTTCAAACACAGTTAGATACCCTATATGAAGATAGTGCAGATATGGAAGATTGTATCATAAAGCAATTTATGTACAATAAAGACTATGACATATATATAACAAAAGATGATGAGCTTGATGAAGATGATGAGCTTGAATGCGAAGAAAAGTTGAATATCACAACTCCCAGTGGTATAGATATGTATATGTATCAAATAAAAGTAGATAGAGATGAACTTGTAGAGAAATGATATGGGTATTGGCAGAAGATTCATACTACTATAACAAACATAAAGACTTAGTAGATATCTTAAAAGATGAACACGAAGAAGTATCAAAGAGCATAAAAAATCTTGAAAATATTTCTTATGTGTTCACTAAAAATAGGGTAACGGAAATACTTGAAAACTTTCAATTTGATAAAATTATAATATCTCCATTCCATCCATCTAGATTTGGTCTAGACAGCTCTTTTTTTGGTGTAATAGAGGTAGAGAATAAGCATGGTATTCTAACAACATCAGAAAATAGAGCAGGCGTAAAAGAATACGAAAAATTAAACGATAAGCTAGGACTAATTGTAGAACGTACTGATTTAAGTTTAGACGACATGGGTGGAGGAGAAACACTAAAAGATATTGTTGTTAAATTTGAAATCAAATATGCCTTTGGAGAAGTACCAAAAGCTGTTTTCTTGGCAGGGATAATGGGAACAGGTAAATCTTTTTTTGCTCAATGTTTAGCAGGGGAGACAGGTAGATTGTTAGTTAGTTTCAATCTTGCTAAAATGATGAATGAAAAAAATCCTATTGAAGCATTTGATAAAATAGTAGCTTATCTTGTTAGAAAAAAAGGCAAGTATTTATTATGGATTGATGAAATAGAAAAAATGTTTAATGATTCAGAAGCAAGTGAACATATTAAAAACAAATTTCTAACATTTTTAAATGACATAGGAGTAACAATAAAACTTGATGCATATGTAGTAATGACAGCAAACAATGTAACAAAAATATTAGAAGAAAATCCAGAAATAATGAGAAGTGGTAGAGTTGAACCATATGCTAAAGTCTTTTTGACTTTTTTAACTACTGAATCTGCTATCAATATTACAAAACTATATATAGATAAAAGAAATAGTTCAAAAGAGCAAGCAAAATATATTTCTGAAACAATGTTAGCATATGATGAGAATAGACTCCCTAAAAGCACATGGTTGTATAACGTATATGAAAGAAAAAAAGATAAAATAAAAACACTAGTAAAATCATTGCAAGTTAAAAATAAAACAAGTAAGCTAAAAGAGAGAATATCAGAAGTTCTTTCAGAAGATGAAGTAGCATCAATCAAAAAAAAGTTAACAATGAATATTGAACCAGATTATGTTGTTGACTATATAGACAGAATTTACAAAGGTATTCATTCTTCATCAAAGCTAAATGATTATCCCTATGTTCCTGCCGAGATAAAAGAAGTAATATCTCAGCTTTTTTTTGAGCATGTATCAAATTCAATAAATGCTAGAAATGCTGATGAAACATTAGAAAAAATTGTGAAAAGTAATATTGCTATAGGTGATGCAGGTTCAGCAGGAGTAGATTCAATGCTAGGAAATAAAGATAAATTTACAGTAGTTATAGATTAAAAATAAGTATGAAACTTTTAATGCTTATTTTTATATATTTTTCGCTAGAAGCTTCTAATATTGATATTTCTTTGTTTAAAGAAGCTTCTAGTAAATACAACATTGAAAAAAACTTATTACTAGCAATTGTAATAAACGAAAGCAATTGTAATAAAAATGCTATTGGAGCAATGCCTACAACAAAAAAACAAAAAAAACAGCTACATAAATACTTAAAGATTATAGAATGTCAATATTCAACATCGAAAAATGAAAATCTTTTTTCAATACATCCTAAAACTTTAGCTAAAGCACAAAAGGTTTTATTGGTTTTAAGTTATTTTAAAATTGGATATGATGTAGGATTGACTCAAATCAATATATGGAATATAAAAAAAAGAAATTTAAATCAAGATAAATTACTGTACAGCGAACAATATGCAATAAACATTGGAGCTAAAATACTTAGTGAATGTATAAAATACAACAATGGTGATACTCACGATTCTATAGAGTGTTATAATAAAGGTACCAACAAGAAACGATACAATAGAAGTTACTCTAAGAAAATACTCGCAACATACTATGCATTAGTCAAAAAGGATGGTAATTAATATGCTAAGAAAATTTTCTATATTGTTTACTCTTACTATTATATTTAATTTAAATTTATACTCTTCTTGTTACACAGACGGTAGTTGCGAACCAGTATTGACAAAAACTAGTAATGAAATTAAAGAGGTAATTAAAAATTCTTTTGATGGGCTAAATAACAAAATATCAAAAGTAAAAGAAAATTATCAAAAAATAAACACAGAGCTAGATAAAGAAATATATTTGCTAAATGTTGCATTAAAAGGTGAAGCTCTATTATATAGAAAATTAAGCGAAGCTGAACTATACTCTAAGCAATCAAAAGAAATAACAAGTCTAGATATAAGCCTACTCACAGAAATAATAAATGAACTAAAAGATAAAAAAGTAAAAGGTAAAAAAAATGTTCAACAGTAAAACAACAATAAATATAGCATTAGTAACAGCAATAATAATGACAACAGGGTGTACCTCGGAGCCAGATGCTATTAATTATCAACCGTACCATTCTAATTCTAATGTTTATAGAAATATTGTATCGAACAATAAACTAGAATGGAGAGAATCACTATATGAAGATATAGGTGACTATAAATCATATGTTAAAAAAGTTTTTGGAAGCATAGAGAATCAAAAAAACTATTTTAAAAAAATTCAAAATATTCATGTTCAAAAAAAAAGACAGAAAAAACCAGAAATCTCCACGGAAATCAACTATGACAACAACATAATAAATCAAGAATACAATTTTTAGATAAAATGAAAATTAATGAAAGATAAAGCAATAAGCGACAACGAATTAAATAACATAATTTTTGGAACGCTATATAAAAGAAAAATTTCTTTAAAAGATTGGTTATATACAAAAAATGGATTTATTATTTTTGTTTATACCATATACTTAATATCAACAGATGGTTTATCAGGACAAATGATTGCTATTGTCTTGGCAATATCCCTATATCTATATAACAAGGACACCACGCTTGCTCATGAAAAAGAAGATAAAGTTTGGCTAATAAAATTTAAAAAAGATTTTGTAAATCAAATGGAAGAGATGTATTTAACATCACTGAAAAAGAAAAGCATGAATACAGAATCTAAAAAAATATTAGAAATGTGCAAAATAAAACCTATATTAAAAAAAAATATTCCAAAAACAAAAAGAAAAAAAAGGATAAAGAAAAAAAATGCTTCTTAAAATATTTTTTATATTAATACTTGCTTTAACAAATGCATCTGCTTGTTGCCACTGTTCTATAGTATCTACATCAATGAAAGAAATAACGAAAGCTATAAAAGCTGGAATAAAAGCAGGAGATGAGACTTTATCAAATTCATATAACATTTCAATTCTAAAAAAAAACCAAAGAATTTTAAAAATTATGGAATTAAGATTAAAAGAATTATCAAATTTAAAAGAAGTTAACGTTTTAGGTGACAAATGTGACAATAGAATACTTTTTGAACTAAACAAAGCAAATAATATGCAATCTGTTGATAAAAGTTTAGAAATATCCAAAGAACACATAGAAAATTAAAGACTTTTTGAATAGAATAGCTTTAATGATTTTAATCTGATAAAGAAGAGGAAAACTGCATGAAAAATATTTTAATAATTATTGTATTGCTTGGTATAAATTTAGTTGCTAAAGACTCAGAGGATAAGAATGTAAGAAATTATAACTCTGAGCATCTAGAGCAATTCTTTTACAAGAAAGGGCTAAAAGATGGAGCCGAAAAAGGCTATAAAGATGGCTATAGAGATGGAATAAGATTAGCTAAAAAACAATTAAGATTATGGTCAACTAAAATTAAAGCTCTAGAAGAAGGAAAATATCTAAAAGAGTATAGGGGGAAAATAACAAATCCTGCTGTTTATCAAATTAAAAGTGGGAATGAAATTAAAGTAATAGTAAGAGGGTGCAGAATAGATAAGCAGTTAACAGCAGATGAGATTATTGATTTGCCTCATTATCCTATAGATGGCAATGGAAACAAAAGTTTTAAATATTATAACATTGACGAAACAGCTCTTTCTCCCTTTGATGATACAATAGCTACAAATAGTGCTGATATTATTGAAAGAGATGGCAACGGCTTCAACGCAGGGAGACCATCTAATCCATATACTAATAATTCGAGTTATTACTATCTAGAGAATAGCAGAGCAATGAGAAAAAAACTTGACGTTTTAAACTATTCTTATGCTATTGAAGATGATAAGCTGAAGGTTATTTTTGATTCAAAAAAAGAAAAAGATTCATTTTTACAACATATGGGTTTTTAGGAATTAAACATGGCTAAAGGTTCAAGTAAAATTGATAATAGAAATGCTGATTATGAAGCAGTAGTAAAGCAAAGACGTATATTTTCAATTTTTATTTTTCTATCTGCATTTGTTATGGCTATGGGCATTGTTGATTTTATATTAGATGGAAATGGAGATTATGGTGATTACTTTTGGTTTGACCCTTTTTCAAAAAATGATGCAAAAAGTATCTATTATTTCAACAATTATCTTGCTTTACCTATTATTATGTTTTCAATTAGTGTTGTAATGTGGATATTTCATTTTGGAAACCCTAAAAAGAAGTATATTCAAACTTTAGAATCTATAAAGCAATCAATAATTAGTTTTGTTCCTTTTTATTTTGATGGTCACGATGATAGAAATCTATATATTAGATTTGGATTTAAGTACTCTGTAGAAAATAACTTTTTGAAAAGAAAAGTTCATCAGAAAGAATACTTAAAAAAAGTTTCTCATTTAACACAATTTATTGGAGACTACTCTCCTCATAAAATATTTGAAGTCAATACAGGAAACTCAAAAAATAAGAAAACTTTTGATTTAAAGATATCTTCAAGATTCACAAATGAATTGATGTTTTTAGAACTATTTAAAATAGTCGAAGGATATCTAGTTTCTAATATTGATATCTTCATGAATATTACTCTTAGGAAATACACGGCAATAGGAAACTCTAATCCAAAGTTCACAAAAGAAAGTTTTAAATTCTTTTCCCATCATAACTATGGAGAAGAAAAAGCTAAAAAATTCAATAAAGAACTAGAAGAACTTTTTCTAGAATTAGAAAAAAAGAAAATTACAGAGAAAGAGTTTAGAAAAAAAGCCTTACGAACTGTACGAAAATATTCTGGAACAAACGGAATAACACTTTATGAAAATAGTATTCACAAGATGGTCTTATTTTCTCCTTGTGCAATAAAAGAAGCAGTAGACAACATTTATCTTGATTCAAAAAGATATTTTAATCAAATCAAATTATTTGAAAATAAAGTTTATGAACGAATTATGGAGTATGGAAAGATTGATGAACATAAATTATTATCATACATGTCTTTCGTATACTTTTATAAGTTAATTAATAACTTCATGGGTCTTCCAAGTGGGATTGTATCAGCTAGATTAAAAGATTACGACCTACAAAGAATAATTGATGATATAGACCATTTCTCTGAATCAAGAAGTGTTAGGCAAGTGGTATACAATCAAAATGATAAAAAAGGAAAATATGATGATACTTTCGCTAGAAGCTTTATGATTTTTTACCATGAATATAACAATAATTCTTTTAATAATTCTGTATTGTCTGAAATCTTTGCTAATTTTGACCCATTAAGAAACGTTGATAGTGGAGTCACCTTCTCTTTTAATGGGTTTGGCTCTTATGATGAGAGCTTAAGAACATCTGATGAAGAAATGATTAGTGAATCTTATTCACAATCTTCAAAAGAGAATAGTGGAGTGAAAAAATAATGGGATTCATAAAAGCAAAAAAAGATAAAAATGTCCTCATTGTTGAAAGCTTCAATGAAGTTAAGAAAACTATAGAGTCATATTTTACAAAAGCAAAATTCTATATATTCTTCTTATTGGTATTTTCAGTTTTTTCTCCTGTTCTCTGGTTCGCTACATTCTTTTTATTCATCTTTATTTTTAACACAACCATATGGAAAAAGTATTTTAAAGATAGAGTATTGTTTAACTACTATCTTAATGAACATTCTTGTCCTTTAGCAGAAGGAGGAATAGATGTTTTTACAAAATTTGGATATAAAATTGATTACGACAATCAATGGGATGAGCATTATGCGAAACTAAAAGGGCATACTCTGCCAAACGACAGTAACGTATCAAATGCTCAAAAAAATAAACTTGCAAACAATTTAGCAAAAGAAGCCAAAAGAGTAAGAAACACACAAGCCTATAGAGAAATTGGAATAGGCAAAGATTTGATGACAAGACACATATTGTTTATTGGAACCACGGGTGCTGGAAAAACAGAGTCCATGTTAACGTGGTTCGCAGATGTTTTAGATGTAAAAAACTCTGGCTCAGTTATTATGATTGATGGAAAAGCAGATTCTAAAATACACACAAAGCTATCTTCAATCATTGCTGAAAAAAATAGAGTAACTAGCTCATATGCAATAAACTTTTTAAAACAAGAAAAAATGAGTACAACAAACACTTACAACTCTGTGCTAAGCATGTCTCCATACAAAGGCGTTAGTTTTATGGGAGACTTACTAGGTTCTTCTAGCGGAGAGGGGAATGCGGATTATTTTAAAAATAGAGGTATCGCAATGTTAACCATACCTCTGGCTTCTTTAAAAATAAGAAACGAATATTTTGGCGAACCTTTTTCACTAAACCTACTTCAAGACTCAACAACAAATTTAAATTTAACTATTTTGTTTTCGCTATTTTATGGTTTTGTTAGAGAAGAAAATGAGAATTTAGAATATTTAATTGAAACTAATCAAGAAGTAGCTCTTCTTTGGAAAGAAGCTAGAGATAAATCAACCGCGGTAAATGCTGATGTAATATATTATGAAAAAATCCTTAATTATGTTACTCAATATAAGCCATCCGCTAAAACACAAGTAGAAAAGATAGTGGGCATAGATTTTAGACTATTTCATATGAGCTACAATATGGTTTTTAAGCTTGCTAGAGCTTACATGTCTGAAATATTTGCAGAATGGCGAACAATGTCTGATGTAGTAGCGGAAGCTCTCTATATATATTCAAAAGAAATAAAAAATAAAAATTTTAGCGTAAAAAGCAAGAATTATGTTTCATTAGAAGATATTAGGCGATATTATGATGATTTGTTAGATGGTGAAAATTTAAAAAGAATCATAGATAAATCAAAGTTCACGCAAAAGCAACAACAGCTTTTGCGAACAGCAATAGGTATAGAGCCTAATGCTAAAGCAACTTTAAATAAGCTACCAGATAATGCTGTACAACAACATTCTTATTCTCAACAACAATGGACTGCATTATTCCAAACATTTGATAGATTCCCACATGTGTTTGGTTCTCCTTTTCCTGACATATCAATTAAAGATGTTATAAAAAATAATAAAACACTATATGTATTTTTACCTGTGTTAGAACTTGGAGATGGGATGAGCAAGCTACTAGGAAAAATGATAATTAGAGACATGCAAGAGAGTGGCTCAATATCTTTAGGTGGAGAAAAATTAACAATCACTCCAATGCAAAGAGATATCTACATAGATAAAATCACTCCAAAACCTTTAACTATATTTGTTGCTGATGAATATGGTTATTATAGAGTTGAAGGAATAATGAGCAGTATTCTTGCACAATTCAGGTCATTAAACATAGGAACAATTCTTTCATTGCAAGATGTAGCAGGACTAGGAGCAGAAGAAGACACTCAAAAAGTACTAGCAAACACAGCAAAATTTGTATTGAAATCTTATGATACAAAAATTAAAGAATTTGTAGAATCACAATTATCTGAAACAAGTGTAGTAGAACAAGAAAAATATATAGATTCATTTGGAAACGTTAAACAATCGTCATCAGAAAACATTAAAATAAATAAAGTTAAATCAATAGATGTATCAATCTTAGGAGATTTAAATTATGGTTGTGGTATTTTTATCGCAAACTCTGAGCCAATAATTATACAAAGTTACTATTTTGGTGGAAAAGATGTAGAACCATATATGGCATCTATGGAAAGGTATCAATTATCATGAACGAAAAAATAGAAAATATAGCTGATGACATAGAAGTTCCAACTTTAAATGAATTAGATATGTTCATGAGAGATAATATAGATGTCAGTTCTTTAAAAGTAAATGAAGCAAAAACTCCAAAACTTGACATCCAAAAAGGAATAAGACATAGCAATATAGAAAAGAAAGAACTCACAAAAAAAGAAGAAGCAATAATGAGTATTTCTTTTAAATATAGCGTTGATGAAGAAGAAATTAAAAGAAAACTGTTGAGATATAAAAAGTTTTCTACAAAAAAAGATTCACTATCATCAAAGAATGATACAAATTTCATAAAAAAGGCAATTTTAGAAAAAAAATCTAATGATGAAAATAATTTAATAGATGAAATATCAAACAGCATTGCAAAAGGCGTAATTAAAGACATACGAGAAGACAGGATGCTGGAACCTATAAATAAGAAAACTATTTACAAGCGAAAGCATCTAGAAGATGCAACACAGGAAATTAAGCAATGCATTGATGCTTGGAGCATAGCTATAAAAGGAGAAGACATTGAAAGTTTAGCTAAAATAGAAAACTCCGAAGTTTTCAACACTTTTTTAAAATCATTTAATGTAATTCATTTAGATTCAGATATATTATCTTTTCAAAAATTATTTTATGGAAAAGATGGTGAAATAAACTTTATTAAAATGATTTCTATGTTTTTTGGAAATGAAATAGAAAATAATAAAATTAAGCAACTTGCAAAAGAAGCTGAAAAATTAAACTTAAGAATGAGTGATGTATTTTCTTTATAAAAAAATACTTCTCAGGACATTTTAGATGCATAATATTTCAAAATTTCAAATAAGGATTATAGAGGCAATGCTTAGAGTAAATATATTTCAAACCTCAGCTTTTGTAAAAACGTTAGAAGAGGAAGGCATAAGCAAGAGCTGGGTATGGCAAAATATACACGAACTAGAAAAATCAAAGATGATTAAAAGAGTAAATCCTATTAAAAATCAAAAAACAAGGGTGAAACATAAAAAGTTATTCAATAGGGAATCCCTAAGACAAGATTACAATATCATTTTTATTGACAATGGTATAGAAGATGAAAATATTAAAAAAGGATAAAATAATGAAAAAAATAAAAATAAATACGGCTATTTCAATAGTGTTACCATTACTCTTAAATACTATTGCTACTGCAAAAGAACTCACAGTAGATGAAAAGAAAATACCATCAATAAGCAAGGAAAAACTAGACAAAATTGTTAACACAGATATAGGATTTTATATTGAAGATTTAACAACGCTAGAAGAAAATGCGATACAAAAAAACAGTATAGGTTCTAATAGAAAAACATATTTGTTTGACAATATTCTTGCTTCAATAGAAGAAAGACATAAAAATAGCAATAGTTCTCAAAACATTCTTTATTTATCGGTGAATAAAGGAATTAAAGTCAATTTAACTAAAGAGCAATACAAAGAGCTTTTAGATACAATCAATATTGACGATTTTATTCTAAAGTTCAACAATTACACAAACATGAACTTTTCAAAACATAACATTTATGAAAGAATGAATGAAAAAATTATATACATAGGTGATTATGCAAGTTCTACGCTAGATTATCTTGACAAAAAAGGCTTTGTGCTACTAAAAAGAAAAAATGGTGCATACAGAGATGACTCAATAAACAAGAAATGTAGTACTTTCTACCAAGCTTTTCTATATTTTAAAGATTATAACCTTCAAGCAGACAGAAAAGTAAAATTTGATTTAACACATATTGAAATAATGGAATTGTATATGAAGCTTGCAAAATGGCATGTTGACATGAGATTTATCAATGAAATACTATTAAATATGTTTAAAGAAAAAGCACAATATGTAAATAACTTTGACTTTGACCAAGCTTTTTTAGATTTACAAGAAAACCCATCTTCTGACATAGCAAGAAGAATAAAAAAAGATTTACAATACACAATAGACAACAAAGCAGATGAGATGGTGCTTGATAAAAAAGGTGTTTTTGTAATTTCTTCTTCTATGAGAATTTCTAATATATTAAAAAAACTCTCAAAAATAGAAAATGGCAATTACTATTTAGATGCAGATTACTGTTTTGATGCAGAAATTGAGATGTTGGTTTCCAATGAAGTTGTTTTACGAAACTTTTCAGATTTAGAAGATTATATGCATAATTCCACAACCTATGGAATAAAAATTATTGAAAACAAATATGTATTAAATGCAGATAAAAAAATTATCATCTTTAAAAATAAAGATAAATCTCATCAAGCTATTCATTTTCTAGATGCTTCAATTAAAGAAGTGCTGAAAAATGGAAATGATAATTTTTCAAAAGAAGCATTTGTTAGTGATATAAATGATATAAAAAGGGAGTATCTATAATGCTAAAATTTATAATTAAACAAAAAGTATCATTAGTAATTTTTACGTTACTAGTGAGTGGTTGTTCTGCTTCAAATCAGAATATGGTTATAAAACAAAATGAGGCACAAAGCAAAACTATCATAAACTCAAAAGGTAAATATTGTGTTAATAAGCCAAATATGTTATTTTCAAATATAGTAAAAGATTTATCTTTAGCAATAAATAAACCATATGAATATGATGGAGAAACGTGTGATAATGCAAGAATAGTATTTAGTAATAATATATGCTTTGATAACCTTTCTGACCTTGACTATTATATTCAAAACAATACAAATTACGCTATCCAGCTCAACGCTTCATTTAATAGAGGTTTAGATATACAAAACATTACAATAGAAGATGCAATTAGCTATTTCAACGGTAATGGTAGTGATAAAATCATTATATATTATGATGAAAATATTAAGTTAGAAAATAATAGTCATGTGAAGTTAAAAAATATGAGCGATTTAAAGAAATATATAGCAAGTACAACACCTTTCTATTTTATCAAACTTTTCAATGATAGACATAAAGTTGTATACTCATTGAATTATAAAGAGATAAAACAAAAGCTTGGTGATTCAAAAGCAATTACTTTAAATTTACAAAAAGCTAAACAAATCACAAATTCAATATCTGATTTAAAGCAGAAGAAATCAATTATAGAAAAAATAAACAATATAGAAAAAGGGGTAACAAACTATGAAAATTAAAACAATAATATTGGTATCTTCAATAGTCGTATTTAACACTTTATTGATAAGTGGGTGCTCTGGAATGATGGACTTTACAAAAAGCCCCGCAAGAGCATTAAGTAAAGACGAAATAGCTAAGAGTCCAATAAAGATAGATAATCGTTCAATTGGAGCACTGCGAGTTGATGAGAGAGTGAAAAACTATTCAAACGTAGATAAAAAAGGTTTCAAAGTATCAGATATTACTGTAGCAGATGCCTTAAGACTGTTAAATAACGAAATAGGTCTAGCATATACACTAAACAGCAAAGATATCAAACTTCCTAATTCGGATTTCAGAATAAAAACAATTGATAATCTTGCATACTATGTAGAAGCCTCAACTGATTATAAAATGGTTTATAAAAAAGCTTACAATAAAAATAAATTACATAAAGTGAAATTAGTTAGGAAAAATAAAAAAGTAGGAAACACATATACTCTAAAAGGAAACACATCTTTTTTTGAAGCACTATCTCAGATGTCAAAAAGTGAAAACTTAAATATTGTTTTTGATGGAAATATAACTGATAAAAATATTAATATAATTATGCAAACTCAAGATTCAGATGAATATTTAAATAATATTTGTCAATCAGCGAATTATTGGTGTACATATGATAATAAAACTATAAATGTTAATAGATTTAAAACATTTGTGATTGATGCTCCCGTAGAAGGAGTGATATCTTTTAATATTGGTAGTAATAGCAGTGGCACCTCTAGTAATGCTACTTCTAGTAGTAGTGGTACATCTAGTGGTGATTCTCTAGGACAGCAAAGTACATCTTATAGTATAGGAAATGCATCATTTTTAGATACAGTAGATTATCTACAAGAAAGTTTTGGAATACCACTGCATCCATCAAACAAAGGTTTTTATACAATGGAAGCAACACCTACACAGTATAAAAAATTACATGCTTACTTTCAAGAAGAAATAAATCGTAAAGAAGTGATATATATGGAAGTGCAACTATTAAGAGTTGATTTATCTGATGAATTTAAATTTGGATTAAACTGGAATGCAATATCAGATAAACTTGATAAATCAGTCTTTCAAGTTGGAGCAGATTTAAGTAATTTTGACAAGACTGAGAACAAAGGTACGCTATCAATCGAACATTCGGATGGTAAGGTTTCCGCACTAGTAAATGTTTTACAATCATATGGGAATATACACAGAGTAGATAGTTGGCATAATCAAATGAATACTGGCTCACCTCTACCATTTAGCAACTATGAGAGAATTAGATACTTTACAACAGGCTCAGTAGCAAGTGATACGTCTACTGAAACAACAGTAGAGATAAACGAAGATGAGATAGGCTTTAGAGGTGTGCTTTCTACATATAAAGGTAGAAACGGTTACTCAATAGAAGGGTTTGTTGATATCTCTGCTGTAACAGGTTGGGTTGAAGCACAAATTGGTGAAGATGCAGGACAAGTAGTTAAAGCACCATTGATAACAGGTAAGAACTTCAGAATATCAACAAAACTATCAACTCTTGGAAGAACTGTTATTGCTGGAGGATTCAGAGTAAGAGGAATTGAAAACCATGATGTTGGTATTCCTTGGCTACAAACAATTCCAACAATGGGCTGGTTATTCAATCAGAAGCATGATATATCAAAAAATAGTGAGTTTATAATTTTAATAACTTTAGAAAAATCTAAAGAAGGTAAAACAAGAAGAGTTAATCCAATGACATCTACGGAAAAAACGAAAATGCTATGAGAATATATTTAAAAAAAGAAGAACATTATTACTGTAGCGAAACTGGAGAAGAAGTTGAGTATGTAACAGTTTCGGTAGGCTCTAAAAAAGGTATAGTTGTTGAGATATCAGAAAATCAAACAATCACATATACGGAAAGAGATAAAGAAAATAAATCATCAAAATATAGATATCATGCAAAAGATAATGATGGCAACAAATGGATTCACGCTTCATCATTAACAACAATATTTTTAAAAAGAGTGTTGTTTTCAGAATACAACACAACTGCAATTGTTATTAAATCAGATGCTTTTGTAATATCTCTTTTTGGTGGAGGTGTAACAACACTAAAAAATATTACAGAGATACCAGAAGCAGAAATTGAGCTATATTTAGAATCAATATTTCAAGGAATACAGTACACAGAAGTTCCCCTAGCATCTGCAATTTCTTTAGTTATAAAAAAGCCTATAAAGCAAATTATCATTGGCATTTTTTTAATTTTTATGATGATAGCATTATATCTGATAAATAGCTTTACAACAGAGATAAGAGAGAAAGAAATAAGAATAGCTAGGTATGGAACAAATAAGATAATTAAACCATTAACGGAAGTGGAGAAAGACGTGTACAGAAGTATGAAGCTAATTAATGCATTGATGAAGCATGAGAACAGCAGATATGGTTTTATAGGAAGATTAGATTTTTCATTAAACCAATTTACTGAGTTTTCTTTAGTTCCTTTAATTGGATTTAAAAAAGACTTTTATTTATTTAAAAAAATCTACACAGGTATAAACAGAAACAATGTATCAAGAATCAGTAAAGGAGAAATAAAACCTTATGATTCATGCTTAGTTTATTTCCTTGATGATGAAGTTATCGAAATGACAGATACTATGATACATTTAAATGTAGAAAAATATATGAGTGTTGGAGAATTATATACATATTTCAAAAAACTTCAAAACTGCCCTTTGTCTATTACTGGTGGAGTAAATATGAAAAATATAGCAACTAGAAAAGTTAACATGAGCGTAAAATTATATAAGGAATTATAAAATGAAAAATAAAATGAAAAAGTTTTTCTTCAAAAATAAGAAAAAAGTGTTTGTAATTAGTGGGATTGTCTTAGTTTCTTTATTGATAATAACTTCAGGGTTCAGTGATGATGAAGAGGAGACGTACAATGCCCCAACCATTAAAGAAGTAGTATATGATTTTAGTGATGATGTTAAAAAGAAGACTGTTCTTAAAACTAAAAACAATACAGCAACAAATTTAAACTTACAAAAAAATCAAACAACAGTAACAAAAACTGGCAATACAAAACCAACACAACGTATGTTAGTATTGCAAAAAACTGACAAATCAACGGACAATCCTTTTTTACCAAGATATCTTAAAGAGAATATGAAACGAGCAGTTGATGAAATTTTAATAGAAGCCAAGGGTAACTGGGAGAGAGACAAAGAAATAAAGTCGAAATCAAAAATAAAAAAGAATGTAAAATCTAAATCTAATACTAAAAAACTTACAATATTAGCAGACAAAAAAAAGAAAGTAAAAAAGAAAAAAGTAAAAAAATATCCAGATTTCAGAAAGCTTTTGCCGTCAACTCTTTATGCTAAAAGTTTTATGAGTATCAAATCAGATGACAAAAATAAAGAAAATGTAAAGCTGATATTAAAAACAGGAGAAGCATTATCTGTAGGTTCAAAATATAAAACAGCGAAAGTGGTATCAATAAAATCAAAGAGTGTTATATTTGAAGGAAAAGTAAAAAATAAAAAAATAAAAGTAACCATACCAATTATCATAAGACTAGGAAGCTTATAATGAGAGGGTCAGAATCAATAATCGAACCGATTGAAAAATATTTAGAAAGCAAAAACCATAAAGAAACATTTAAAGAGATAAAAGATGAATCAATAAGACTCGGACAACAAGTAATACCATATATAAAGAATATCGCAAAACTTGGCGATTATGAAGATATGGGTAAGTTTTTTAGTCAAAATTATGGATTTGAATATATCAACAATGGAACTATAATAAAAAGAGCCGATTGGTATATAGAATTTGAGTCTAAGAAAATAGCAATATTTTCTCCTTTTTATTATGATGCAATAATTGAAAAATATCCAGATAGAAAGTTAGATATAGTTATATCACCTTATAATCTTTTCGAGATTAAAGACTTAAATAGAAATGGTGCAATAGGTACATTCTTTAAGCATGTGCAAGTAGCACAAGATGTGGGAGTGACTGATATCCATTATGAATTTAAAGATTTTGGTTTAGTTGTTCAATACAGAGTATTAGGGGAAATGCAACCAATACATACATATAATATTAAAGAAGGTAGAGAAATCCTTCTAGCTATTAAAACAGAAGCTTCCGAATACAGTAGTGGAGATTTTGATACAGAAACATATGATGAACCCCAAGATGCAAAAATCAGTATATCAGATAGGCAATTAGATTTACGGTTAGGTTTTATCCCCTCAATTGTACCAAATACACAACATTTAGTTGTTAGACTTCTAGCTACAACTCCAGAAGACGTAAAAGGCAAAGAAGAGATAGAAAAACTAGGATATTATAAAGAAGATTCTAATGTTTTATTAATGATGAATGATAGAAGCAGGGGTCTTAATTTAATGACAGGAGATACAGGTAGTGGTAAGTCAAAAACTTTCAATAAACTCCTGTCGCTCATTAGCCCTAAAAGAAAAATATATTCAGTAGAAGACCCTGTTGAGTATAAACTTTCAAATGCCTGCCAAGGTCAAGTGAATAAAGTAAAAAAAGAAGGAAAAGATGAAGTAGAGATAGGTTTCAAAGAGTTTATTAAATCTTTTATGCGTGGAGACCCTGACGTAATTTTCATTGGGGAGTGGAGAAGAGATGAAAAATTAACTGATGCCATGCTTTATGCTAGTGGTACAGGGCATTTAGTTTTAACAACTATGCATATTGGTAGAGCTATAGGTGTTCCATCTTTTCTTGTTAGTGCATATGGTTTAAAAATAGAAGACGTAGCAAATAATATAAATATAGTAATTAATCAAAAACTTATCAAAAAACTCTGTCCTAAATGTAGAGAAGAAATAATTTTTAGCGAACCACAATATGAAGAGGTCAAACAAAAGCTAGAACTAATATATGCTGATTACGATAAATTTGAGGATTTAATCGGAGAAACAATATATGAAGCCAGCGAAAATGGATGCACAGACTGTAGAATAGAAAATCCTCTAGCAGAAGGTTTTTTATCAGTAGGGTACAAGTCAAGAACTTTAATTTATGAATATTGGATAATGACAAACGAGATTAAAACTTTAATTGAAGATAATTTATCTCAAATAGAATTAGAGAAGTTAATTATTCAAATATCTAAGAAAAAAGGAACCCCAAGAGCGAGGACTTATATAGATACTACAATTAAAAAACTTAGAGATGGTTCTGTGTCGTTAGATGATATTTTAAATTCTGGTGGGTTAATATAATCATGAATATTCTTTCTTACAAAACACTTGCGAGTTATGAAGAAATATCTCTTCAAATCATAAAGAGTATTTTACGATTAAACAAAAGCTCACTAGTATTAAATCAAGCTATTTCATTATCAATTAAAAAAGGAGAAGAAGAAGTTGTAGAAAGAATATCTATTGCAAAAAAATTAGTAGGAGAGGGGGCATCATCAATAAGAGCCTTCCATTCTGCAAATATGCTAACAGATAGTACTTTTTTATACCTTGAAAATTTTGCCGAAAAGAACGCTTTAAGTGAGTCAATAGTTACTGATTATATTGAATCTAATGAATTTAAGAAAAAAGTATATAGAGCAATGATGACTGCAATGATGTCTCCTATTGCACTTATTTTAATGATGGCAGGAGTAGGGGTTAATTTATCATCTATTTTTGTGCCATTTGCAGAAGAGGTAAATAAAGCTTGGGAGCTTCCTTCGTATTGGTGGGCATATAAATTCATCTCCGAGCATCCAATATTAGGTTTTTTTACAATAGGGGGAATATCTTTTTCTCTCCTATTAATAATGTCATACATAATGTTCAAGAAGACAGGTTCATACGAATTTAGATTATATTTAATGGCAAGCTCTGTTAAAGCCCAAAGAAGCATAAATGTACCATACACTAAAATCTTTGAAGATTTGTCTTCTATTGAAAAAGATGCAAAAGTAGCCGAAATATTAATGGAACTTAAAGAAGAATCAAGTAGAAAATCTATATTGCATGCTTTAGACCCATTAACTTTAAATCTAGGGCTTACTCAGTCTTTAATACTAGTAGGTACTATTCAAAGAAACGAAGAAGGAAAAGCTTGGCAATATTTAAGAGATTCAATGTATGAAAAATCAACTTTAAAATTTGAAACACTTCAAAATATGCTACCTTCTATTGGTAAAATATTATTATTCGTCATACTCTCTTTTTCTCTAGTTCCCGTAGGTGTAGCTCTAGGAAAGCTTATATCACAAATGTAGGTAAAGTTGTGTTAAATCACAACTTTATAGTGTTAAGCATCTTCTTCTAACGGGTAGATATACACACCTTGTCTATAGAGCGGAGAATTAAATTTAATGAGTTACTATATTCTCTACCAAGGAGATATGTTTAACTGCTTTTATAATAAAAATTCCATGCACAAAATATTTATTAAGAATCACAAAACCTTGAAATACTAAATGTGATGTCAATTTATCTATTTCTTCTATTGTAATATCTATTGCTGAAGCAGTTGTGTAAAATATACCACCTTCAATTAAGTTAGCAGTAGCAATGTTTATCGCAGAAGCATCAGTTACTACATTACACATAGGGTATACAACAATATTATAGCTTCCGATGATAGAATTATTAAACATTGAAATTTTACCGTCAATAACATATATATTCTCCCTATGCAACGGTTCTCCCGAACAAAGAAGAGTTACTTTAGACACCTCAGCTGTATTGGCAATTTGCTTAGATAAAAAGCTATCTCCAAGCAAGAGTACTTGAAAAGGCTCCTTTTCAATAAATGGTGTGGAACTAATCGCTTCTATTAAATCGTTAGCAAGAGTTAATGAGTCTCTATAGAAATCATTACGAGTAATGGTTTCATCAATAGGACATAGAGGAATATCAAGTTTTTTGTATACTTTAAGATGATTATCCATTGTTTGATTTGCTTCATTAAATGAAATAATATTTTTATTCAGAAGCAAAGAAAGCATTGATATTGTAATCTCTCCAGAATGATAGCTATTCAAGAATATCTTAGTGATAGGAGTATCTTTACCAATAAGTGATAAAAACTCAACAGAGGCTCTTACAGGGGAGAATTTAGAGTATTTATGAAAATCATGTTCTTGCAATTTCTTTTTTTTATCTCTAAATCTTTGCAACTCATCATCATATGAATCATTAGCAGTATCTTTCCAGAAATTTCTTATATCAAAAAAAGCACCTTTATTGTTCATAAATTCTTCCTTTTAATAATATTTTCATTTTTGAGCCATTTTTATTAGCTCGATGATAATGCTTAATCACTTTTTTAGATGCAAGAGTCTCATGATATTTTTGTAGACTTCCAATCTTTTCATTAATTGCACCTAAGATAGAGTGTATTTTTGTAATAAGACTTAAGTTCTCACTAGAAATCATTAAAATTCTATTTGATTTCTTCAATTCTAAAATATACTCAATTATTTTCTTCTGATTAATTGATGTTATCTCTAAATATGGAGCAAGGGGGTCAGGCTTATATAAGCCCACATCATTTAAAGTTAAATTAACAAAAGGGCTATGAGGTGTTTTATTAAAATCTTCTTCATCCCATACATCATTGGCTGAATCATTAAAAATAGGAAAAAACAAGGCACTTTTTGATGAAAATTTCATTGATTCAAACTCTCTAATTGCTTCATATCTAGTCTGCATCCCATTGTCTAAAGCAGTTTTTGTAACCCAGCCAACCATAAAAGA
>Ga0256842_1001147_pt1 | contig 21891 bp, 31 predicted proteins | sample 4559240metaG_FD_185973 | JGI IMG/M metagenome (GOLD analysis project Ga0256842, IMG submission 185973) | Hydrothermal vent microbial communities from Guaymas Basin, Mexico - 4559-240 | ecosystem: Environmental > Aquatic > Marine > Hydrothermal vents | place: Mexico: Guaymas Basin | collected... | reverse complement strand
TTCAATAGTTCTTGGAGCTTTTCTCGTTCCTTGAAACATTGTTTACCAATAAAACCGTCAAAGTCAATAGATATTCTACCATTTTTATCTATAACTATACGGATCTCTTTCATTTTACCACCTCTCTAGGTCGCGGTCAATATCATGTAGCGTTTTTAATGCAAATCTCAGCTTTAGCACAAATCTTTGAACAATGTCCCAGTCATTATCTGTCCAGTTCTTGGGATCTTTGCAGAACAAGTCTCTTTTCTTGATTTCTTGTAGCAATTTATTCATTTCATCCAAGTAGGCTGTCGCTTTCTTTATCCTTGATTCCCATTCTGAATAAATGTTCACCTATTACCACCCCTCGTAGGCATAGATTATTACTTGTTCTTTTTCCTCTTGCTTTTGTACACTATAACCTAGTTGTTCCAGAGCTTCTTGGATAGCTAAACTGGTGTATGTCTTCATTAATTCTTCTGCGAATTGTTGGGCCGTCAATGGGGCTCCGTGGTCATCAACATGTACCTTGATACCATTATTGGTCAATTCTATGCCATAACCATTACCGTATGGTAATTTCATCAAAATGGCATAGTCGCACTCTTTTTGGAAACCCCAGCCACGTATTACAACGTTTTCGGCTACTTTGCCACCGAGTTTTTCGGCTAAGATATTGAGGGCTCTTAAAAAAGTATCTTTTTTGGGATTAGTTATGTGGACCTTAGCTATCGCATAGTGGCTCATATTATCACCATTTCATTGGCACTTATTTTTTCTTAAATATTTTTTCAACACACTTTACTCCACTAAGTCTTCCCTCTTTGTAGGCCCTTATCAGTGCCCTAACTCTTCCAAGCATGTCGGCAATCGTTTTCTTAGAGTGCCTAGCTGCCAATAGTTTTTCTTTCCTATATATTATTTCGGCAAGTTTCTTCAAATCATATAAGTGACCTTCCTTGATTAGATACTTGTACAATATTTTTATTTCGTCCAACTTTATTATCCACCTCTTATATAGTTTACCCTCTTTCCTATATACTCTGAATAAATCACAAGTATTGGCATCTAGGGCCAAGGTCTCGGTAATGAATACTAGGTTCTCTTCATTCTTTAACCACTTAGTTATCGGCGTATGTTTTTGTTCAACTACTTGCCAGTCCTCAGATAGTATGGCTATATTGAGGTCCTTGGCTATTTCTTTGAACCTTTCCACAAAGGTACTTGTAGGGTTCCTCACTAATATGTGGTAGGTATCTTCGACCTGTAATATTTTGACTTGCGGAGCATATACTCTGAGGAACTCTTTAAAAAACTCCCATGTGTTTTGATTTGGGGGTTTTATTTTTAGGTATAGGTTCTTCATGCCTATTCACCTAATTCAAAAAGATACACGGGAAAAAACATCCTGGGATTTGGGTTTTTCATTTAGCACACTCATTGAGATTTCTAAAATGTCCCTAGGTATTATTACAGTCTTTATAGCCTTGGCTTGGCGTTCGTATTGTTCAACTAGTTGTTTTCTTTCCTCAATATCTATATTGAAGGAACCCATTGCCTCCATAAAATGCTCGGTAGTAATTTTATCCGAATTACTAGTGGCTGCCAATATCTTGGCCGTTTCACATAGTTGCCGTAACTCAGCGCCAGTAAAGCCAATAGTTTTCTCAGCAACAATTTTGTAATCAACCTCTATCTTGACCATAGGCTTAGTTAGTACCTCGGTATGTAGTTTTACAATCTCTTTTCTCGCCTCATAGTCTGGAAACATCACTGGTATAGCATAGTCTATTCTGCCGGCTCTAACACTGGCAAAGTCAAATTGTTCCAAATAATTGGTTGCCATCACAATAAAGCTTTTCCTCTCTTCATCACCTAGCCATTCTAATAAGATGTTCTGCACTCTCCTAAATACACCAGAGTCGGTGGACATTACTTGTCCACGGCTCTGGAACAGTTGATCCGCTTCATCAATAAATACAACAATGGGTGCCATAGACTCTAATAGGCGAGTAATCTTCCTAGCTCTTTGTTCACTTTCACCGACAATACCCCTAAGTAAATCAGCCGCATTAAGACTGACCATAGGTAACCTCATTTCTCTAGCCAGAGCCTTTGCTAACCATGACTTACCAGTACCGGGAGGACCAAAGAGTAAGATGCCTCTAGGCGGACGCAGTCCATATTTCTTGATTAAGTTGGGATACCTATAGAATAGGATTATCCGTTTCTTCAGGAAGTCTTTCAAGTAACCATAGCCACCAACAGCTTCAAAACCATATTTTGGCTCAATGTATTCTAAACCATATCGTTTAAGCATATTAACTTTAAATACTCTAAAAGTCTCAGCGTCAACCACTTGACGGGTCTTTATTGACTCTAGCAGGGCCGTTTCTATTTCGTGAAGATTTAGTCCAGCACTGGCAATATAGGCTTCTTTCCTCAGAGATACTTTTAGACCCTTCATTTTGGCCAACTTTATGGTTTCATCAATAATTACTTTCCTTTCTTTCTCATTACTTGGCGGAATACTTATTTCGGCAAACAATTTCCTAACATTTTCTGGGAAAAAGCTTAGGCTGTGAGTAAATACTACAATAGTGGACGGTAACTTAACCATCGAGCCAAGCCTAGCGGATCTTGGGAAATACATTTCTTCGTCGTGGCTCAAGGCAACAAGCAAATCCAACAAGCTCCTGGCATGTTCTTTAGTTATTACCCATGAATACACCGCAATAGTTGGATCTATTCTTGCAACTTTCCTTATTTCTTGTGGCTGTATGTGTTGGCCCTTAATTACTGTAAGTTCCCTTAATTGAATATTGATGTGATAAATGTTTTTATAATCAGAAAACTTGGTCTTTATGAACCCAAGGAACTCAGCTAATCTTTTAGGATCATCGGTTTCTATTAGAAAAACGTTGGAACGGTTGCTGAACCTATATAATTGAAACAAATCAAGGTAATGTATTTGTCCATTCACTGGGTTTCACCTTTGAGTAACTTTATTTAAAATATGTGAATACGTACCACTTTCCTCTATAATACAAGTAAGTTTGTAACCATACCGTCTCCTGTCTATTGCCAAAAATTCGTACTATTCTACCAGCCAATGCCGGCTCATCACTGTGCCAAGGTTCAATTTCAATCGTCCTTAATACACAATAGTTATTCCGTATTTCGTTCACCGTTTTAATTTCCACATTTTCACCCCGTATAATATGGTCTTCTCGATAAGGAGTACCATCGCAATTAATTAATGTTAATTTCAGTTTCTCATCCTTCACAATGATTAACTCAGGATTGTAATATGTTCTATCCTCATTCTTTAAAAAAATTCTTGGTTCAACATATATGACTTGGGTTTTGTTTGGGGCTTGAGTCATGGGTTTCACCAGCATAATATTTAGCATAGTATTTCTTGTATTCCTAGAATTAACCCATACTGGTCAAAAAAGATAATATGATAACATATTTCCGTTGATGATGCAAATGGATATGGTTCGTCATACTGTAACACTATTACGGCTTCTGCATTCAATTTTTTAGCTTGTTCTACAATGTATTCCCTTAACTTGTTTTCCGGATCTTTACAAAGTCCTTTTATTTCGATAGTCTCTATATTATTTTCCCTTGCCCATTTTTCAATGACGCTTCGTAGAGGGCTTCCCCCAGCATCAAAAAACTCAACTATTTTAATCTGGGAGTTCTTATCTTGAGTTTGGGTAGTCATGGGTTTCACCAATTTTTACATTCATTATATAATGTTTCCCAAGTCTCATTCATACATTTCAAATTTAATTTAGTCGGCTTCATTGATTCTTGCCTTTTCCTTTTATGAGTTCAATTAGTTCGTTATATAGTTTTTCCACTTTCTCGGCATTTTCTGGATATAGTGGTAACCTCTTTTCAATGAGTTCTGGTAACTTTTCTATGGCACTCAATAATTGGTCCCTAATTGTAGAATACTTAGCAATTAATTCTTCGCGGCTAAGTATTTTTCTTCCAATTAACCTAACTATGCACCACTCTTTCAGTTCTTTATTACCTCTCCACCAATCACTGTAATGGGTCACATGGGCCACCGCATAGAATCGACTAAACTTAGCGTAATAACCAATGTAACTTTTTCTAGCCCAGTAACCAGATTCTTTGGTAAATTGACCTTGTTCAATATTGCCTAGCAATTCATTGATTTCATAATACTTTTTAGCGATTTCTAGTAACTTCTTATAATCATCGGCCAATTTCCTTATTTGATCAGAAATACTAATTGTTCTTGGCACACTAATCGGTCTATTTAGGCTCTCAATTCTCTTTTCAAGACTATTAACTCTTCCTTCTAGCCTCTTTATTCTTTCAATACAATCATTAAGTCTTTGCATCTCTTCCTGTATTGGTGTCAAAATCGAAAATAGGTAATTTATCTCTCTCCACAATGATTGGATTTCTTCTTTAATCTTAGCGATTTCCTTATCTACCTTAGGTTGTTTGGCAACTTTTTTACCAGTTTTCTTTGGTTCTTTCTGTATGCCAAGTTCTTTTCTGGCAATAACTATGTATTTTCTTACGGCACCAGGAGTGATGCCCATTTTCTCGGCAATTTCTTTTGTAGAAAGACCTTGTTGATATAGTTCCCAGGCTTCCATTACACGCTTTGAGACCATCAGTTTTCACCCATATAGTGTTTTATAACAAGGCTGGGCAAATAGATTGGATATACGGACTCAATGTCATCGAGGGGTCTAACAATGAATAGTACCCTTTTCTTATCAAGGGTGTGGACATTTACCCATACAAGTAATTTGTCGCAATCTATTTTGTGGTGAATTCTTAGCAAGTTCTTGATGTGGTCAAAAACTTTCTGGGGAACAACGACGGAAGAAGAGCCTACTTTATATTGGTTAGCATAAAAAACAACTGGGAGATAAGTTTTTTGGACTATGGACTTGGCTCTCATTCAGGATCCCTCCTCACTAAGAAAATATTTGTGGTAGGATTTAAAAAGTTTTTTACTTTCCGTCAAAAACTTTCAACTAACCAAATTTAGGAAAAGAAGAGGCGAGGAGAGTTAATAACATCACGCAATAGGTCCGCAAACTCTTTTTGCACACTTGGTTTCTTATAAGTAACATTTGCAAAGAAGGCTAGAGTTCTTACTAAGGCTAATTCAGTTGGTCCATATTCTTCTATGTTCTTATATAGTACATTACGTATCCAGTTATGATACTTCTTGGCAAACTTCCTTTCAATATATTTTAGGAACTCGTTTATTTCCTTCTGAGTTATGGGCTTGTTTAACTTGGTATTCAATTTCTTAAATATGTTTCTATGGTTACTTTGCAACTTATTGACGGCTTCACGATACTTTTCACCAACACGCTGTAATAGTTGGTTAACGTCGCCAACATGTTTAGCAGGAATAGCCACGGTTTCGTCTAAGAAAATGAATCCACCATCACTGAACCTAGCAATGGGTGTTATATGTATTGCCTTATTGCCGATGTTAGAGTTTGTAATCAATATGCCATACTTGATTTTTTCTTTACCAATATTCCCGTATCCTAGGACATAAAAGAAGCCGAACCTACGAGTAAACTTTATGGGTTGTTTCTCATAGACTTTTATTTTATAATTACTATTTATTTTATCTATAAATTCAAACAGTACACGATGCGGAATAGAAGTGTAACGAGTCGTGGTTACTCTATACGCATAAAACTTATCTCCTTTCTTAACTATGCCAACCTTTAATTTGGCGCCTTCAAGATACTTTAGTATTTGATTAATAATAGGCTCTGGAGTTTCCTTATAGATTTTCTTTGTCTGGAGAACTGGTAAATTAACATGTCTCAATAAATGAGCAAAGGCCCTTTTACTAAAAATAATTGGCACATTATTATAATATATAATTACACTATTCTTTTTGGGTGTTGGTTCAATTTTATTAATTTTAGCCCTATTAAGTGTTATCTCATAAAACTCGGCGGAATCCTTTTTGGGCTCCAGTTTCTTACTCAATACCTACACCTAACCTAGACCTATATAGGAAAGATTGGCAACTTTATCAAAGACTCTGGGCTCGTCGGTGTAAAGCTTTATTTCCATGTTTGGGTGATGGAGAATTACTTCATATTCGCCCAGAGGATTGGAGTACTCGTAGGCCAGTTTAAGGGCTTTCTTCAAGTAGCCTTCACGGACATTATATACATATACTTTCCTTTTCAAGGAAACAGTTTTCTTTTTCCTCAGTTTTCGCACCTTTATCACCCAAACTAATTGTTTTATAGTAAAATATTTACTCCTTTTCTAGTTTTTCGCTCTCTTTTCTTTTCTCATAATAATACATTATAACATCCTTAACTCTAAACTGGGGCCTTATTCCTTCTAATACCTTACCGAAACCAGGGTGATCAGATATTATGTCGGCAACAACTAGGCGTTCCATGAATTCTAAAAACTTTTTACCATAAAAGGCCACCAGTCCAGTATCCAATAGTGCTGGTAAATGTGTTTTTTCAAAATATTCTGCACCCTTTCCTCTGGTAAAGAATTCTTTAACGACATTGACCCAGTCCGTGGTCTCATAGCCACTCGAGCCCAGTGCTAGGAGCATTGATTGCCTAACATCATCGCTAACAGCGGAATAGTTTGGCTTAACAATACTATGTTTTCTCAAATACTTTGCTATCCAAGCCCTTGGTGGCGGAAATACTCTTATCTCAGCACATCCTAGGTACTGGTAATATTTTTTATCTTCGTCCTCAAGAACTATTGGAACCCTTGTGTTGTGAATTATTTTCCTAAGTTTTTTGCCGTTCAAGTACCTATAAGGCCTATCGAACCAGAGGAGTTTTTTCTCTCCGGTAATTGTTCTGGGGCTCCTAGATATTATGACTAATTGTTCGTAATCAAACTCAATATCTTCTGCATCAATTACCTTAAACCCAAGGTTCTCGGCAACATAGTGTATAGTAAATGTTTTACCAACGCCTATTGGTCCATATACTAGGCAACACTTCTTAACATAGGGTGACCAAGTACGTAGCCACAATTCAAGTTGTTCCATAGACTTGCTCTTATAAATGTCCTCGGTCATATAAAATACTCACCTCTTCTATCAGTAATTTCCTTTATATTAATACCCAATTCCTTTGATATTTGTTTAAGAGTCTTACCCCTATATCTTTCAACGGCTACAGAAAGTAAATTCAACAAGTACCTTATAGTTGCAAATATCCAGTGCTTAAATACTTTAATTAGGTCCGAGTCATTAATTACTTGGTCCTTATTAAACTGAGTAGTTATTATCAACATGTTGTTTGCAATCAAGTTGTTTAGAACAACATAGTACGTTACCGGATTATCTAGGTTATACTTGGCTAATTCATCAATTAGAACCTTGTGGATCTTATTGGACACTTCTAATATTTGGTCAGAGGACTTATTAATATCTTCCATCATTGAATTATGTAAGCCTAGGGCCTCTATGAAATCCCTTTCATCCATTGTAACAACTAGGTATATTTTGTTATTTTTATAAAAAAGTCTAACAAACATATCTTGATCCTTGTTTTCTATACTCATATCTCTTCACCATATACGGAATAATTAAATGGGTCCTTGGTCATACAAATAAATTGGTAAGGACAAGTATCACATTGTGGACCACGCAGTGGCGCATAAGTATTGTCGCTAAGAATCATTTTTATTATTTCTTCTATATTGATTTTCTCAATTTTTTCCCAGTAACCATATTCTAGGTAAACAACATAGGCTTCCTTGGCGCCTGTTAGCCACATATAAACATTTAATTGTACATTAATATCATCATTATAGGCAGCCGTTACATAACCCGTTTTCCAGTCCACAACTACTAAGTCGTCACCTTTACGAAACAGTGCATCAACAATACCATGTACTCGTCCCTTAACAAACTCTTTTTCAACCGCAACTGGCTTAGCATTGAAGTGCCAAGATAGTCTTTGTTTCTCAAACTTTACAAAATTCATTAACTGTTTTTCTACACGCTCACGGAAAGGCTCATACTTAACATTCCACAATTCATTAAAAGCCTTCTTTAGGTGTATTAAAATCTCAGTAGGCACTAGTGTGTCCGGTATTAATTCGTAGTACTTAGCAATTATTTTATGAATAAGTGTCCCAAATTCTAGTGGTGGCTTATAATACTCTGGAGGAGGCAATGATTTATATTCATGTATATAATAATAAAACATTCTAGGACACTTATTGTAGAGAGCAATAGAGTGTGGACTAATGTATTTCTTCATGGAACACACCCAAGCATTCCTTAACAAGTTCTTTCCAAATGCGTTTTCTAAGAGATGGAGAAACGGTAAAAAATATTTGGTTATCTCGCTCTATGTAGGGTACAGAGTATTTTTCCAATATCTTTTTAAGTTTTTTATTACAGTTGTGTAAATTGGCTCGGACCATTACTTACCCCTAGCCATGCTAACGTACCATATTGTTGATAAATATCCTGCAAACTGTATTAACGGATTGCCTCCCAGTCTAATGGCTTCCTCTACTCTTCTAAGTTCTATTAGTGCCTTAGTCATTAGTTTCTTATCACTAAAGTTGAGGGCTACTTTGTAGAACCTATATAGGGCTTCTTCTGGTGATAACTTATTCATAGCCAAGGCATCCTCAATGGTCCTTATGGCCGCAACAATGTCCCCAGATAAGGCAAGGTTAACGGCTTCATCAACTATTTCTGGAGAAACAATACCTTTTACGGCTTCAACATTTATTTTCTTTGTAGTACTAAGAACTGTTTCAAGATATTTCAGCGCTTTCCTCATATCGCCCCCGCTAATTTCAACTATTCTAGTCAAGGCCTCCACTAATTGTCTCTTATCTTCCTCGGTCTCTATTGTTACTCCTTCCATTATGGCTATCTTGGCAAGTATTTTAACAATATCTTTAACTGGTAACGGTGAAAATGGTAGTATCACGCACCTAGACTTTATGGGATCAATGATTTTCCACGGGAAATTGGCTGTAAGTATGAAAACAATCATTGTTTCCCCATCCGTTTTTCTACCTATTATTTCGGCTCTTTCCATAATTCTTCTTAGGGCTTGTTGTGCATCTGGCGTCATAGCATCAGCTTCGTCAAGCAATATTATTCTTTTACCACGGCTAGTTGCTAATCTTTTGACCTTTTGTCTAATAACATCAATTCCTCTCTCGTCACTGGCATTTAATTCAATTAATGGTATATTGAGTTCGTAGGACAAAATATATGCTGTAGTAGTTTTACCAGTACCAGCAGGTCCTGCGAAGAGGAAATGCGGTAATACCTTCTTCTTGCCTTCCTTGTAGAGTTTTATAAATTCAGATAGGACCTCTTTTACTCTTTCTTGACCAATTAGTTCTTCTAGCCTCTTGGGCCTATATTTTTCAGTTAAAGCCTCAACCATGATAATCACCTATTACTTGGTCATATAGTTTTCTAACCTCATAATAATTGTGGATAGAACGCTTCAATTCATCAAAAACCTTACGGTACTCTTTGCCAAATATTTTTTCATAACTAACTATTAATGCGAACCTAATGGCCTCACTTCTGCTCCTAAGACCAAACAGGGCTTTTACTAGGTCCAACATAAATAATTGGCTCCACGTGATTTTCATTGATATAACTTTTAGTTGGCTCCTAGTTGGTTCTTCAATCATTATTTCTCCTGTATCGTCTAAATATGTCCCGCACAAGTAGTTTAACCCCTGCCACATTATTTACGGTATAGTATATGTTAATACTTCCTTTCCTCTCTATTTTCTTTTCTGGCTCAGTTATAAAGGGTACAGTTACAGAATAGTCAATGGACACTTCTTTACCACTAACGTATTTTCTCCTATCTTCCACATTTATCGGTAACCGTATATGACAATAAACGTCCCTATCATTTAAATGTATATATAGAATATCAAGAATATCACCATTTAGTCCCAATTTTTTAATGACCTCATTAAGTTCGTTGATTTCTTTATTGGCTATACTTAAGGCTTTCCTTAGTATCTTGGCCTTTTCTTCTACCAACTTATATAATTTATTGGCTACTTTCTCAATATCTTCTTTCCTATAACTCTTTTTGACCTTTAACTTGGCAGAAATTATTGGGGAACTAAGTGTTCCTATTACATCAAAGTATCTTTTGGTAACCATCGAATCGTATAGTTTTATGTAAACCATTGGTCTACGTATTAGTGATTGGCTAGTTTTCATTACTAACGACATGGCAACATATTCAATGTATTCTATTTTTTCATTGTACCTCTTGCTGGGGTGTTTCAATAATATTAGTGGTACTTTCTTGACCTTATATTCACCTTCTTCTTGGCTAACTTCTTTGAAAAAACCCATTATTTCCTTTATTAGTTCCTCTTTTGGAATAACGTATGTTACTTCTAGGACATTCACTTTTATCCCCTAGGAATATATGTATAGCCATTAAATAAAAACATTTTCTCGTATAGAAAATTCTGAGAAAAGTAATACTCTGCTAAGAATGTCTCATAGAAAAATAAACTCAGTAAAGAGGCAAAACGGCCACTGGTTTGCCTTTCTTATCCTTACATAGGATCAGGTGCCTAACTTTTTTACAGTCCCTGAGACCATACTTTCTAAGTTGACTACGTGTCCACGACTTGACATAAATATTACGGGTCGGGATACCGTCTTCAATCAAGAAACCGATCCTAATGGTGTTCCTGTACCTTGTTTTACCCAAGTACCTCACCGAGAAATGATTTATAAAAAATATTATTTAGAAATTTCTTTAACCGATTCCAAGAACTCTTTTAGCACTATATCAAATATTTCGGCAGAAGTCTTTTTTCTGAGGTCGCCATATTTTCTGTGCATATACTCAATAAATTCATTCTTTGACTTAAAGCCCCTATACTTCATGATGTCCTCAATCATAGATTCCAAAACAGTGGTCATAAGGACCCACCTTGACCAAGTACTTCTTTTAGAAACTTTTTACCCAGACTAGTTAATTCATAGGCTTTAATGTTTTTCTTTTGCCTAATAAGTCCTTTCTCAACCAATCTTTTGACTCTAAAATAAATTGTCGAATAGGCCCGATCCGGAAAAAACTTCATAATATCACTCATGGTAAGATATTCTCTTTCCAAGAACTTTGGCAAAACAGTTTTGGCAAACATGTATTGTTTTCTGGTCAGACCATATTTCTTCATTGTTGTTTTTTCGTTCAAGTCTCTGCACCCAAGTAATATAGTATCTTTTTTGCTAAATTATAACTTATACCATCAATCATTGCCAACTTATCGGGCGTAGTTGTCAATAATTCGGCCACACTATTGTAGGCTCCGGCAATCTTTTTAGCCCTCTCTTCACCGACGCCGGGTATTACTTGTAGCATTGCAATCATGACTCCTTTCCTATCAATAATACTCTTTTTAGGTAACCGGACCCTGGGTAATCTCTCAAAATCACCTTCCTCTAGTTTCTTGTGTAAATACTTTATAAATAAAACAGTATCAACATCAAGTTCCACATTAATAATGCTAATTCGCCCCCGTTGACCATGAGGTGAAGTCTTTAGAGCCAACGAGACCAGAGCACCAATATAGGCTCGTCTAGAAAAAGCCGTATACGATAAGGCTTCACTGATAAAACCCTCCACTATAATATATGATACTGGAAACATTGTGGACAACATGTAGGCCTGGTTAAAGATTCTGCCATCAATTATTGATGCCACGAAATCCTCGGCGGTTTTCCTTTCAATACCAATAGAATAGTTGTTTACTGTAACTATATAATCACAAAAAAGAATATCTCTTACCTCTACTGGTAATCCCTCGTTCCTGAGTTTGTCCACATAGTTCTTTGGCTCCTTAGAATCAACAAGAACTACCAAGACTGACCCCTATAAAGTATAGGAAAAGGAATTATAAAAAATACACTTTATTGTTTCCTTACCTCTTTCTTCTCCACCTTACTTTAACACCATATCTCTACTCTTTTTTAGTGCCACCATTTCCTCATAATGTTTGACCATTTTCATTATTTCTCTATATATTATTGTCAATAACAAGTAACCAACCAGTACTGATAGTAAAAAAGAAAAGATTGTAGTTAAGAATAGTGATACCAAACCATTATTAATATAATTAGTAAATAAAACATAGACGCCTAGGACCCACATTTGGGAAAAGAATATAATAGCCCCTAGAAAAAACACTAACTTCAAGGTCCTAGTTATTGGCATTTCATGCGAAACCCTCTCTTATCTTCTTCCATGTTGTCCAAACGTATACCCCACATGCCGATATTATTATTGTTGATATAATCATTATATTCAAGTATACGATATCCTTAGTTTTTACAAACATTATTGTTGAAGCAAGTATTATGAAGGCAAATAATATCATTACTATGAGGACCAATATGAGGTTCTTAATCACTTCTTATCACCACACTTTATGAGGTAATACTTATCTGTCCTAACAATAATATTGTCTTTAGCTAATTTTTCTAAAACTTTTTCCACGGTTTCCTTATCTACTTTAACTTTAAACTCGGCAAGAACTTCAATAATGTCCTCGGGTGTAAATGGTTCACCACATAGTTCTGGCGAATTAAGAAAAATGGCCTTCAATGACATATATAGTCCTCTTTCTTCTACTTTAACATTCTTAGGACTTGCCATGATCAGAATACACCCAAATACTGTTTTTATAAAGTTAATTAATAAATATTTTTGTGGGTGAAATTCTTGGAAAGACCAGTTGAAACAATTAATCCAGAAGAAGCTAAACAACTAAGGCTCCTACTAATAGAGCGAAAAAAGACCAAATACTATGCTAACCTCATAGTAAAAATTGCTTATGCAACATACTTTGTGGGTGTACTCTCATTAACTTTCGGGTATACTTTTAAAATCATATCAGTAAATACCCTAATCTATGGGATGTTGGGCATAATCTTTGGAGTAACCAGTATAATGATGGTACTCTTATTAAAAATGAGGTCCAAAATGATAAGAATAAACAGGGCATTATTAAAACTAGGATACGAGCCAAAAGAGGCTGTGAAAACGTATTGTTTCAACTATTGCAGTGATCCAAAAATATTAAGCTTAATGCCTTATATAGAGTGCATGAATAGGTGCATAAAGAAATTCGGTGAAACCGATGCCAGCCCCAGAATTCAGCCTAGAACCAAATGAAGTACAATTACTGGTACAGATACAGAAGTTAATTATTCAGAATAAAAAAGAACTCATTGCCAAAATAAAACAGCGTGGAGAAAGGCTAGAGAAACTAGTAAAGTTTGCCCAGTTCTTGCTAAGTACCAATATTGATTTGACCAAAAAAGAAGTTGCCGAAATCTATACTAGGAACAAGTTAAATATCTTGCTAAAAGAATGGATAAGGCAAGGAGAACCAGTTGGACCAACTAGTTTGGAAGAAGAAAAAGAAACAGGAGAACCAAGTAAAGAAGAGCCGGAAAAAATAGAAATAGACGAAGAAACACTACGTGCTATTAATGAGGTACAACAAAGAATAAACGAAATAGAAAAAGATGTTCACAAGGACAAACTATACGTATTAATGAGTAAGATAACCTTTAGAAAACTGACCGGCGTAGAATTGCTAATAATGATAAAACTATTAAAAGTACTAAAGACCGAGGACACTGTAAAGCGAGTAATCTATACAAAACAAGTAACGGACCTATTGCCGGACAAGGACAAGATAGTGCCAAAGAAGTTGTTGAACGAATTAGATAAACTATACTATATAGCTATAGGACTAGATTATGCCCACGAAATAGAATCTGATTACGGTAAGAAAATCAGTATCGTATTCCCACTTGAGCCTGGACAATTACTAGAATACTTGGACTTCTTACCGCTAAACGAATACAATAAACAGAGACTAGTAAAATATGTACCAGAGAGTTTTATAGAGTATCAGCAAGTTGTAGATAAACTCTCTAGGCTGACCACAGAAGAAGCCATAACCGAGGTCCTAGAGCGAGGAATAACTCCTCAGAGTTATAAGTTATTAAAAATGTATTTTTCAATCAAAGCCGAACCAGTAGTGCATGAAATAATCAAACACATACTGGGCAAAATGAATATACTTAGAAAGTACCTAGAAGAGAAATTAGGAGTACACACAATAGGTGAAATGATATGAGCCAAACATTGCAAAAAATAGAATTCATTAAAAAGAAATACATTTTCTACCATGGAAGCGACTATAAGTTACCATACTTTGTACCACTAAGAACCGTACCTAGTGAAAAAAGAATCTATATCAAGAAGAACAATGAAGTACCCAGCAATATATGGTTCGCACTAGGAATAAGAGGAGCAGGAAAATCTAGTTTCCTAGAGTATTTGGGAGAACTCTATATAAGGTGCGGTGTAAGTGTAATAGATATTTTTGGTTCAAGAGACGGAGAAGGACTAGCATGGCTCAGGAGCCCATGGGCAAAAGTATTGAATATATTAATACTACATAGTCCTGCCCTGAGGATCCAGACTTATTGGAAAAACATAAGAGTAATACCCTATAGCAGGTTTTCACATGCCATGACCGAGGAATACGACTTAATAATATCCGCGGCGCCACTATATACTTCTATGAAAGAGGAATACGATGCCATAAACTACATAATAGATAGACTATTTGAGAGAAAACAATGGAAAAGACCAGCTTACATGCTGGTTAGAGAGGCAGCCAGATTATTATATTCAAGGATCAGAGCCTACAAGGACCAAGTAGTTGCCAAGGCCCAATATATTAGCTTGATAAGAGAGTTCCGCCACATGGGAATCTCTATGGGTCTAGATACTCAGAAATTCACAAGTGTCGATTTAGATGTCCGTACACAGGTAGATTATCTAGTAATAAAGAATCTCGGGAACCACAAGTTGCCAGACGATTTGAGGTGGATATATGCCTTTATATCACCAGAAGCCCTTATATCTTTAGAGCCACAAGAATATATTATATTATCAAGAACCGGACTATTAGGTACCGGGATATTCCCCTATCCCAAGTGGCACAAAAGACCAGGAGAAGATATTATGGAATACGTACCACTAGTAATCAAAAACTAGGCAACTCAAACTTTTTCTTATTTACTCTCATAAAACATATAAAAACTCAGCCACAGGAGAGTCCGTGGTAGATAACATGACCGAGGACCTAAACTTTAAGAAACGATTCATGGACACCGTAACAAGGATAACCGATGCACCAGACAATTTCTTACTAGGAGCCTATTATTTTGTCATATCATCAACAATTGGAAAGTTTTTCTATTGCCCAGAGTACCCTAGACCAATAAATAATCCCTTCAGACCAAACTTGTGGGTAATACTGAGTGGGAAATCTGGAGTAACCAGAAAATCGACGACCATAGACTTGGCCCTATACACTATAAAGGGAGCTTTTTACCGATACTACGAGAACCGACTAAGATTGCCCAAAAATGCAATAATGGAAAGAATAAACACAATGATAATAGAAGGAGGAAGCCCAGAAGGTATAATTGAACACATTGCTTCCGTACAAGATGTGAACGAGATATTCATACTGTTTAGCCACGAATTCGGAGGCATACTGCAACAAATGAAGGCAAAAGAATACATGACCGGCTATGCATCACTACTGTCCACACTATATAGTGGAGAAGAAAGAGTCTTCAAACTAGTAAAGAAAACAAGATTTATACGTGCCGGACTATATGTTACCGCCGTATTCGGCATACAGGAGCCTTGGCTATACATGGACAACATGATATTTAGACAAGGACTAATGAGAAGAGTACTGCTAATCTATGCAAAACAGGAAGACAAAACAAGGTGGTTGCCACCACTAGATGTTACTAGGTCAGTATATTTTGACCAACTAGAAATATTGTCCTCAGAACTTGGAGACTACATTATAGAGCTAGAAGGACTTGGTAGCCTCATAGAAGTAAACTTTGACCCAGTAGCCAAGAACATGATTAACGAATATGCAAGAAGAATGGAACAACAATACGGTAACGAGTACTCAGCTTTCTCATACTATGTCCAAACATCTTGGGACATATTGACCAGACTAAGTGTCCTAGAAGCCATATCTAGCCGGAAACCAGAAGAAAAAGAAGTAGGACCAACACTTACCGTATTACCCAACGATGTGCGGGAAGCAATGAATTTCCTAGAATCAACATTGCCAAGAGCAAGGGAAGCCATAGTAAGAACCGAGGCAGGAATAAAGAGTCAACCAGTATATATTGATACAGCCCCGCTAGAATTAATATACACAATAATAGAAGAAGCCGGACCAGAAGGCATAACGGCCACCGAGTTATTGAAACAAACAAAGATCCTCAAAGACAAGTTAAAGAAATACATAATGCACCTAATGGAGGAAAAGAAGATAGTAGCCATAGTAAAGAAGAAACGAAGGGGCAGACCAACACTTATCTTCTATTCATCAAAATACATTAACCAAGCCCTACAAGTAGGAGAAACACTTTCTCCAAAAGCCATAGAGGTTAGGTGGTAAATTGAAGTAATCAAAATATATACATGTATATATACAAAACACTTTTCCCAAACCATCCTTTCCTACCGACTTACAAAAACCAACAAGAATAATTAATCACCTAATTAGGAACTAACAAAACTTTACAAGTAAGCCGGACAATGCCTGTCCTCCACCTGAAGCAAACGTTCCTCAGCTGAGTCCCAATTGGTGTCAAACGCTTCCATTTGACAGTGTCCAGAAAGTCAAATCAGACACATATATATCCACCTACCAAAATATATACACCCAAACCAAAATATATACACCACTCACCAAATATACTATACGAGCCGCTGGACCCGGCAGCGAAACCAGCGTGCAGGAACCAGATCCAGCGATTTTTTTCTCTCCCAATAGAGAAAAAAATCCGCGAACCAATGCGGTTCCATGACGATTTTTTTCTCTTTATTTCTTTCTCTAAACTGCGAAAAAAGTAATATTCTAACACTATAGAAATATATAGAAATTAGTAGAGATATATATTTAATTGGTTAATTGGAGGACGGTTATTTGGAACAACAATGTTCGCCGCCGTTCACTCCTTGATTCACTGTTTCAACCCATTAAACACTTTCTTAACCCATATAAATTAGTATTTTACCATATAAAACTGTTCAGGTTCCTGAACACTTTATTTTACCATTATACAGTAATATTTCCCATAAAACAGCGTACTTGGTAACATTTGGCGTATAATACTATTATATTGAGTTTTATAATATTATAAAGTGTTTCCTGGAACCCGGGTTCCACCGGTTGCCGGAGACGCAATGGTCCGAGAAAGAATTTTGTAAAAAATTTTTGATTTTTCCAATATAGGTTTTCTATTGGCTAATTTTTTCGCATTTCTTTCTCTATTGGGCACCCGGTGTCCGAGAAAAAATTCCGGCTCTCGTATTGGTCCTTCGTATTGGTTTTGATTTATTTCTTCCTGTATAAAGGTTTATATATGTGGAGATATATTTTCCTATATTGATTACTTTTGTCCAGGCAAAAGGTGAGTAGGGATGCGAATTTTGTTAAAGAGGAAGATACGGAGATCCGGGTCATCCTATTATATCCGGGTGCCAAAGTCTTTTATTGATAACGGGTTATTGAGGCCATATAGTGAGTATCACTTATTAATAACCGACGAGCCAAAAATAATTGATGTCCTAAAGAAAATAGTTGAAGGAGTTGTCCCGCAATGAATTTTGAGGAACTACTCGAATTATTGCCTTCGCAGGCTAAGAGAATATATAAGGAATTATTAGAAGTTGGCTATAATAAGGACTACTTGATGTCCCAAATATCTGCTAAGTATAAAGAACTCAGTCCAGAAGCCTTTGAGGACGATAAGGTAAGGCTAATATATGCCGCCAGATTGGTCGCCGTTAGGTTAGCTCGACAATTGAGGATGCCTACTAAGGAGTTCCAATTCATACCGATTGGCATTATTGATACTAAGATAAGTAAAAAAGGAGTACCTATCGGCAGGATGGTCGGGTTACTGAGGACCGAGGACAATTGGTATCCTAGACTCATTATTTGCAGGGATGCCGCGACTAGGTTATTGGATGAAGTGGTGCCATTTAGAATATATAAGATAAACCTTTATGAGTCTAAAGATAAGAGCCTATATTTTGCAACCAATGATACTAAGATGGAAGAAATACAGAAACTAGATGATAGGCCAGAAGTTATTATTGAGTTCTTAAAGAAAAGTTTTGGTATGAAGATTTTCAAGCTCAGGGACGTTAGGAAATATGTTTCTAGAACAAAGGAAGGCACTAATTATGTTGACGAACTAGATATTAGGGGCATATATGGTTTTGTTTTGAGGTACCACTCTGGCCAGAGGACCGACGGTACTAGGTATGCCTTTTATATTATTTCCGATGACTCGGTCGGTGTAAAGGACGAGGTTGACGATGAAGGCTATGTTATACCTAGTGAAATGACGGTATGGGTGCCGTATAGGTTATTGAAATGGGATGTGGACTCAGAATTATTTTTCTATGGCCCAGTAACATATAATGAAGAAGATGGTCGGGCCTCAATGAATGCACTATGGGTTATTCCTATTCATGGAATACCTTTGCCAGAACAACTAGAGTGAGGTGAATACTATGAGTCTAGATATATCTTCATTAACAAACGAAATAATCAGTTTGATGGAGAAAAAGAAGGTCACTAAGAAGGAAGAAAAGAAAAAAGAAACTAAGGAGACCAAAACAGGGCCGGGAATAAAAATTGACATACCCATAAAGGCGCCAATACCTACTAAGAAAGAGAGCGAAAAGAAAAAGGAAGAGAAAAAAGAAGAACCCAAGAAGCCTGAAGCCAAGAAAGTTAAGGAACCATTAGAGGTGCCACTAGAAGAACCAGAAATCGAGTTACCGTTGCCTAAGCCCAAGAAGCAAGCCGAGAAAACAATGGAAACTACTGAAGAGACCACTGGAACCAAAGAAAAAGAGGCAAAGAAAGAATCTAAGGAACCCGAAAAAGTTTCTCCGACCGAAATTATTGCTAAGGTCAAGAAGCCAGAGCCTGAGGAAGAAGAAATAGACGAGGCCGAAAAAGAATTCACTATGCCAGCCGAGGAATTGGAGGACATAGAAATAGAAGAGGACATTGGTGAAGAAACAGAGAAAATGGTAGTAGTGATTTTCGGAGACAAGGGCACCGGTAAAACAGTTACTGCCCTAAGCTTTCCCGGCAAAGTGGTTGCATTATCTTTTGATAGGAAAACAGCGCCAATTAAGAAGAGATTCTATAAGAACCCTGGCAATATTATAGTTTTTGATGCTGTAAAGTATATGAGGTGGGACCCAAAAGTTGCCACTAAGTATGCTGAAAAGACTTATCATTATATTATGAAAATATTGGATTATGTGGAGAAAAAAGTAAAGCCAGACTGGATAGTTATTGATAATACCGAGATACTGGAACAGATACTGGAACTAGTTATGAGGTACAGGCACGGACTAAAACCGTTCCAGGGCATTAGGAACCTCAATGTCTGGAAAGAGAGGAAATACTTGTTAAGAGATATCCACAATAGGGCCCTTGGTATTGCTAAGCGTGGAATAATCTATACTACCTATACGACTTATGAGGAAGTAATTGCTGAGGGAGAACTTGTTGCCAGAAAAGAAATGCCTAAGTGGATAGATATAATAATGTTTGAAGCCGATGTTGTATTGCAGACGGTCTATAATAGTTTTGATAAAGTATTCTATGTTAAAGTCATAACTAGCAAGTTTGACGATATTATACCGACTGGCGAGACCTACGATGTTACTAATAAGCCATTTGGTAAACAGATTAGGTGGAACCTATAATGTTTTTTATATACCTTACCCCTTATTCCCTATATATAGTATTGGATGGGTGAAAACATGTTCCAAATAAACCCGACTAATTTATTAAAACTATTAAAGTTTTTAAGTCTGACCAGAGTAACTAAGCCATACATAGGATATATTAGGATGGACATAACACAGGAAGGTGCAAAAGTAATACAGATGGACCCAACTGAGACCCTTGCTGTAATAGCCAAGATAAACTCTAATCTATTTAGTGAAATCACCGGTGAGGGAACAATAATATTTCCAGTAACTGATTTGATACAAATGCTGAAGACCGGGTTCAAGGGTGATCCCACGGTAACGGTGAGTATTGAGTCTAACAATATAGTTATAAAGGGTTCTAAGGGTGAAAAACTAAGTATTGCCATGCCGTCTATGGCAGAAGTTAAATACCTTGAAAATGTTGACCTAGTTGATAAGGAATATGGTATATTCTCTCAAAAAGCCGTGCCGGCAATATCTTTCCTAGTGTTGGCTTCCGATTTAAAAACGGCAAAGACTGAGAAACTAAAGTTCCAATACTCGCCAGATAAAGTTATATTAGTATATAAGGAGCCGATAATGACTTATGAGAAACCATTACCATATACTAAGAAGGTAACTAATGAGGAAGCCTCTGGTGAAGCAATCTTAGACTATGATATTATAAACAGGATATCGGGAATATATGGTTCCGACCCAATATGGTTAGGATTTGTGAAAAACGGACCAATCCTCTTTAGCAGGGTAACCGATGAATATAAGATAACTTACCTAGTAACTACTGAGGTCGAATAAATTTAATTCCAAACTTCTTTTTTACCTATATAATGTAACCGTTTTTGGTGATAAGAATGGAAGAAGAGAGGTTCGGTAAAGAGTATCAAGAAGAATTCGGTGCCCTAGACTATATGCCGTGGAGACCTATAGGGTGGTTCTGGAAGTACCTAGTTCCGCCAATGAGAATACTCGTTGTTGGAGCTCCTTTGCCGAAACACATTGGCGTATTTGTGGAACGTGGTGATGATGTTTATTTTATTGATATATCGGATTATGCTGTTAAGAAATCTATTAGTTCCATAGTACAACGTTATGGTTCTTTGCCGAAAAATATCCACATTCTTAAGGGTGATATACGTAAAACAGAGTTCCCGGACAAGTTTTTTGACCTAGTTATTTGTCGCTATATACTAGAACATTATGGACCAGAGGAAAACATGAAAATACTAAGGGAAATTTATAGGATCACGAAAAAATACGCTGTAATAGGTGTTACTACTTTAGACGTCAAGCCAGATCACCTAGAAGCTGATCCAACACATGTTACCAAGTGGACATTTAATCAATGGAAAAGTTTTATAGAATCAAGTGGTCTGTTTAGAATATTGGCTAAAAAGAAGAGTAGTGAAATATTTTTCCTAGAAAAGATTGATACTGAGAAAACACTTGGGAAGTGGTTAAAGTGAATCCTAGAGCTAAACATGTTATAATGGATATTTGGGAACCACAAAATATTGACTTAGATAATAAAGATGAATTATTGGAACTATTGTTGGACCTAGTTGAAGTTTCCGGTGCCCGATTAGTTAAAATAGTTGTTAATAAATATGAATCTCAAGGTCTTACGGTCATTGGTATTGTTGCTGAGAGCCACATAGTTATCCATACTTGGCCAGAAGAAAACTATTTTGGTATAGATGTTTATACATGTGGTAATACTTATCCAGAAAAAACGGTGCCACTCATTAGGGAAAAATATTCTCCTAAAAAGATGTTGGTAAGAATACTTGTGCGTGGCGATAAACATGATACGAGTATTCAACTATATCAATATTAGTAACTCGAAAAATATTTGGGCAGATAGTGGTTACCATGTACAAAGAAACGTTATAAACTATATTCTTCGTAAGAGAGACGATTTTTTCTTCTATGTAACCGTCCCACATGACCAAATAGACGCTGCTAAGAGGGGATTCGAGTACCCGGA
>Ga0256842_1001146_pt1 | contig 21903 bp, 21 predicted proteins | sample 4559240metaG_FD_185973 | JGI IMG/M metagenome (GOLD analysis project Ga0256842, IMG submission 185973) | Hydrothermal vent microbial communities from Guaymas Basin, Mexico - 4559-240 | ecosystem: Environmental > Aquatic > Marine > Hydrothermal vents | place: Mexico: Guaymas Basin | collected... | reverse complement strand
TTATAGCACTCCTGAGCCTTGAAAACATAACTTTAGCTTGACTATAAAGTTTTTTATTTAGCAACGAATAGGGAGATAGGGCGAAGGGATTTAGTTTCAGGGTCTTTAATTTTAGTCCAGAAGGCATAAATGAAGATAGCGAACCAGTCTGGTTTAAGAGGTTGGGAGCGGTAGAAGTGGAGTTGGGATTCATCGGAGTAAGAGAGGCCGAGTTTTTTAAGGGTGCGCTCACTTTGAGCTTTTGAGTACCCATTAGCGAGCATAGCGATTAGGAGTTTTTCGTAGTCTTTGTCTATGCGTTTCCATGGAGGTGGGAGGATGGAAGGGCAGAAAGAGTTTCCAATTCTTACACGAGGGACTTTGAGGTTAAGGTTTCCGAAGGAGAGGTAAAGGTTTCTGTGGTAGAAGCCATTTGAGGAGTTTTCAGGGTGAGATTTAAGGAAGAGTTCCCATTCTTTGAGCATAATGGAGTTTAGGAGTGACTGAAGGAGGTGAGAGAGGATGGGTTTAAGGCCTTGAGCTTTTTGTTGCTGAATGGATTTCACAATTTCTTCTAACCAGTCTTCAGGGAAGGGATAGGAGTACTTTTTAGACATCTTTCTCCTCTTTTTTTGATTTTTTATTAATTTACTTCTCTTATTCCTTTTACACAATTTTTTTCCTGCCCCTGGACAGAGTGGCAATTTAAACCAAGTGCTTTTCCTTTTTGCTTCCCTATACTTCCCTTGACTACCTAATAAGAAGGCTTATAATGAGAAATGAGGAGGTATTTTAGCAATGGGTAGAATGCTAAAGCAAATCATAATTGACCAGAATAAAAAGCCTATTGGGGTAATCCTTCCTATAGAAGCCTTTAAAAAGTATGAAGAGGCTCTAAAAAAGGTAGAACCTTTCCCTCTGGAAGAAGACAGGGAGACTAAAGAAAGCCTTGAAGCTTTTCTCCAAAAGGAAAAGATAGAGGTAAAGGATTGGGAGCTTTTTTCCTCTCTGGTTAAAAACCTTTGGCAAGAGCAAAGAGAGGCTTTAACAAAGCTACTTCAAAGCCTAAAGAACGAGGGGCGACCTTTTTACCTTGAAGTGTTTCCAGAAGAAGGAGACCTCCCCAGGCTTTACATAGTCTTTACCTTTGCCAGAGAGGAAGGAGAAGACAAAATAAACGACTTCCTCTTTAAGGCTTATCAGAAAAAAGAGGAAATAGCCCCTCAGAACCTCCTCTGGTTTGTGAGCTTTGCAGATGTCAAAGAGAGCGTTTAACTGGGAGGAACTGATAACTTTTTCAGAGACTTTAATTTCCAGAGTGAATATTTTCCCTGATAAAGAAGCAGTTTACAGAACAGTAATAAACAGGGTTTATTATGGAGTTTTTAAACAAGTAGAAGACTTTTTAAAGGAAAAACGGGTTAGCTTACCTACCGAGGTTTATAATCCAAGGATAGGAGAATACCAGAAGTTAGGCTCACACGAAAGAGTGATAGAGTTTTTAAAAGACAAGCCTAAATTAAAGAGCTTTGCTTTTTCTTTTGAGAGGCTTAAGTATAGGAGGCTTAAGGCGGATTATAAGGCAAGTTATGAGATAACCAAAGAGGAGGCAGAAGAAAGCCTCTCCCTTGCAAAGAGCTTAAAGCATCTTTGGGAAACCCTTAAGGCTCAAATTTAAAACGCTTTTCTTTTTAAAAACCTCCTCTTTTTGCATCTGTCCTAAAAAATTGCCAAAAAGTTGCCGAAAAATTGCCAAACGGCTTAAAAAGCTCGGTGGCAAATTTTTAGCTAAATGTAATGGAAAATGTAACGAAAATGTAATGAACAAAAAATCAACAAAAAATCCAACGAAAAAATCAACAAATGGGAGAAATTTTCTTACTGGTTATTTTTTCTTCCTCTTAACTTTTGAGCAAAGTAAATTTTTGGATAAGCCTTACAAATTCTAAGTTTGAGGGGTGTTAGGTGGGGAAAATCAGGTGGGGAAAATTTATTTTGGTTTTTAGGCTTATGTCTTGAAACCAAGGAATAATGAGCCGGCGGAGGGACTTGAACCCTCAACCCTGGGATTACAAATCCCATGCTCTGCCAATTGAGCTACGCCGGCAATTTAAAAAGAAATGGCGGAGGAGGCGGGATTCGAACCCGCGGTGCGGGTTTTAGCCCGCACACTCGCTTAGCAGGCGAGCGCCTTCGACCACTCGGCCACTCCTCCATCCTTCTGGTTCCGGGGCCTGGATTCGAACCAGGATTCTGGGAGCCAAAGTCCCATGTCCTGCCAATTAGACGACCCCGGAATACTCCTTCTAAAATATAACACTTATTTTTTATTTGTAAAGCTCCCCCCTCTGCACTTGCATTTGTGTAAAATGTTTTGTAAAATTTTATTCCATGCATACCTATACAAATTTTTCTTTGAAAAAATTTTTTTTGAACCTGTTCAAAGCAATCCAGAAAGATGAATTAATGCTATTTGCTCAAGGACTTGCCTTTACAACTATCCTTACAATTATTCCTATAACCGGATTAATTCTCTCTATTGCCAGGATCTTTATCCCGCAAGAAAAAATTATAGACCAAACCCTGGTATGGATTGCTAACTACCTTACTCCTGAAGCCACATCAAAAGTAGTGCATACAATTCTGGAACTCATCCAGAAATTAAAAAATTTGCCTCTTGGAAAATTCAGTATTATTGCTTATTTTCTGATGAGCCTTGGAATATTCTTTCAGATTGAGGACTCTCTAAATAGAATATTCAAATCTTCTAAACGCCGCACTTTTTTCCAACGCCTAAGCTTTTACTGGCTCTGCACAACCATCACCCCCTTTCTGGTTTTTCTGCCCTTCTCCATTCACTCCTTAATAAGCAAATTTATAACTCCGAGTGCCTTGCTCCTTTTTGTCTCCTTTTTCTTCCTCATGTATATTTACTTCCCAGCAAGAAAAGTACCTAAAAAAAATGCACTTGCAGGAGCTGTATTCTCTGCCGCACTCTGGATAGTCTCTTCCTATCTTTATGGATTTTACATAAAACATGCTATAGCTTATTCCAAAATTTATGGTTCCCTTTCTGCTATTCCTTTATTTTTAATCTGGGTTTTCATAAACTGGGTGGTCTTTCTCTTGGGAGCCGAACTCGCGGTTTTTATAGAAAAAAAAGGCTGGTATACAGAAGATTTAAACATTTCTCGGCCCTGGGCAAGACTTTGCATTCTGTACGAACTTGCCAAATCTTTCCTTGAAGGGGGCTCTCTTTCTCTACACGAACTTTCAAAAAAAATCCAACTTCCTCCCGGTTTTTTGGAACCTATAATAGAAGATTTGGAAAAAGAGAATGTCTTATTAATATCTGAAGAAGGGAAAATTGGCCTTTCAAAACCCCCTGAAAAGCTTACTCTGGATTTTACTTTAAAGTTAAACCCACCACGCATAGCCAACGAAGTCATTAAAGAGGTACAAGAAAAACTTGAAAAATTTAGTCCGGATCTTTTTAAAATAACATTGCGAGACCTGATAGAAAAGGGAGGCAAATAAAATGGAAAAAACCTTGATGCTCGGGGCTTATGCCATTGCAAGAGGAGCTATAGAAGCTGGCATATCCTATGCTACTTCTTACCCAGGCACTCCTGCAACCCAAATCCTTGAATACATTGCTCAGCACTCTACCGTGCCCTGTGAATGGTCAATAAACGAAAAAGTTGCCTATGAAGTGGCTTATGGGGTTTCCCTCTCTGGAAAAAGGGTTATTTGCGCAATGAAACATGTGGGACTAAATGTGGCGGCTGATCCTTTTATGAGTTCTGCTTACTTAGGAACAAACGGTGGGTTTGTACTTGCTATAGGAGACGATCCAGGTGCTTATTCCTCTCAGAATGAACAGGATTCTCGCTTTTATGCTGAATTTGCCAAAGTGCCCTGCCTTGAACCTGCTGATGCAGAAGAAGCCCGAATTCTTACCAAACTTGCTTTTGAGCTTTCAGAATTTCTACATCTTCCTGTAATGGTAAGAAGCATAACCCGGCTGCTTCATTGCTATGCACCTGTAAACATAGAAACACCTGCCCCAGAAAAACCTCTTAACATAAAAAGAGATCCTCTACACCTTCTTGCTCTTCCCAAACATGTAAAAACCCTTCACAAAGAACTTAACGAAAAAAGAAAAAAAGCCATTGCCTGGATAAAAGAAAAAGAACTTAATCAAACAATTCCTGGAAGTGGGGAAACCGGGATTATTGCCTGCGGAATAACATATCTTTATGCAAAAGAACTTGGGCTTGATCTTCCTATCTACAAAATTTCTGCCTATCCTCTTGATTTAGAAGAAATTAAAAAATTTGTAGAGCCTCTTGACGAAGTAGTTGTGCTTGAAGAAGGTTATCCATTGGTAGAACAGCTTGTAAGATGCTATCATCCGAATGTAAAGGGAAAACTTTCAGGACATCTTCCACTTGAGGGAGAACTTGGCCCTGAGCCTGTGCTTAAGCTTTTTGGCAAACTTGAAAAAGGCACGGAGCCTGAGAAAGTACCTCCAAGGCCACCTTTTCTCTGTAAAGGATGTCCTCACGCAGAATTTTTCAAAGCCCTTAAAGAAGCAGGCCCAAACTTCGTTACAGGAGACATTGGTTGTTATACTTTGGGAGCAAATCCCCCTCTTTCTGTGCTTGAAACATGCCTGTGTATGGGAGCAAGTATAGGAAAGGCTGCAGGCCTTGCTCTTCAGGGAGTAAAAAGGGTTGCAGCAGTAATAGGAGACTCCACTTTCTTGCACTCAGGAATACCAGCTCTTATAAATGCAGTTTACAATAAAGCTGATATACTTGTTTGCATACTTGACAACTCAGTTGTAGCTATGACAGGGCATCAGCCAACTCCAGAGACAGGGCTTACTGCTAAGGGCGAAGAGACAAAAGCCATTGATCTGGCAGAAATTTGCAGGGCCTGCAAGGTGGAATCAGTAAAAGTGGTTGATCCTTTAAAAAAGGAGGAAATAGTGCAAGCCCTCAAAGAAGGCCTGGAAAATCCTGGAGTCTGGGTGGTAATTTCCAAAAGACCCTGTGTATTTGCTAAAAAATCTTTAAGCAGGCTAAAAAACAATAGAATTTAACAAAAATCAATCTTCTTACGCAAAAGTAAAAAGAAAAAAAATGCTATAAGAAAAGCTCCTGCAGTTATAAAAATTCGTTTGGGATCTCCTGAAAATACAGCATCTCCCTGAAGGCAAAGGGCAAGAGTAGCCGGAAGTCTCCCAAGAGTGGAAAGTATTAAAAAAGCCCTGAGTTTAATTGGAGTAAGCCCCAAAAAGTAATTCAAAAGATCTTTGGGAAATCCTGGAAAAAGATAAAGCAAAAAAATTCCTATGCTCCCCCACTTTTTCAAAACTTTATTAGTCTTCTGATAAAAAGGATGTGCTTCATAAGCCTTCAAAAATTTTTCTTTAAAAAATTTTGATATGCTAAAAGCTACAAAAGATCCAAGGAAAATGCCCAAGGTGCTCAGTAAAAAGCCCTTGAAAGCACCAAATACAAAACCTGCAATAAATCCAGTAACTTCTCCAGGAAGAGGGGCAATTATAACCTGCAGAGCCTGCACCAGCACAAATATAAAAGGAGCAAAAAAAGGATGTTTAGAGAGGATCCCTCTTAAAGCCTCTCTATTTGCCCAGAGATCAAACAAAACCTCAAGCACTCTAAAAGCACTCCCTTAGCACCTCAGAGAGCTTTTTGCAGGGCACAACTTCAAGCCCAAGATTTTTCTCAGGCCTAGTAGAAGCCGGCACAAATGCCCTTTTAAAACCCTTTTTCTCTGCCTCTTTTAGCCTGAGGGTGATGTCCCTCACAGGCCTTATTTCAGAAGCAAGCCCAAGCTCTCCCAAAAATAAAGTTCCCTCTGGCACTTCTTTTTCAAGAAGGCTTGAAACCAGAGCTACTGCCACTGCAAGATCTGCACAAGGGTCAGTAATTCTCAAACCTCCAGACACTTTCAGATAAATATCCTGCTGATAAAACCTGTAGCCAAGCTTTTTTTCAAGAATTGCTACAATAAGAGAGAGCCTCAGAGGATCAAATCCCACAGAGGTTCTTCTTGGCACAGCAAGAAAGCTCTTGCTCACAAGTGCCTGTACTTCAACAAGAAGTGGCCTTGAGCCCTCTATCACGCAAAAAACCGCTCCCCCTTCCCCAGAAAGAAAAAAGTCTTCGTATTTAGAATAAGAAATCAGTCCCTTTTCTGTCATTAAAAATACGCCAAGTTCATTTAAGGCACCAAACCTGTTTTTCACAGCCCTGAGTATTCTAAAACCTGTCTCCTTCTCTCCCTCCAAGTAAAGCACCACATCAACAAGATGCTCAAGAACTTTTGGCCCTGCAATCACTCCTCCCTTGGTTATATGCCCCACAAGAAAAACAATGCAATTATTAGTCTTGGCAAATCTCATGAGAAGATTTGTGCACTCCCTTATCTGAGAGACCCCTCCAGGAGAGGAGGAAAGCTCTGGAAGATAAACAGTTTGTATGGAATCCACTATCACCAAGTCCGGGGAGAGGTATTCAAGTGTGATAAGGATTGAGGAAAGGTCTGTCTCAGAGAGGAAAAAGAAATCCTGAGGTATGCCAAGCCTTTCTGCCCTGAGTCTTACCTGCTCAGCAGACTCTTCTCCTGAAACATACACCACCTTAAGGCCTTTTTGAAAAAGGGAAGCTGCCACCTGAAGAAGAAGGGTGGATTTCCCAATACCCGGATCACCACCTATAAGAATAAGAGATGAGGGAACTATGCCTCCTCCAAGAACTAAGTCAAGCTCCTCTATACCAGTGAGTATTCTTTTTTTCTCTTCAAGCCTTACCTCTGAGAGCTTTAACACCTTTGCCTTTTTTGCACTTGCAGAGACACCTGCAAATTTTTTCCCTTTTTCAGGCACCTCCTCCACCATACTATTCCAGCTACCACACTCAGGGCACCTCCCCATCCACTTAAGACTTTTATATCCACATTCCTGGCAATAATAAGGCATAAAAGCCCCCGCTTTAAAAGTTAGCTATACCCGTGCAAACCACATAGCAATCTTTTTTCCCAGCCCTAAGTACGCAAAAGTTCCGTAGCTTCTCTGTACTTCTCAAAAAACTTGGGCAATTTCCTCCCCCTCCTACCCACAAAACGCGCTTATCCTTAAGCTCGCTTAAATTGTGCCACAAAGAATACTGGCTCGTAGGGAACTTCTCCCGTGTAAAAACCCATGGGCGAGGATGTGAAGGCATGTAGAAGGCAAGAGCAGAGGCGATGTATCTGTTTGAAACAAGAATAGGCTCCCTTCCTGAATACACGCAAGCTACTTCTTCTCCAACCTCCCTCCATCCCTGAAATTTCTTTAAAAGCCCCTGAAGCTTGACTGGAAATAAATTAGGAGTGTAAGGCAAAAGATAGAGCAGAATGCAAAGAAACACAGAAAGCAGAAGGTTAAATTTCAAAAAGGCTTTCCTTAACTTAGTTTTTAATAAACAGGGAACCCACAAAAAAAAGCCAGTAAAAACAAACGGCAAAATCCAGTTAGTATTTAATTTAATAAAATAAGAAAGGCAAAGAAATCCCAAAAATGTAAGAAAACCAAAGAAAAAAGAAATTTTTCTCAAATCCAATGGATGTCTTTTGTAAGATGTAGCGTAAATCAAGCCACAAAAAAGAAGTCCCAGTACACCTGCCGGGGTGTAAACTCCCAGATTTTCCCCGAAAAAGCTGGCAAGAGACTTAAAAGAAAGGGCAATCCTCGTAAAATGCTCCTCTGTGTGCTTGAGCATAACCTCCTGATGGGTAAAATTCCACCACACATTGGGAGAGTAAACAAGGGCAGAAACCAAAAGATAAAGGGCAAAGCTCTTTACATCAAGTCTCTTCTCAATAAGAAGCACTCCCAAAAGAAGCACAGGAAAGGCAATCATGGTTTGCTTTGTTAAAAGCCCCAAGCCAGTAAAAAGCCCCATTAAAAACGCAAGGTTAAAGCCTGGCCTTCTGATATATTCTACACTTGTACATATGGCTGCAGTCCAGAAAAAAAGAAGCGGGGGATCTATGGTCATTACTATACTATAAACCACCAAAATCGGAGTAAAAAGAAGGCTTGCAAGTAGCCACCTGGCAGGAGTATCTCCAAGCTCTTTTTTGGCAAGAAGATAGCTCAAAAGCAGAGTTAAAAAACTACAAATAAGTGCAGGAAGTCTTACTGTCCACTCAGAGGTGCCGAAAAAAAGAGTGGAAGCCTTTATCATCCAGGCTACCATTGGAGGCTTGCTGTAATAACCCCAGTCCAAACTCCTTGACCAGTCCCAGTAGTAAGATTCGTCTATGGATAAAGGGAGGGGCAGTTTAATGAGGTAAATCAATTTTAAAACAAAAAGCAGCACAAAAAAAAGGATTTCTCTTTTACTTAAGTTGAAAAAACGCATTACAATTTCAAATAAGAAGCTTTTTTCTCAAAAAAATATAAACTTCATAAAAAATAAAGGCTATCAAAAAACCAAGGACATACCCTCCAAGCACATCAAAGGGATAATGCACACCAAGATAAATCCTTGACCAGCCCACAAGAAGCATTATAGCAAGAAGTACAGGAAAGAGAAGAGGATAGTTAAATCCCATAAAAAAAGAAGTATAGCTTACATTTGTGGCATGGCAGGAAGGAAAGCTATAGGAAGTGCATTTTTTAAGAGGCTTCTTCAGGAGGACAAAACCCTTGCCTTCCGGATAAAATACCCCGTGTAGCACTTTAAAGGGCCTTTCTCTCTTGAAAAATGGTTTCACTACCCTTGCACAGGTAAAATCCGCAACACTAAATCCTATAACTAAAATGGTAAGAAAAATCAAAAAGTCTTTGAAAGGCTTTTTAAAAAGAAAAAAAAGAACCAAAATTCCATAAATCAAATAAAGGTGCCCTGGAACGGAAATCCAGGGCAAAAGGGTATCTAAAAAATTGCTTCGTAAGTGATTGATTAAAAAAAATAACTTTGAATCAAGCATTAAAGTATGGAAATTCCAGCTTTTTTGGCATCCTCAAGAAATCTTTTTAAACCCACATCTGTAAGGGGGTGCTTGAACATCTGCATAATCACTTTGTAAGGAATGGTGGCTATGTCCACTCCAAGCTGGGCACACCTCCTCACGTGATCCACATGTCTTATACTTGCTGCAATTATTCTGGTTTCAAACCCATAGATGTTAAACATCTGAACTATTTCCTCCACCACAAGCATCCCATCATAGGCAATGTCATCAACTCTACCAATAAAAGGAGAAACATAAGCAGCACCGGCCTTGGCTGCAAGCATTGCCTGAAGCGAGGAAAACACAAGAGTTACATTTGTCCTTATTCCCTCAGAAGAAAGTGCCTTTACTGCTTTTATTCCCTCGTCTGTGCAGGGAATTTTTATTACTACATTATCTCCCATCTTGGCAAGTTCTCTTGCCTCTTTTACCATACCCTCAAAGTCCGTTGCCACAACCTCAAGGGAAACTGGCTTGTCAGGCACCTCTTTCAATATCTCTTTTGCTGCCTCTTTCCAGGGCTTCCCGGTTTTTGAAAGAAGTGTAGGATTAGTTGTTATTCCATCAAGAAGCCCCAATTTTTTAACAGCTCTTATCTCCTCAATCAAAGCACTATCCAGAAAGATTTCCATTTTCCCTCCCCTCCTTGGTTAGTTTTTTAACACTTTCAGCCTCAGTCCCTGAAGCCTTATAAAGCCGTTGGCATCTTTCTGGGAGTATCCTCCCTCTTCGTCAAAGCTGGCAAGACCTGGTTTATAAAGTGAATTAGGACTCCTTCTTCCAGCCACATATACCTGCCCCTTGTAAAGCTTGAGCCTTACCCTTCCAGAAACCCTTTCCTGAGTTTCCTCAATCGTTTTCTTTAAAGCCTGAAACTCCGGGGCAAACCAGAATCCATAGTAAATAAGCTCTGCTATCTTGGGCATAAGACCGTCTTTAAGACGCATAACTTCTCTGTCAAGTGTAATCTGCTCAAGAGCACGATGAGCAATGTGAAGGATGGTACCTCCGGGAGTTTCGTAAACACCCCTGCTTTTTATACCAACAAAGCGGTTCTCCACCATGTCCACTCTTCCTATTCCGTGCTTAGCTCCAAGCTCATTGAGCCTTTTTAAAAGATTTGCTGGAGAAAGTCTCTCTCCATTTACTGCCACAGGTTCTCCCTTTTCAAAGTCAATCTCTACATACTCGGGAGTGTCTGGAGCTTTTTCAGGAGAGGTTGTCCACATAAACATGTCCTCAGGAGGCTCCTGCCAGGGATCCTCTAAAATTCCTCCTTCGTAGCTTATGTGAAAAAGATTGGCATCAATACTATAGGGCTTTTCTGGAGTTACAGGCACAGGAATTCCCTTTTCTTTGGCATAGGCAATAAGATCTTTCCTGCCCTTAAAGTTCCAGATTCTCCAGGGGGCAATGACTTCCATCTCAGGTGCAAGGGCAGCATAGGCAAGTTCAAATCTTACCTGATCGTTTCCCTTGCCAGTTGCTCCATGGGCAAGGGCATCTGCTCCTTTCTCCCTGGCAATCTCCACCTGTATCCTCGCAATAAGAGGCCTTGCAAGAGAGGTGCCAAGAAGATACCAGTCCTCATACCTTGCTCCTGCCTTTATGGCAAAAAACACATAGTTCTTGACAAACTCTTCTTTCAGATCCTTTATAATCACTTCTTCAGCACCACAGGCAAGCCCCTTTTTCTTAATTTCTTCCCAGTCCTCTTCCTGGCCAAGATCTGCCACATAGGCTATAACAGGGCACTTATAAGTTTCAATAAGCCATTTTAAAATCACAGAAGTGTCAAGGCCTCCGGAATAGGCAAGGACTATTTTTTTTGCCACTTTACTTCTCCTTTGTAAGTTTTGCTTTTACTGATTCAATTTTTTTGACAAGTCCACCTGAACGGCCCTTTCTATAGTCCACTTTGATGGTAATTACCAAACGATTGCATTCAGAGGAAAGGGCGTGAAAAACCTTGCTTACCACATCCATTACTTCTTCCCAGGTTTCGCCTTCTATCACGGTCTCCATTGGAGTAAGTGTATAGGAGAGGCCAGACTCTTCTATTATTCTTACTGCTTTTGCCACAAACTCACTTACACTTTCTCCCACGCCCAAAGGAACCACACTTATCCCAACAAGCACACTCATAACAAAAAGTTATTATACCACGAAGTGAAAATTCTCAAACTTCGTCTTGACAAATTAGGAATTTCTTATATTATTGTGGGTTAGCAGGGAGGTTTTGTCTTTTTAATCGGGACGTAGCGCAGCCTGGCAGCGCACCCGCTTGGGGTGTGGGGGGTCGCCGGTTCAAATCCGGCCGTCCCGATTTTTTTTATTTTGAAAAATCCAAAAAAGCCAGGCACCTTGCCTGGGGGGAGGTGAGAAATGAGCCATGTACAGGCCTTACATGTGGAAAAGCTTGAAAACTATCCTGCCCAGCAAGGTGCAATTAGACGATGCATCTGGGGCTATCATCTTATAGTAGAACTCTGGGAGGCACCTTTTGACCTCCTTGCAGATGCTTCTAAAGTGCTTGAAAAGCTTAAAGCAAGTCTCAATGGAAATGGTAAAAAGGTAAATGGTGTGAGCTATCAGTTTCAGCCTTTTGGAGCATCAGCTCAGGTAAATTCCGGTTTCGCCAATGTGTACATTCACACCTGGCCAGAAAGTGGATACGCTGCGATAGATATAATGGCTGCCTCAAAAGAAGAGGCTTATGAAATTTTGGAAAAGCTTAAAAAAGCCTTTTCTCCCAAACATATTTATGTAATAGAAGTACCCAGAGGTATTACCAAGGAGGAATGGGGGGAGACTTGACTCAAGGGTTCTGGTGGAAAGAGAACATTTTTCCAGATTTTGGGCACTGCTATCAGGTTGAATTAGTTTTTGAAAAAAGGGGAAAGCAGCGAGTTCAGGTTTTTAAAAATGCCTCATGGGGGTATTTTCTCGTTCTTGATGGAATTGTCCAGTTTACGGAAAAAGATGAGTATATTTATCACGAAACAATAACTTACTTTCCTGCCAGTTTGCTTCCCTATCCTCCGGAGAGTGTGCTTATTATTGGAGGAGGAGATGGAGGGGTATTAAGAGAAGTGCAAAAAATTTCTTCTGTTAAACAAATCCGTCAGTACGAACTTGATTCCACTGTATTTGAAGTGTGCCAGAAGTATTTTTTTAATCTCTCAGGAGATTACTCTGACCCCCGAGTTTCTTTTTATCTAAAAGATGGTTTAACTGGATTAAAAGAGTGCAAGGAGGAAGAGTTTGATTTAATAATTGTAGACTCCACAGATCCGGTTGGTCCTGCCAGAAGTTTATATACTCCTGAGTTTTACAAAGAAGCTGAAAGAGTTCTCAAAAAGCACGGAGTATTCATTCAACAGGCAAGTCTGCCTGTTTATTTCCCCAATGTCATAAAAGACGCCCTTCCTGGAGTGAAAAAGGCTTTTCCTTATTATCGGATTATTAGAGCCTTTGTTCCCTGTTATGGAGAGGAAATTGCCTTTTTTGTAGCTGCAAAAGAAGAAAAAGACTGGGCAACGCCGAGGCAAAAGTTCTACGGGAAATATTACTGTCCCGAGATTCATCCATCTTATCTTACTCTTCCTCCCACCTGGGAGAAGATTTTAAAACAAGTGCCTTGAAGATCACTGGTGGAAGCTTAAAAGGGCAAAGGCTTTTTACTCCTTCCTCAAAGGAGATAAGGCCCCTTAGATCAAGAATAAGAAAAGCACTTTTTGACATCCTTGGGCAAAAGTGCACAGGATTTAAAGTCCTTGATCTATTTTCAGGAACAGGTGCACTTGGAATTGAGGCCCTCTCAAGAGGAGCTGAATTTGTAATATTTGTGGACTCCTCTGAGAAAAGCAAAAGGCTTGTCCTTAAAAATCTTGAAAAGTTAGGGCTATTAGAAAAAGCAAGGTTTTATAAAAAGAAACTCCCTTCCGGCCTGAAGGAACTCTCTGGGCTCCACTCATACACCTTTGACTTAATTTTTATTACTCCACCCTATTTAAAAGGCCTTGCTTTGAAGACTTTGGAGACCTTGCCTCCTTTGTTTTTAAGCCCTGAAACTGTAGTTGTGGCAGAAGAACACTCCAGGGTGGAGCTTCCAGAAATGATAAATCAGCTCAAGCTTTTTAAAAAGAAGGAATACGGAGAAACCGCCCTCTGGTTTTACTCCTTGTAAAAACAAACTTTCCTGCTCCAGTCTCCGGGAATCAAAGTCCCCTTGTAATTAATCACTCCTCTTACTGAATAGCAAAGAAAATTCTTAAATTCTGGAGCATCTTTAAAAGGAGGTAGTTTTACAGAAAAAAGTTTTTCTTTTCCATCAAGAAGTCTGCGAACCTGATAATTTACTTGGGGACTTTCTTTTACTCCTTTCCAGAAAAGCTCAAAGGCTGAGTCTCTTTTAACTACTTTAAAATCTGCAGGTGGAGGAGGTGGAGCCTGCCAGCAAAGGAGTTTGCCTGCTAAAAAGTCTGTCTTTACCAAAAAGTCCTTTACTACCCTGACGCTATACCTGTAGCAGAGTCCTGACTTTACTTTTGAATCCAGGAAGAAATAAGTATTAGCTGCTGTATGAATCCTGGGATTAAGCTTAATCTTTTCTTCTTTTATAAATTTACCATTCGGAGAAAATATTTCTTTTTTCACAATAAGTTTTTTTATTTGAGTTAAAGGATAGCCGGCTTTTGTCCTTGTAGGGAGGCTAACAAAGAGCTCAAATCCCGTAGAAACAGGTTTTACTTCAAAAGAAAATTTTTTAGGAATGCTCTCTTCAATGGAAAAAGGTGGGGTCTTTCTTCCACAGGCGCTCAAAATAAATACTAATATTATAAAAATACAAATTTTTCTAAACATAGGCCTAAACGAGTTTCAGTTTTACTGTTCTTGCAGCATGGCACTGCAGGTTAACTGCCACAGGAAGGCTTGCTATGTGACAGGGAGAGGCTTCAATCCTTACTTCCAAGCAGGTAGTTTTTCCTCCCAATCCAAGAGGGCCTATTCCAAGCTCGTTTATCTTTGAAAGGAGCTCCTCTTCAAGCTCTGCAAGCTTTGGATCAGGATTTTTTTGTCCATAATCTCTGAAAAGGGCTTTTTTGGCAAGCAGAGCACACTTCTCAAAATCTCCCCCTATTCCCACTCCCACAGTCACAGGAGGGCATGGATTGGGACCTGCCTTTTTTATGGTATCAATCACAAACTTTTTTACTCCTTCAAGCCCAGCAGAAGGAGAAAGCATGGCAAGAGCACTCATGTTTTCACTACCACAGCCCTTTGGCATGAGCCAGATCTCAAGCACTTCTTCCGGAACAAGCTCGTAGTGAATCACTGCAGGGGTATTAGTGCCTGTATTTTTCCTGGAGATTGGATCACACACGGAAGCCCTGAGAAGCCCCTCCTCCCTTGCCAGCTTTAAACCCTCGTTTACGGCATCAGACAAACCTTCCACCTCAACCCTTTCCCCTATTTTCACCCAAACCACAGGAATACCAGTGTCCTGACAAATAGGAAGGTTCTCTTTTTTAGCAAGCTCGGCATTTTCAAGGAGTACCTCTAAGACTGCCCTGGAAAGTGGATTTGTCTCCTGTTCAAGTGCTTCAGCAAGCTTCCTCTTAACGCTCTCTGAAAGCACCTTACAGGCATTTATATAACCCTTTTTTACTTCTTCTATTATTTGGCTTCTTTCTATTTTCATATTTCAATCTCCTTCTTAAAAAGATTATTTTAATGCATATTTAAAAAGCAAGAAACCCTATCCAGGATAAAAATAGACTCCTTAATCCTTTCTCTGAGAACACCGCTTGAATATAGCTCTTTTCTCAAATCATCAAAAATTTTTATAAGGTTTTCAACTTTTCCACAGTAAATCAAAATGTTGTGTCCAGAAGCAAGGGCTAAAATTATCCTTTCTGCCAGTTCCCATGTATTTAAAGCCCCCATGTTTAAATCATCTGTAAAAATTAGTCCTTTAAAGCTTGTTTTTTTTCTTAAAACATTTATAGCTTTTGCAGAAAAGGTCACCGGAACCCTGTCCCATTCGCTTACAAGAAGATGGGTTGTCATAACAAACGGAATTTCTCTATTTTCAAGAAGTTCCCTGAAAGGGTGCAAATCCTCTGCTGAGGGCTTTTCCTTCTGAGGCAATAATTTATGAGGATCTATCTCAACTCCTCTTAGTCCAGGGAAATGCTTTATACAGGTAAAAATTCGGTTTCTGTGATGAACTTCCACAAAGAGCTTAGCCCTTTCTACTACTATATCAGGATCCGTGTCAAAAGTCCTGCTCTTCAGAAAGTCTGGAGAGTTTTCATCTCCCAGATCCACGCATGGGGCAAGATTAAGATTAAGTTCACAATTCAAAAGGCTTTCTGCTATGGCGTTAACCCAGTTTAAAAAGGCCTCTTTCCCCTCTCTTTCCCACAGAGATGAGGCCTCAAAAGGAGATATAAAATTACCTGGTATTCTGCAAACCCTTCCTCCTTCCTGATCCACAGCCAAAAATCCAAGAGAAGGAATAGCTCTCTTCAGCCTGTCAAAGTAGTCTTTAAAAACATCCTGAAAGTGCTCTTTAAAAAAGATAAAGTGGGAAAAGTGAAAATCTTTGTAAAATTCAAGCTCTTCAGGGGATAAGGAGCCAGGTTTTATTAAAAAAACTTTGCCCAGAAATGCTTTCTTAAGCACTAAAAATAGCTCCTTTCAGCACTGATAATGCCTTTTCTATGTGGAAAAGATTGGTAAATCTTCCTATGGAGAAGCGAATGGTTCCTTTGGCAAGCTCTTCAGCAACTCCCATGGCTATAAGAGTAGTAGAGCCTTTTCTGTCATGGCAGGCAGCACCGGTTGAGGCACAAATAGAGGGGCACCTTGCAAGGAGCTCTCCTGCATCAAGGCCTTTAAAAGACACCGTAAGCGTGTTGGGCAGAGTTGCTTCAGGTCTTCCATAAACCACCAGATCTGGATAAATCTCCTGCAATCCTTTAAGGAATTTGTTTTTCAAAAATTTCTGCCTCTCCACCTCTTCCTCAAGGTCAGAACCTGCAATTTCACAGGCCTTTGCCAGAGCTGCAATCAGAGCAAGTGGCTCTGTACCAGCCCTCAATCCCCTCTCCTGTCCTCCTCCAAGGAAAAGAGGGCTTAGCTTCACCCCTTTCCTTACAAAAAGTGCCCCTATGCCTTTTGGGGCATACATCTTGTGCCCTGCAAAACTCATTAAATCACAATCTATTTCTTTTACATTTACAGGGATTTTCCCCACTGCCTGGCAGGCATCAGTATGAAAAAGAATTTCCCTTTCCCTGCAGATCCTGGCAATCTCTTTTACAGGCTGGATAGTACCTATCTCATTGTTGGCAAGCATTATACTGACAAGCACAGTATTCTTTTTTAATCTCTTTTTCACTTCGTCCGGATCAACATATCCCTCAGGGCTAACAGGAACAAAGTCAACGAAAAATCCCATTTCAAGAAGTCTCACTGCTGGCTTTAGCACCGAAGGATGCTCAAAGGCACTTACCAAAAGATGTCCCTCTCTCCTTTCCCAGAGTCTTTCCCAGAGAATACCAAAGATAGCAAGATGATTGGACTCTGTTCCTCCGGAAGTAAAGATGATCTCTTCTGATTCAGCCCCTACAAATTCTGCAACCTGTGCTCTAAATTTTTCAAGCCACTCCTTTGCCCTTTTTCCATAAAAGTGAGCAGAACTGGGATTTCCAAACTCCTCAAGGGCAAACCTTCTAAATGCCTCTTCTACCTCTGGAAGACAGGGAGTAGTAGCATTGTAGTCAAGATATATCCTCTCGTCCATTAAGAGCCCCTTTCTTTGTGAAACTTTCTCTCTTGCTTTTTTTCTGAAATTACTTTAAAATTTACCACACTTTTTGGAGGTTCAAAATGCTTTTTTTTGTAAAAGAAGGCTGCCCAAACTGCAAGGGGACTATTTCTGACGAAAGACTGAAAAAAGGCCTTGTCTGTGAAAAGTGCCTGGAAAAAGAGCCTGAAAAGGCTGACTTTGCTTCAACCTGTAAATTTTTAAAACAAAAAGGACTTTTAAAAAGCCTTGAAAAATTTTGCGAAGTAGAGCGAAAAGTCAAAAGTTTCAAAAAAATTTTTAAAGAAATAGTCAAAAGTCCTCCCTCTTCCCTGCAAATAAGCTGGGCAAAGAGGCTGTTTCTGGGAGAATCCTTTGCCATCATTGCCCCCACAGGCACGGGGAAGTCCACCTTTGGCCTGATCTCTGCACTCCTTACAGAAAAAAAAGCCCTTATTATAGTGCCCACAAAAGTTCTCGTGGAGCAGGTGGAGCAGAAACTCCTTTCTTTTATTGAATCTTCTTCCAAGGCTTCTCTCAAAAACAAAAAAATCCTTGCTTATAAAGGCAAAAAAAGCGAAAAAAAGAGCCTTGAAGAAGGAAATTTTGATGTATTTGTGTGCACTTCCTCTTTTCTTCACAAGAATTTTGATCTTTTAAAGGCTAAAGATTTTTCCCTCATCTTTATAGACGATGTGGACTCCTTTTTAAAGAGTGGAAAAAATGTGGACAACCTTTTTCTGCTTCTGGGCTTTACTGAAGAAGAAATAAAGCTTGCCCTGCAGAGAAAAAAGGATAAAGAGGACTACCTTGAACTTGATAAAATAAAAGAAAAACACAAAAACTCCCTCAAACAACTTATCATTTCTTCTGCCACTTTAAAGCCCCGCACCAACAGGGTGCTCCTTTTCCAGAATCTTCTTGGTTTTGAGATTACCCGCTTTACTTCAAGCTTGAGAAAGGTAGTGGATACCTATCTTCCTGTAAAGGATGCCTCCTTAGAGAAGCTCTTTGAACTTGCCTCTCAAATTGTAAAAAAGCTTGGTGAAGGAGGCCTGATTTTTGTTGAGGAAAGTTATGGCAGGAAAACTGTGGAAGAGCTAACTTCCTATCTGAGAAATCAGGATATAAAAGCAGTTTCTTATTTAGAGGTGAAGGAGCAGGAACTTCTTTATCTTTTAGAACAGGGAGAAGTTGAAGTAGCTGTAGGGCTCTGCCACTTGGGGAATCCTCTTGTAAGAGGGGTTGATCTTCCAGAAGTCCTTAAGTATGCACTCTTTCTGGGGGTGCCAAAACACCTCTTTCCCCTTTCAAAAGAGGAAGAGAAATTTTCCCTGTCCCTTTCCCCTCAAAATCTTCACTCCCTCCTTCTCTCCCTTATGCCTGTTCTTGAGGATGAGGAAAAGCTCACTGCTATTTCCTATGTAAGCTACCTGCGAAAATACCTTACTCTTTCAGAAGAACGCCTGAAAGAATACGAATCTATTTACAAAAAAGCCATTGAAATAAAAAATTTTCTGGAAGAAAGGCTCAACAATCCAGAGTTTATGAAAAGGCTTCAGGCAAATGAAGAGGTCTTCCTTCAGGTGGGAGAAGATGGCACCTATTACATTGTCGTAGGAAATGCAAATGCCTATCTTCAGGCATCTGGCAGAGTCTCAAGGCTCACCACAAAAGGACTTCTTCCTGGTCTTTCTCTTATTCTTGCAGATGACTTAAAGGCCTTAAACAGCCTTAAAAAACGCTTAAGATTTTACATTGGAGAAGAGCACGAGCTAAAGGAGGTTAACCTAAAAGAAATAGAAACTATTTATCAAAAAATTCTTAAAGAAAGACAGAGTTTAAAAAAAGAGAAGAGGGACTTTAAGAACTATCTCCTTATAGTGGAGTCCCCTCACAAGGCAAAGACCATTGCCAGTTTCTTTGGGAAACCTTCTGTAAGGCGCATTAAACATGTCTGGGTTTATGAAATACCCATGGAAGACACCCTGCTTTCTGTGTGTGCTTCTCTGGGGCACATCTTCAATCTTTCCAGAAAGGAAGGAATTTTCGGAGTAATCTCAGAAAACAGTCATTTTTACCCTGTATTCGGTTCTATAAAGTTGAATAGAAAGACTGGTGAACAATTTGTGGACAGAGAAGAGGTGAAAAACTGGGAAGAAGTTTACGACAAGGGTGAAATCATTGAGGCTTTAAGATACCTTGCTTTTTGTGCAGATAAGGCCTTTGTTGCCTCAGACCCTGATGCAGAAGGAGAAAAAATTGCCTATGATTTGTTTATCAACATAAGACCCTTTCAACCCCGTATAAAAAGGCTTGAATTTCACGAAGTAACCCAGAGGGCATTAAAAGAGGCACTTAAAAGCCCGCAGGATGTCAATTTATACAGGGTAAAGGCTCAGCTTGCAAGAAGGGTGGCTGACAGGTGGGTAGGATTTTCCCTCTCCCAGGAGCTCTGGAAAGTCTTTAATAAAAAGCACCTCTCAGCAGGCAGGGTGCAAACCCCTGTACTCGGCTGGATCATAGAAAGGGCTGAAAAGGCAAAGGAATCCAAATACAGAATAAGCTTCCAGATTCAGGAAATTCGCTTCTCCCTTGAGTTTGAAGAAAAAGAACTTGCAGAAAGGGTAAAAGAGGAACTGCCAGGTTTGAAGATAAAACTCCTTGAGGAAAAGGAAGACGAAATTGCTCCTCCTCCTCCTTACACCACAGACACTGTGCTTGAAGATGCCTTCCACTTTTTTCGCTTTACAACTCCTCAGACTATGGAGCTCCTTCAGGAGCTATTTGAACTTGGACTTATTACCTATCACAGAACGGACTCCACCCGAATTTCAGAAGTGGGAAGATATCAGGTAGCAAGACCCTATATAATAGAGCACTTGGGAGAAGAATTTTTCTATCCAAGGGAGTGGAAGGCAGAAGGGGCTCACGAGGGAATAAGGCCTACCAAACCCTGGGATCTAAAAGAGCTCAAGTTAAGAGTTGCCCATGGCCTTATTACCCTGAGGAAACCCCAGCTCAGTTTCAAACTTTACGATATCATTTTTAGAAGATTTATGGCAAGTCAGACGAGGAAGACAAAAGTAAAAAAAGGCATTTTCTCTTTTGAACTCCCCTCTTATTCCTGGCAGGAAGAGCTTATTTTGGAGGTAATTAATCCAGGTTTTGAAAAATTCTGGAAGAGTTTTGAGATTTTTTCACAGAAAGAGCAATTTACTCCTCAAAATATAGAGCTTGCCAGAGTACCAAAGGTTTTTTTATTTAATCAGGGCACACTTATTCAGGAGATGAAAAAACGTGGCCTTGGAAGGCCCTCCACCTATGCAGAAATTATCTCCACCCTGCTTCACAGAAGATATGTTTACGAGCTTAAAACAGGAGGCCTTGTCCCTACTTCCCTTGGTAAAAAGGTATATCAGTTTTTAAAAGAAAATTTTAAAGAGTATGTCTCAGAAGAATTTACAAGGGAGCTTGAAATGTTTATGGACGAGGTTGAAGAAAAGGGACAGGACTGGCAGGGTATATGCCTTAAGCTCCTACCCCTCCTTAAAAGGCTTGGAATAATAAATCAAAGCAATTGCAAAAGCCACTGAAAAAATCCCACAATAAAGCCTATCACCCCGCCTAAAAAAGTTATATGCTTTAACTCTTCTCTTGACACTTTTAAAATCAATTCTTCAAGCTCCTTAAGAGACAGGGAATTCAGCCTTTCCTTTACAAGCTCCTCCACATCAAGACTTTCTAAAACCCTGGGCATTTCTTGCTTTACCACATTCACTAAATCTTCAGAAAGATGCTCTATCAACTTCTCCTTTTCCCTTATCAAAACCTGCTTTATTCCTTTCACTAAAAACTCAAGGTGCTTTTTATCCACTTCTCTTAATTTTTTCTCTCCCACTTCCTCAATTTTCTCTGACAAAAACTTAATTCCTCCTTCTCTCAAGTTTTCCGAAAGTATGATGGGCTTTTTCCACTCTTCCCTGATTCTCAAAAGTAAAGCCTGCTTTAATTCCTTGCTATATTTTAATTCTTTTAAAAATTCTTCTACTTTTACAGAAATGGTAGAAATAAGCTTTTCCTCCATCTTTGGTACAAATCCCAAAAATGGAAAAGAAGAAACTTTTTGCTTTAATAGCCCTTTAATTTTCTCTTTAAATAAAGGACTTTTTACAAATTCTTCTGTAATTGATTCAATTTTTGCCAGAATAAACTCTTCCATACTTTCCCTTAGATAAACCGGTAAAACATCTTCCCATCTTTTGCTCTCCAAGTCTGTTAAAAACAAATTGTATTCCCTTTTCACATAGTCTTTAAACCCGGATAGAGGGAAAATTGCTTTAATCCTTTGGTTCTGATTTGCAGCAAGGAATGCTTCTATGTAATTTTCAAGATTTTCAATTAGCCTGGCAAACACAGGATTTAAAACTACCTGCAAATCTTTTTTTATGTGAAGCTTCTCCAGTCTATTCAAGACAATTTCTTTTGTAAAAAGTTCTTCTTTGACCACCTTAGCTATTACTTCTATCAATTTTTCTCTTTTCTTGGGAATTAAGCCAGGAGTAAAGGGAATGCTAAATTTCCAGAGAGTATATTTACGATATGGTCTAAAGAGCATTTTTATAGCAAGATAATTGGTAAAGTATCCGATGAAAGCCCCAACTCCTGGTGCTATAAGCACCTTCAATACTTCTTTTTCCATCATTTTCTCAGAAGAAACTTATGTATTTTTATAGCAGGCCATAAAGGTAACAATGCTTCCATCTCCTTGCACTTTTATAATTATTTTTTTCATACTTTTTTAGTTCTCTCAGGAATTGGTTTGGGTTATTGAAGTATTTTAGCAAAAATGGGGGCAAGAAAATAAATCCTAACATTAAAAATGTCCAGAGTTTGGGAACATCTCAAAAGTTCGAGTCCTTTCTATCAATCTAATATATACCATTCTATAACTTTACCAAGACCTCTTAAAGCATTACCTATATAAATTTCTTCTGCCTTTCTCAAATCCTCTAAATATATTTTCTTCTCTTTAACCCTTTTTTGAGAAATTAAAAATCTTCTTAAGACTCCGT
>Ga0256842_1001145_pt1 | contig 21904 bp, 18 predicted proteins | sample 4559240metaG_FD_185973 | JGI IMG/M metagenome (GOLD analysis project Ga0256842, IMG submission 185973) | Hydrothermal vent microbial communities from Guaymas Basin, Mexico - 4559-240 | ecosystem: Environmental > Aquatic > Marine > Hydrothermal vents | place: Mexico: Guaymas Basin | collected... | reverse complement strand
AGTTATATCTATCATAAATCCCCCTAACGATATAATATTTCACTTCTGAAATTTTTTATTATTGTAATAAACGGATTAGGAGATGTTTGCCCAAGCCCGCATTTGGAACTGTCTTTCATAACTTCACATAATAATTCCAATTCCTTGAAGTATCTTACAGAACATTCTCCTTTTTCCATCATTTTTACACCCTCAAGAAGCCTATAATTACCATCTCTACAAGGAGTACACTGACCACATGATTCTTCTGCAAAAAACTCCATAAAGTTTTTCAATACTTTTAACATATCTCTATCTTTACCAAACACTATTATAGAGCCTCCAGGGGGTAAACCTTCATAAGAGATAGGTTTATCAAAATCCTTTTTAGCAACATTTATACCGCTAGCGCCTCCAACCTGTACTGCTTTTGCATCTTCTCCACCAACAATTTTGAGTAAATCATTTACAGTTATTCCCATATCAAATTCATAAACACCAGGTTTTTCAATATCACCCGAGATAGAGAATAACTTTGTTCCCGTTGATTCAAAAGTACCTCTGTACTTTATTGCTTCAGCTCCCATAGTCATAACAAAAGGAATCTTTGCTAAAGTTTCAACATTATTTACAACAGTTGGTTTTCTTAAATATCCACTTTGAGTTGGAAAAGGAGGTTTATTATGAGGTTCTCCTCTGTACCCATTCATAGACTCAATAAGAGCAAATTCCTCACCACAAACATAAGCTCCAGCTCCCATTCTTATTGTAATATCAAAAGAAAAGTCACTATCAAGAATATTTTCTCCTAGTAAATTATCATCTCTCATTTCTTGCATTATATCTTCAAGTGGCTTCTTTAGATATCTATATTCGGCCCTTAAATAAATAAAACCTTCTTTAGCTTTTATGGCATATCCTGCAATTATAATACCCTCAATAACCCTTTTTGGATATTCAGACAAAATTAATCTATCTTTGAATGTACCAGGTTCACCTTCATCTGCATTACAAACAATATATTTTATAGGTTCTTTTTCTGATGTAGCAAATTGCCATTTTAAACCAGTTGGAAACCCTGCTCCACCCCTTCCTTTAATTTTGGAAGATTTAACTTCATCTATAACATCATTAGGAGTCATTTTAATCATTTTTTTTATTGCACTTCCTTGTATATAAGGCCCTAAAACTATCTCTTTAATACTCATATTTTACCCCCTTTTATATCATTAACTATTTCATATATCTTTTCTGGAGTTAAACTATGATAAACATCATCATTTATTAACATTGCAGGACCTCGGTCACACATACCAATACAATTAGTGTAAGTCAATGAAAACATTCCATCTAGTGTCGTTTCACCAAATTTAATTCCTAGTTCTCTTTCAAGAGATTTAACTATTAAATCTTTATTCGCCATATCGCATGAAATTGTTTTACAGAGTCTAATAACATATTTGCCTTGCTTTTCATGATTCAGATATGAATAAAAGCTCATAACACCATGTATTTCTCCAATGGGAATATCTATTTGTCTACTGATTTCAATTAAAGTGTGTTCACTAATATGACCAAACTTTATATTCACATCATTGAGTATAGGTAATAAAAACTCTCTACCTTTACCATAATTAGCAATAATTTCACTAATATCATTGCTCAAAGTATCACAAATTTGCCCCATAAATCCTCCTGCTAAAAACATTGTCTCTCATAAGTATGATATATAATAGATTCAATAAATTCTAGACTAATTAATGTAAGTATTGTGATAAATTAATATCATTTTTTAGGGTATTTAGTGAATAAATTGTGAAAACATAAACACAAAAAAGATATTAATAAATTTAATTTTAATTATAAATTACTTTAATTACACTAATCATAAATAAATCACATTTTTATCACAGTAAAGCGAAATAATCTATATAGGGTAACAATATCAAAGGTTCTGATAATAAATATCAGAATGATTTTTATGGAGGTATTATGTGCAATAATTGTAATTTTAATAATTTAAAGTATGATAGTCTTGAAAGCTATATAAGTACTCTAGTTTCAAATAGTAGCAGTACTACAGAAAGACAGGCATCGTTACTACCTGTTTTATATAAAGCTCAAGAAATTTTTGGATTCTTACCTGAAGAAATACAGGAATTTATTGCAGCAAAACTAAACATTCATTTATCTGAAATATATGGAGTAGTTACATTTTATTCATACTTTACAATGAAACCACAGGGGAAATACAGAATTAGTGTTTGTACTGGAACAGCTTGTTATATAAAAGGGGCCGAAAAAGTCTTAAAACGTTTATCCAATGAGTTAGGAATAGACGAAGGAGAAGTAACTAAAGGTTTAACATACTCACTAGATACTTTAAGATGTGTAGGTGCCTGTGGCCTTGCACCAGTAGTTATGGTTAACGATAAAGTTTACGGAAACGTTACTGAAGATATGGTTCCAAGGATTCTAAAAGATTGCAAGGAGGGTAAAAATGAATAAACTCAAAAATATTGATGATTTTTTCACAAATCAGCAAAATATTATACATAAAAAGAAAAGCTGTAATAAAGTAAGAATCATGGTTCATATGGGCACATGTTGTATAGCCGCTGGAGCCTCTAAAGTACTAGAAACAATGAAGTCAGAACTTGAAATATTGTCACTAAAATCAGATATTACTGTTGAACCAAGTGGATGTATAGGACTATGTTATGCTGAACCAACAGTAAGTATTCTACACCCAGACGGAACTTATGAAGTATATGGATATGTTGATAGTCAACAAAGTAGAATAATCTTGAACCGTTGCAGAACTCAATCTCCCATAACAGGAATTAAAGAATTAAAACCTAAGTGGAAAGTTATCAATGTTTTACAAGGAGAATAATATGACAGATACTCAATACAGAATAGTTCTAAGAAACTGTGGTATAATTAACCCTGAAGAGATTAATGATTATATCGCAAATGGTGGTTATATGGCTCTTGCAAAAACTCTTAAACGCAATAACTCTCAAGAGCTAATCAAAATAATAAAAAACTCAGGCTTAAGAGGCCGTGGTGGTGGTGGCTTTCCAACTGGATTAAAGTGGGAAGCAGCAGCATCTGCTATAAATAAACAAAAATATGTTATATGTAACGCTGATGAAGGTGACCCTGGTGCATTTATGGATAGGGCTATTCTTGAGGGAGATCCTCATTCAGTTATTGAAGGAATAATTATAGCAGGATATGCAATAGGAGCAAACACAGGATATATTTATTGTAGAGCTGAATATCCTCTTGCAATTAAAAGAGCAACTATGGCAATTAATCAAGCAGTAAGTTACGGATTACTTGGCGAAAATATTCTTGGAACAGATTTTAATTTTAAAATAGAAATTAAACTAGGTGCAGGTGCATTTGTTTGTGGAGAAGAAACAGCTCTTATTCAGTCAATTGAAGGTAAACGAGGAGAGCCTATTTTGAAACCTCCATATCCCGTACAAGAAGGATTATGGGGATATCCTACATTAGTAAATAATGTTGAAACATTTGCAAATCTTAACCCTATAATAATTAAAGGAGCTAAATGGTTTAAAACGATAGGAACATCAGCTAGTTCTGGAACAAAAGTTTTTCACTTGCAGGTAGAATAAATAAAGTTGGTCTTGTTGAAGTTCCTATGGGAACAACGGTTAAAGAACTAGTTTACAATATGGGAGGTGGAATTCCTAAAAATAAAAAATTTAAAGCAGCACAAACAGGTGGCCCTTCTGGAGGCTGTATTCCTGAATCACTAATTAATACTCCTATTGATTATGAAGAGTTAAAAAAAATTGATTCAATCATGGGGTCAGGAGGATTAATCGTTATGGATGATTCAAGCTGTATGGTTAATGTTGCCAAATATTTTCTAGAATTTACATTACATGAATCATGTGGAAAATGTGTTCCTTGCCGTATAGGAAATATGAGACTATTTGAAATACTAACAAATATTACTGAGGGAAAAGCAGATATAAATACATTAGAAACACTAAAAGAACTTTGTGAAGTAATCAAAGAAACATCATTATGTGGATTGGGTCAAAGTTCTCCAAATCCTGTTTTATCTACTCTGAAAAGATTTAAAAATGAATACGAAGAGCATATAAATCAAGGAAAATGTCATGCTCATGTATGTACAAAATTACTTCACTATACCATTATTGCAGATAAGTGCGTTGGCTGTACTTTATGTGCTAGAAATTGCCCCGTTAACTGTATAGAAGGGAAAAGAAAAGAAGTTCACTTTATTAATCAAACTGAATGTATAAACTGTGGAGAATGTTTTAATTCCTGCTCTTTTAATGCAATTAATATCCTTTAGGAGAAATTATATGTATACAATTAAAATTAAAATTAACGATATACCAGTAGAAGTAGAAGCAGGAACAACAATTTTAAGGGCTGCAGAAAAAATAGGTATAAAAATTCCAACTTTATGTCATTTAAATTTACATGATTTTAAAGTTGATCATACCCCTGCATCATGTAGAGTTTGTCAAGTTGAATTAAAGGGTAAAGGATTAATTACTTCCTGTGCTACCTCTGTTTATGAAGGAATGGAAGTATTTACAAATACCCAAAAAGCACTGAGAGCGAGAAGAGTTGTTTTAGAAATGATACTTTCTGACCATCCAAAAGACTGTCTAGTCTGTGACAAAAGTGGAAATTGTGAATTGCAATCACTTGGTGAACAGCTACATCTTAGAAATGTTCGTTTTAAAGGAAGAATGTCCAAACATCCACTTGATTTTTCATCACAATCTATTGCAAGAGACATGAGTAAATGTATTATGTGCAGAAGATGTGAAACTATGTGCAATACAGTTCAAACAGTTGGTGTTTTATCAAATACAGGCAGAGGTTTTGATGCAGTTGTGGATACTCCAATGCATAGACCCTTACAAGATACCAAATGTACTTTTTGTGGCCAATGTGCTGCGGTATGCCCAACAGGAGCACTGATGGGAATTGAACACATGGCTGATGTATGGCGGGTACTTAATGATAAAAATAAATTCGTTGTCGTTCAGACAGCTCCTGCAACCAGAGTTGCTATTGGTGAAATGTTTGGAATGGAACCTGGTACAATTGCAACAGGACAAATGATATCAGGACTACGAAGACTTGGATTTGACAGAGTTTTTGACACAAGTTTCGGAGCAGATTTAACTGTAATGGAAGAAACAAAAGAATTTATTGATAGATTAAATAATGGTGGTAGATTACCTATTTTGACATCATGTTGCCCATCATGGGTTAAATTTTTTGAACATCAGTTTCCAGATTTACTTGATATCCCATCAAGCTGTAAGAGCCCTCAACAAATGTTTGGAGCTATAGTAAAAACCTTTTATGCAAAAAAGATTGGAATTAATCCCAAGGATATTGTTGTTGTTTCAATTATGCCATGTTTGGCAAAAAAATATGAAGCAGCAAGAGATGAACACCAAATAGAAAATATGCATGAGGTTGATTACTCAATTTCAACAAGAGAGCTTGGTTTTATGTTTGAAGAAGCTTGTATAGACTTAACACATTTGCCTAAAGAAAAATATGATAATCCTCTTGGCGAATCAACTGGAGCAGGAGTTATATTTGGTAGTAGTGGAGGAGTTCTTGAGGCAACTTTAAGAAATGCAGCAGAGATACTAGATAAAAAACCTCTTCAAAATGTTGATTTTCATGAAGTAAGAGGCCTTGATGGCTTTAAGGAAACAGAAGTTGAAATAAACGGAATTAAAATAAAAGCTGGTATTTCTTGTGGCCTTGGTAATGCCAGAAAACTTCTTGAAAAAATAAGAAAAAAAGAAGCGGATTATCATATTATTGAAATAATGGCTTGCCCTGGAGGTTGTATTGGTGGTGGAGGTCAGCCCTTTCATCATGGAAACACAGAAATTCTACAAAAAAGATCTGAGGCTCTATACAGAATAGACAAAAAAAGCAAAAAAAGAGTATCTTCAAATAATGAAGCCATAAAAGCATTATATGATGAATTTCTTGATAATCCTGGTAGCTCAAAAGCTCATCAACTATTACACACTATATATAGAAAAAGAAATAAAGAATAATATCCACTACTAAAAAATATTCAAAAAGTTTAAATTTATATAAATTTTTTCACTTTATTGAGTTGTAACTGTTTGATTTTAATAAATAAATTTCTTTCATTGAGAATTACTGATTTCTTAGGGTATTTAGTGAATAAAATGTAAAAATAAGCGTCTAATCTTATTTTTAGGAGTACAATATGAAAAAAATGTTCTATTTACTTTCAGGACTAATTCTATTAACATTTTTACCAGCCTGTTTAGGAACTAAATCATTAAAAGGTGAGAAAATTAAAAAATTTCAGGTAAAAATAAAAAATGAATCCAAAATCTGCCCTAATAATCCTTTTAATATCGAGGTTAAGGTAACACTTTCAAATGGAGATGTCATATCTACAGCAGATTTTGTTCGTGGAGTTGCTTGGGGAGATATCGTTGTTGATGTAAAAAACGGGAGATTTGAGCCTCGTTATACCAAAGGTTTTATTACTCCAAATGAGAAACTAACTCCAGAAGGAGACACTTTTCTGGACTTAAACATTTACTCAAAATACCATAAAAACATGCCATTTAAAAGACATATAAAATTAAAATATGATTGTAAATATCTTCTTGATATTAAAGCTGAAAATGGGGACTCTGCAAGAGGACAAAATGGAAATGGTCTAAATGGAGAAAATGGTAAAAATGTTGTTGTAAAAATACAAAAACTTGAAAATGAAGGAATTCCGTTATTACAAGTTTTGGTAAAATATGATAAATATGAAAAAAAATATCTGGTATCCACTGCATCTGAAGAATTTTTAATTGATGCAAGAGGTGGTAATGGTGGTAATGGAGCAGATTCAAGCAGAGATGGAGTTAATGCAGGAAACGGCGGAAATGGTGGAGGTCCTGGACATGTTACTTATATATTCTCTCCAAAATCAATTGCCTACAAATCTATATTCAAGGCTAAAGTGAGTGGAGGTCAAGGTGGCCAAGGAGGAAAAGCAAATGGAAAAAATGCCAAAAACGGAAAAAATGGAAAAAACGGAGAAACATTTTTTAAAAGCCATGTTGAAGTACGAAATGGTAAAAAAGTAAATGTAATAACCCCAGGCTTTGGTACAGTTGATTATGAAACACAAAAATTACCTGATTCTCTTTGGTAAAACTAATAAATTTAAACAAATAATTGCAATTTAATTTATTTTCTGGAATAATAATCTCTATAGAATGGAGGTTATCTGATGTTTAAATTGTTTTAAGGATATTATTGTTGTTTCAATTATGCCTTGTCTTACTAAAAAATATTCAAAAAGCTTAACTTTTTTAAATTTATTTAACTTTAAATAATAACTTGACTAAATAATCCAATCATATATACTATTAGCCTATTAGAGGCTTTTTATGAAAGATTTTAGTAAAAAACAACTTAATTTAATAAATATATCTCTTGATATTATTCTTAAAGAGGGTATTCAATCTTTAACAATAAAAAATTTATCAACAAGAGCCGGAGTAACTGAACCTGCTATTTACAGGCACTTTAAATCAAAATTTGACATACTATATAGTTTACTTGATTTTTTTGAAAAGCATTCTGATATTTTTTTAGAGAATATTGAAGATAATCAATCTGTTGGGCTTGAAAAATTAAAAATATTTTTTTTAACACATTGTAAAAGATTTAATGAGAAGAAAGCATTTGCAATCATTATGTTTTCAGAAGAAATATTTATAAACAACAACGAACTTGAAAATAAACTCTTTCAAATAATTGCAAAACAAAAAAAAGTCCTTCTTTCAATTATTAGAAAATCACAGGAAAATAACTTAATTACTTCAGCTATTCCACAGGAACACATATTCACTTTAATTATAGGCTCATTAAGGTTTCTGGTTAGTCAGTGGAAAATGGGTAAATTTAAAGCAAATCTTGAAGAAATGGGTATAGAATTCTGGGAATCCGTGGAAATCTTATTACAATTAAAAAATAAGAGTATTTAAACTGTCTATTGCATCTGTAATTGTATATTTCGGTTTAAAATTTAAAATTTCACTAGCTCTTTTGGTATCCCCCATACAAATATATTTAATATGATCTAATTCTCTTGCAGGAAAGGATGATAATTTAGCCAACCACATTTGAGATAAAGCTAATTTTAACATAGGATCAGGAATAGGAAGCCTTGATTTATTCATATATTTAATCATTTGAGAAATAGGTAACTCTCCCTTACTAGCAATATTAAAAATACCCTTAGCTCCTTTAGTTTTATATGCTTGAATTAATGCATCTGCTAAATCGGATTGATGAATTACTTGCATCATTGGGTCAAACCCCATAATTGTAGGAATAGGACTTGATAATCTTAGATAATTAGAAGGAGCATTATTCAAATTCCCTAAAATATGGGCAGCTCTAAGTATAATTATCTCCAGTTTAGGTGCTTTCCAAAAATATGAGGTTACCAACATATCTAAATCAACTAAATCTCTAATCGCAGAAAAATTAGCACCTGCCATTAATGGTTCATTCTCAGATAAAAATTGTGAATTAGTTGATTTAGGGCCATAAACATTAGTAGAGGATAAAAATATAAATTTTTTAACTTTATATTTTTCAGCATACTCCAATAACCTTGTTGTACCAATTATATTAAAATCATGATGTTCTTTTTCATTTTGCCTTAGATTATGCATTACTCCAAGATGAAAGATTGCATCTATTTTATTATTTCTAAAAATATCTTCAACTCTATTTCTACGAATATCTATTTTGTAATGTAGAACATCTTTGGGTAAAGATTTAGTTCTTCTTCTGTCTAAGCCAATTACATTAAATTCTCTATGTAATCTTTTAACTAAAAAGCGCCCTAACCTTCCTGAAATACCAGTTACTAATATATTTGCTTTTTTACTCATAATTTACCAAAAAATATGTTTTCTTTTACTTAATCCATTATTAATCATTTCTTGAATTGTATCTTTCACCTTATTGACATAAGATAAAATATCTTCGTTTGTAGTATCTTCATTTTCTTGGAAATAAAATGGTTTTCCAAAGTAAATCCTATATTTTGTAGGTAAAATTGCAGGAATTACAGGAATAGGAAGAGCTGGAAGCCCGAACTTTTCACCTAAATCTTTAAAATTTGCAATTACAGGAATTTGCTCTTCAGCACCGATTACAGCAATAGGAACTATTGGTGTCTTAGTTTGTAAAGCCAACCTTAAAAAGCCTGTTCCAAATTCAGCAAGTTTATATCTGTCAACAAATGGTTTATTTATCCCTCTTACTCCTTCAGGGAATACTAAAAGAGCATTATCATTTTCAAGTAATTGCTTTGCGTTTTCTCTAGTTCCTAAAATTTGCCCAGCTTTATTAAAAATAGTACTTATAAAAGGCAATTCCGGAACCCATCTCTCTACCATAGACCTAACAAATCTAGGAGCATTTAATTCCAAAAATAATGCAAGCCCTATCATCGCTCCATCTATAGGAATTTGCCCAGAATGATTAGAAATCAGTAAAACTCGTCCATCTTTAGGAATATTTTCAAGCCCATAAGTTTCAACTCTAAAATAATATTTATAAAATGGTTCTGCTAAAGAAACCATTTTGGCTAAAAAATCTTTATCTAAACCAAAAGAATCATAACCTTTACAGTTCAATTCTAATTGTATATTTCCTATTTTATCTTTATAACGATTTAAAAAACTATCTAACATTTTCATAATACCACCAAGGTTTAATAAAATATAAAACAATAATAAACTTATATTATTTATAAGTCAAATTAAATCTTAAAAAATCACTCAGAAGTTACATTCCAAACAGCATCTGTAATTGAATTTCCATTAGGATCACTTCTAATAATATCAGATTTATCATAAATTATAGCTTTCACTTGATATTTACCAACAGCTTGTTTACCATATCTAAATGTGGTTGTATCATCAGAAACATCCTCTTGTTTTATTCCATCAACATACCATTCAACTCTTTGTAAGTCTGTTCCTAATGATAATTCAATGCTGAAATCATAATCAGTTGTACCCCATAAAATAAGGTCATCATCTTCAGGTGTTTTAGTTATATATCCACCTACCATACGATATAGTGCCAAAGTCCATGCCTCTAGGTTAACCTGATAAAATGGTTTTCCTAAAGTTCTCATTAATGAATCTTCTGTCGGCCTATAAACACCATGGTCAACATAAGCACCACCTTCAAAAATATCAACATTATCTTCAGTAAGCCACTTATTCCATTTTACTGTTTGAGGATCATTATTTATTGTTATATTTGGCTCCATAGGTTCTGTAGAGGGTACTTCTGTCCTGCCATATTCGTATTCATCTGCAAGGCCTGCAAAACTATGACCCAATTCATGAATCGCAATTTGTTTTCCAGCAGGATTAATAGATGCCGTTGCATAATTTCCTCCAGCACCTCCATAAGTTTGTGAGTTTACTATAATTAAAACTTTATCAAATTGAGGAAACATTTCACCTACAATATAATTAACTTTAGATTGATTTATGCATAATAACCGCTGTATATTATTACAATTAAAGTAAGAATCCAACCCCGTATTAACAAGCTTTGGCATATTATTATCATTACTGTTATCTGCCCCACTATCTTTAGAAATCAAATTTATTAGATGTATATTCCATAAATGTTTTTGCATAGATAAAACAGGGTCATAATTTAGAATATAATCTGTAAACTCCTGAGCTTTTTGCTTAAAGAGTTCTTGTTCATTTTCTTTAAACCCATCTCCAATTATTACATAATCAACCCCTATTCCATCGGTTCTACCCTTTATTGTTTCAGTTCTTTCTACATTAAAAACAGAAAAACTTTTTAATTTTAAATGATTTGATTCATTATTTGCCTTATCTGTTACCCATATTTCACAATTTTCATATAATCCAGAGTATAATTCATCAAATTTAATAGTATTTTCACCTATTTCAACATTAGCTTTATTTTCTATTTTACAATCACCACTTAAATATAAAATCCCCTTTTCATCACTACTAAAAGTAAATTCAGGACTTACATTACTAGTAAAACTATTTTCATTAGTTTCTATAGTTTTAACTTCAGTAATTGTAGGAGCAATATTATCATCTACACATTTACCATTTTCATTAATAATTTTATTATCATCTTTACAAACACACAAACCACCAGAACTAAGCTTTTTATCATTGTCATCACAAATACAAACACCTTCTTTACAAGTTTGTTGTGAATTACATGTAATATTTAAACATTTATCTATTTCATGATTGTTATTTTCATTTCCACATGATACGAATCCCCAAAAAACAGCTAAAAAGATATAAATAATATTAATTTTCATCGCTCCCCCCGATATTTTCATCAAAAATTAAAGTTTGAGAGCCATTTTTATCAATAATTTTAAGTTTTTTCATATTTTTGTGATACTTAAAGCGAATTATAAAACTTCCTTTTTTTAAACTTATTGCCGCAATATTTTTTTCATTATTATTTTTATTAGGTGGAATTCTCAAGATTTTAGGATTGGCAATAGAACATTTTTCTATTATTTTATTTTTTTTATTTTTTATATGAAAATAAAGATTATCCTTTGAATAAAAAGAAACTTTGGAAGAAGGATAATCTTTATTTATAACTGACACATTAATAATAGTGTATTTATCTCCATTATACTTAAGCTCCAGAAGTACTGTTTTGGCAAAAACTGTAAAAGACAACAAAAATACTAGCATAATAATTGTTTTTTTCATAACCTAACCTCACAAATGTAGTTAAGTAACTTTATTATGATTATATATGAATGTCAAATTTTAAAGTGAAAACTAATTTATAAATTAGGTTGAACGATATTTTTAAATATTTTAATAGCTAAAAATCACCATTATTGAAAAGCTGCACATCTGAAACCAATATCAGGTGCACCAACAGTATAAGCTCTACTATTTCTGTTTGAACTTCTAAAGGAACCCCCACCATTTACATATTTATCATTACTATCTTTATGTACTCCATTATGTAAATAATTTCCACCTCTAACAGATACTAAACCATTAGAGATAACGGTTGGACCATTAGGATTATTTGTAGAACTACTACTTTTGTAATAACGAGAACTATAATAATCACTTACCCATTCACTAACATTACCAGCCATATCGTATACACCTTTAGATGTTTTATCTTTAGCATAAGAACCTACATTAGCGGGTTTACCAGTACTACAACCAGCTCCATATTTTGGATTAAGTGCATTATTCGCTTTACGATATCCATTACTACCACATCCTTCATCACCATCATGACAAGAAAAGCATCCATCGGATGGAGGAGTACAACTTGTATATCCATTTGGATCTGGAGTAGCTTTACCACTGCTATCTAAATATCTTAAACCACTCATCATAGTTTCTTTACATGTAGGTAAATCATCTCCCCAAGGAAATTTTTTATTTGAACCGTCTTTAGCCGCATTTTCCCATTCTGCTTCAGTTGGTAATCTATATCCACCAACCCAAGCACAATACCTTGTTGCACTTTCCCAACTAATATTAGTAATAGGCTTATTTGGACTATTTTCATAAGTAGTACTATTAATAGGAGCTTTACATTTTCCTGCAGTAACACAAGCTTTATACTGAGCATTAGTAACCTCTTTTTCACCTATTTTGTAAGCTCTTAAAGTTACAGACTTAACTGGTTTTTCTACAGTATTATATGTACCAACACATTCGTCATCTCCACTAATACAACCTCTTTGAAAGCTTCCACCGGCAATACTTATCATACGATAAGAGCTTGACTTAGGTTTATAAACACATTTTCCACCTTCGCATGTTGCATCAGCTGTTTTTTTACTTACTTGACATTCTGCATCTGTGGCACAACTCAACTGAACACATTTTTCAACACTTTCACCAACACCTTCAAGCCATGACCATTTTTTTTCCCACTCACCTAAGTTAAGAGTTTTATGAATTAGTGGATCCTTACCTGGAAATTTAATTGCATTTAATTCTACGGAAGGAGTTAAATTTAGTATAGCATCTGCTGTAAAACATGCTTTTGCTTTATTACTTAAATTACCACTATCATCTAAGTCGGTACTTGCATTCATTTTACTTTCTACATATAAAGGAGTAAAAGTTGCAGCAACTTTACCTTGTACATTAAATAATTTATCACTAACAGCATAAATAACGACACTAGGTGTTAATGTAAGAGAGACCCCCGCATTTCCTTCTAAACTAACTTCTGTATGTAAAGTATTACTACTATTAAAGCTCTTTAAAAGCTCTGTAGTACTTCGTCTTCCTTTAGGCTTTTTATAACTTAAACCAACCATTGCTCTGTTTGTACTTGTAAGATCAATTTTAGCAGTTCCTTGTAAACTAGCTTTAACATCAGCTCTTGCGGTTAAAGTTAGTTTAATGTTAAACTTTATACCTGATACAATAACTGGAGCATTAACTAAATTAAAAGTTTTTCTAAATAATCTTTTGTTAAATCTCTTAAGATTAGGTTCAAGTACCGGGTAATTAGCAGTAATATGAGCTTCAGCATCTAAACCAAAGGTATTTTTGATAGTAAGCTCATCTAAGTAATAATCATCGATAATTACACCACTACCATCATCTTCTCTAATATCAACATAAATTTCCACCAAATCACTAAATGTAACTTTACCTGTAACTTCTAGTGTACCTTTGGCATATTCTTTATTGTAAGTAAAAGGTAATTCTTTTGATGCTTCTTTTTGAGGTTGGTAAATATGATGTACATCTCTAAATTTATTAATTTGCTCTAAAGTTGGATTTTTAAATAACTCGGAGTTAGGATCCGCTGTTGCTATTTTTTTAATATCAAGTTTTAAATTTTTAAACGCCAAAAGAGGTGAAATTATTTCAGTATGAAGAACAATACTATCGCTTTCATTTTCTACTGATATAATTTTAGCAATATAACCATTTTTAAATTTATCACTTTCTTGGAATGCAACGATATCCCCTTCTTTAAAACTTGAAGTTCTATCTGTATTTACAAACTCTAACATATCCATTTCATAATTTTTTAATAGATTATCAATTTCACCTGTTGTAACAACAATAGTATTATCTTTTATTTCGTTTGATTTATTACAAACTCCATTTTCAAAAACAAAACCTGCATCACAAGCATTAAAATCATAAGAATCTCTTTGGTTATCATTTAAACCATCTGCACATCCCACAGCTACAAGCGAAAGTGTCACTATTAGCCAAAATAAGCTCTTAAACATCATACTACCTCCTATATAAATTTTTTATTGTTGAACACAAGAAAAACTTGTTGGTTCATTGTTATCATCAACTTCATATTCAAAATTAAAACCATTTTCACAAGTACACCATTGACCATGATACCAATCATAATCTAAAACACTGCAATCTCCAGTAGCATTTGCAACACCAGCACAATCACTACAAGATATTTCACAATTTTCTCCAGTAAATCCTGTACTACACTCGCAGATTATACTTCCTTGAAGAACTTGACACACTCCAGTCATGTGTTCTCCAGTACATGAATTTGCATTGCATAATGAATCATCTCTTACACAGTGGTTATTTCCATCTAAAACATAACCATTATCGCATGAACACTTAAAAGTATTACCATCTTTGCTACAAACTGTTTTATGATCTTCAAAACAAGGATCGTCTGCACAAACATCAGTAACGCATTCACCTGATGAATTTAAAGAAAATCCTTCTTTACAAAGGCAAACAGTAGTTAATATTCCAGCAGTATCCTTAACAAGGCATTTACTATTTAAATTAGCAGCACATGGATTTGGACTGCATAAATCACCTGATGTAGGTAAACAAGCTTCTGATTCAATATCTAGGGTGTAATCTACATCACAAACACAAGAGCCACCATCAGGATGAGTATTTTCGTTTTCACATAAACCATTTGAATCTAAACAAGATTGCTGAACTGAGTCCCAATAATAACCAACATCACATTGACATGAATAAGAAGCATCTGAATGAGCAACACAAGCATTACTACTTGTGTTTGATTTAGAATTACAAGGGTTATCCAAACATGGATTCGTAACACATTCTAAACCTACTGCAACAAAACCATCATCACACTCACATGTGATACCATTATAACCATTAGCAACACAAGTTCCATTACCACTGCAAGACTGGCCAGTACAAGCATCTGTAACAGAAGTACATGATAAATTATCATCTCCAGATGTTATATATCCATCATCACATTCACAATAAGGAACATCCAAATACCCTACTTTACAAACACCATTATCACTACAAGTTTGCTCATAACAAGGACTACCTATATCGGGAATACACATATAACCCGATGCTAAATACCCTTCATCACAAATACATTTAGCTTGATTTGTATCGTCAAGAACACAATGCCCATGAAGTGTGCCATTTGTAGGCTTATCGTAACACATTGCATCAGCTTGACATACTTCAGGAGTATCGAGAACACACTCTAATCCATTTGCTACATATCCTCCCTCGCACTGACACACTGGAATACCGGTAGTTGAATCACAGTATCCATGACCACTACATAATATATCCTCGCAAACATCACCTGAATTTTCAATACATGTTAAATTTTCACCAGGAGTATAACCAGTTTCACATATACAAGTTGCTTCATCATTATGTACTTCACAGTTACCAAAACCACTACAGTTTTGATCTTTACAAGGATTATTGCTTTCATCAACACAGGTTAATCCATTGGCAACAAAACCAGTTTTGCAATTACAAGAAGCATCACTACCATTAACTTCACATGTTCCTTTATCGTCTCCACCACAGTCAATACCCTCACAAGGATTATTATCAGAAATACAATTTAAACCTTGAGCATGATAGCCTGATTCACAGACACATTCTAAGATTCCTGCATTTGATTGACAAGTTCCTCTATCTTCACCACCACAGTTAATATTTACACAAGGATCAGTATCTTTAATACAATGTTCTCCTGTTCCATCTGGGGAATAACCTGAATCACATTCACATCGAGCAACACCATTAAGCTCTTTGCAAACACCATGACTAGAACAGGTAATTCCCGTACAGATATCTGTAGGTTCACATTTTGTTCCAGTATAACCTGATCTTACATAACCTATTTCACACTCACAAACAGTTTTACTATTTTCTAAAATACAACTACCATGGCTTAAATTATCAATATTACTTGAACAAGTAATATACTTACAAGCTTCGTCCTTTGAAATACATTTATTATCATTATTGCATGCTAAATCAGCATTACATATACTTCCAACTTTACAATTTTGATTTAATTGCCCTGATAAATCTTCAGGTTTTTTATCGTCAGAACATGACAATACCAAAAAGGAAAAAACTAAAAATAAAAAAACTATCTTTTTCATAAAACACTCCATACTGTCTAGTATCATACTAATAATTATACATAAAAAAATCAACCATTTGTCTATTTTTTATGAAAATCACCAATAAATATTATGTTTTCGGTCTTTTTATATGGAGGAAACAATGTTTTTATAGTTATTATATCTTAATTCTGAAATCAAATCGTTTTTAATTGCAGTTTTTACTCCACAAATATTTTCATTGATATGTGAACAATTTTTATATTTACAATTTTCAGCATAAGGATAAAAGTCATTATAATGCTTTTTGATATCTTCTGTTGTCATTTTATCAAGTGAAAAATCTTGTACTCCAGGGCTATCAATTATAAAACCACCATCTTTTAGTGTAACAAGTTTTGTTGATCTAGTAGTATGACGCCCCCTATTGTCCTTTTGGGAAACTAAAGATGTTTTTTGTAGTACAGTTGGGTCTAATAAATTTAATATTGTTGACTTGCCTGCTCCTGATGGACCTGAAAATAAAGTTACTTTATCCTTAATTTTATTTTTTAAATCATCAAAGCCTAGATTACTCTTAGCTGAAACCAAGTTAATTTCAATATCTAAATTTTTATATGTAGGAAGAGGAAGTGTATTAATTTCTTCTTTTGTTAATAAGTCAACTTTATTTAATATCAACAATACATCAATTTCATATTTATCTGCAGTGATTAAGTATCTATCAATTAATTCCCAATTAATATCAGGATTTTTAAGAGATATGACAAGCCCTAAATAATCAATATTTGATGCAATTACATGAGAGATATGTGATAAGAAAGGATCTTTTCTAGATATCTGATTAAACCTATCAAATCTTTTAAGAAGAATATACCTCTTAGCTTTTTTATCAAAATAAATCTCTATTTTATCACCAACAGTAACATAATTTCGTTCTTCTTTATGATTATTTAAAAGAGAACGAGGTATTTTTACCTTTATTTTCTTATTATTTAGGTAAGAAATTATCTCACCTCTATGTACTTCAATTACTTTTACAATATTATTTTCTATTTTCATTAAAACCCATTAAAATCCAAATACTATTATATATGTAATTAATGATTTTACAAGTTTTTTAAAAACTTTTAATTTTTTTGTGATTTCATTATCATGTTAATAATTAAAATTTAAATAAATTAAAATTTAGTTAAATTTTCAAATGAAAACAACTCTGTTGTTTGAATGTTTGCGAAAAATAACTTTTGAAAAGTTAATTGAAGCATAAAAGAAGAAAAAAAAATATTTTCAGCAAAAAACTCTATTTTTCTTGACATATTAAAATTAGCTTGTTAGATTATCATTAATCACGAAATGAATGAGTGTTCATTCATAATTTAATTATTAAACTTTTAGGAGGATTTAATGGATAATGTAGTAATTGTAGCTGCATCAAGAACAGCAATGGGTAGAGCAATTAAAGGGGGCTTAGCAGCTTCTCGTCCTGATGAATTTGCAGCAGAAGTAGCAAAAGACTTATTGAAAAAAGTAGCTCCAGCTGTTAAACCTGGTGATTTGGAAGATGTTTTAACTGGTTGTGCAATGCCTGAAGGCGAACAAGGCCTTAATGTTTCAAGGCTTATCTCATTTTTAGCTGGTATTCCTAATCATGTTGCAGCGACAACAATTAACCGTTTTTGTGGTTCTTCAATGTCAACAATTCACTATGCAGCCCAAGGCTTAATGACTGGTTATGGTGATATTTTTATGGCTCTTGGTGTAGAATCAATGACAAAAGTTCCTATGGGAGGATTTAACCCTCTTCCATCTAAAAAATTATATGAAATGATGCCTGAAGCTTATATATCTATGGGTATCACAGCTGAAAACTTAGCACTTAAATATAATATCTCAAGAAAAGAACAAGATGAATTTGCAGTTGCCTCTCATTTAAAAGCAGCTGATGCTATTAAAAATGGAAGATTTAAAAAAGAAATTGTAGGTTATAAAACTATAGATTTAAACGGCAATGAAATTTTCTTCGATACAGATGATAATGTTAGAGCAAATTCATCTATTGAAGGTTTAGCAAAATTAAGGCCTGTTTTTGATAAAAATGGAACTGTTACTGCAGGAAGTAGTAGTCCGCTTACAGATGGAGCAGCCGGTGTTATTATGATGACAGAAAATAAAGCTAAAGAGTTAGGCTTAACACCACTAGCAAGAATCAAATCAATGGGAGTTGCAGGGGTAGCACCTGAATTAATGGGCTTAGGACCAGTTCCATCAACTAAAAAAGCATTAAAGCGTGCAGGAATGACTCTTGCAGATATAGATTATATTGAATTAAATGAAGCATTTTCTGCTCAATCAATCTCAGTTATTAAAGAACTAGAAATTGATACAACTAAACTTAATATGAATGGTGGAGCTATCGCTCTAGGTCACCCTCTTGGAGCATCAGGAGCAAGAATAATAACAACTTTAATTAATGTTCTTGAGCAAAAAGGTGGAACTACTGGTTTAGCTACTATGTGTATAGGTGGCGGACAAGGTATTGCAACTATTATTGAAAGAATTTAATTGAGAGGTTGATAAATGTATGAAATAAAAAAAGTCGCTGTAATAGGTGCAGGAGTAATGGGGGGAGCTATTGCGGCTCACCTTGCAAATGCTGGAATCAGTGTTAATTTACTTGATATTGTACCAAGATATACAGACGAATTAAAAGCAAAAGGTATTGATGAAAATGACCCAAAATGGAGAAATTCTATTGTAGAAGCAGGATTAGCAGCTCAATTAAAGTTAAAACCAGCTCCTTTTTATGTAAAAAGTAACGCAAAATTAATCAAAACAGGAAACTTAACTGACAACACAGATATGCTTACTGAAGCAGACTGGATTATTGAAGTTGTTGTTGAAAGTTTAAAAATTAAACATATTGTTTTTGATTTAGTTAGAAAACACAGAAAACCCGGAAGTATTTTAACTTCAAATACATCCGGTATATCTATCAAAGATATGATGGAACCATATAAAGACGATAAAGAGTTTACAGGCCATTTTATGGTAACTCACTTTTTTAATCCAGTTAGATACATGAAACTATTAGAATTGGTTAATGGTGTTGATACTCTTAAAAAAGTTTCTGATACTATTGCTACATTTGGTGAAAAAGTTTTAGGTAAAGGAATTGTTTTTGGTAAAGACACTCCAAATTTTATTGGTAACAGAATTGGTGTTTATTCATTAATGAAAACAATGCAGTATACTATCAAAGATAATCTAAAACTTGATGTTGTAGATAAGATAATGGGACCTGCAACAGGTAAACCTAAATCAGCTGTATTTAGAACTGGTGATGTTGTTGGAATAGATACTTTAGTTCATGCTACAAATACAGTTTTTGATAATGCAAAAGACGATGATGAGCTAGATGCTTTTGTTGTTCCTGATGTAGTTAATAAATTAGTAGAAAAAGGTTGGATAGGTCAAAAAGTAAGAAAAGGTTTTTATTTAAAAGAAGGTAAAGAAATTAAATCTTTAAATCTTAATACTTTTGAATATGAGCCAAAGGAAAAAGTTAGTTTTAAATCACTTAAAAAAGCTAAATCAATTTCTAATGTTGGTAAAAGGATTAAAGCTGTTTGTAATTATACAGACAAAAAAACCGGTAAACCAGATCTAGCTGCAACTTTAGCATGGAATGTATTTAGAGATACTTTAATTTATTCAGCAAAAAAACTTGGTGAAATCGCTGATGATATTGTAAACATAGATAATGCAATGAAATGGGGTTTTAATTGGGAATTAGGTCCTTTTGAAACTTGGGATGCCTTAGGAATTAAAGAAACTAAAGAAAGAATAGAAGCTGAAGGATTAAAGGTACCTGCTGTTATAGACCAAGTTTTAGAACATGCAGATAGTTTCTATAAAGAAGAACATGGTAAAAGATATTATTTTGATGTATTAACTAATGAATACAAAGAAATTCTTGTTCCAAAACCTATCATTTATTTAAAACCTTTAGAAAATACAGTTTATGAAATTTTCAGAAATCCAAGTGCAAGTATTTACAATCTTGGTGATGGAGTTTTAAACTTAGAGTTTCATACCAAAATGAATGCTATTGATATGGATATTATTGATGCACAATATAAAGCAATTGAACTAGTTGAAATAAAGCGTTATAAGGGCTTAGTCATTACTAATCAAGGTGAACATTTTTCTGCGGGTGCAAATTTAATGCAAGTTATGATGGCTGTAAGCCAAGGTAAATTTTCTGAAGTAGAAGAAATGGCTAAAAAACTTCAATATGCAAATATGGCTTTCAAATATGCTAAATTTCCCGTTGTTGTAGCTCCTCATGGTTTAACATTTGGTGGTGGAGCTGAAATATCTATGCATGCAACCCATAACCGTGTATTAGGCGAAACTTACTTGGGTTTAGTTGAAGTTGGAGTTGGGCTAATCCCTGCTGGTGGCGGAACAAAAGAGCTTATTTTTAGAAATGCAGAAAAATTTCATAAGAAAAATCTAACTAAAATAGGCAAAGGTTATCCTATGTTTTGGGATGCTTGGAGAGGACATGTTCCTGGACCAATGTTTCATTTGGTTAAAACATTCTCTACTATAGGTATGGCTCAAGTAGCAACAAGTGGTCCTGAGGCAATCAGTTTTGGTTATCTCAAAAAAGAAAACACAAGAATTACAACGAACAAGGATTACTTGCTTGCAGATGCAAAAGCTGATGTATTAGAATATGCTAAAAACTTTGTACCTAAAGAAAAGGGTGCAGTTGTTTATCTTCCTGGTGCAGAAGTTGTTAAAACAGCAATTTCAATGAATTTAGATAATTTTGAAAAATTAGGAATGACTACCCCACATGATAGAGTTGTATCTATGGAATTAGCAAATATCCTAGGTGGCGGGAACACTAGTTATGCTCTTCCTGTAACTGAAGATAGACTTTTAGAATTAGAAAGAGAATCATTTATGAGATTATTAGGAATGAAAGATACTCAAGATAGAATTCAACATATGCTTAAAACAGGTAAACCTCTTAGAAATTAGAATAATCAATTCCTGCCTATAATCAGATTTCCCAAGTTGCTAGTTAAAATCACGAAATAGCTTAGATTTATTTAGGATATTTATGAGATTATCAGGAATGAAAGATACTCAAGAAAGATACTCAAGATAGAATTCAACATACGCTTAAAACAGGTAAATATTTTAGACACAATTTTAATATACACTATCTGATATTCTTTCAGTACTTTCATTAAAACAAGTGTTATTTGAGCAAAAATAAACTAAATTGTAAATATTTAATAAAAGCAAAACTCAACAAGAGAGTACAAATATTTTATAGGCTATAATTAAGATAATATTCTAATTTTTCTTTAAATTCATCTGCAAGTTTAATTCTAT
>Ga0256842_1001144_pt1 | contig 21905 bp, 29 predicted proteins | sample 4559240metaG_FD_185973 | JGI IMG/M metagenome (GOLD analysis project Ga0256842, IMG submission 185973) | Hydrothermal vent microbial communities from Guaymas Basin, Mexico - 4559-240 | ecosystem: Environmental > Aquatic > Marine > Hydrothermal vents | place: Mexico: Guaymas Basin | collected... | reverse complement strand
GTTTAGATGTTGATTCCTCTTCTTAAACTACTTTTAATCTTTTTTATTCTAAAATTATATATATATTACTCAAGGAATAAATAATGTCTGAATTAGATGAAAACTTAAATAAAATAGAATCTTTAATAGCTATACGAAAAGAGTTGATTGAAAGAGAAATTAGATCTATTGTTCGAAACTTACCTTTTGATGTTTATTTCTATTGTGGTATGGGTATTCATTCTCTTGAATTTAAAATTTCCTCAAGTGTTGCCAAAACACTGAATCTTCCTGATATTGATAAAGACTTAGATTATCTTTACTGGGATTTTAGTGATAGGGAAGATGTTAATAAATCTTTACCAAGTTTTTTATTGAATTATAAATCCGAAATTTTGAGACTTTTTTCTTTATATACAGATACTGAAAATTATATATATCTATCTTTTGATACAAATCTTTTAGAGTATTATTCTTTTATCGAGCCTAAATTAGAACGTGATTTAGAATCAAATATGTTTAAAACATATCTAATGGAAGATTTCTCTTTACTTAAATTTAAAACAATTCTCGAAGACTTCAATATAGTTAGTTTATCAAAAAAATTAGACGATGAAAATCTCTCTTTAGTTATAAAAGATCGTATTTTCAGAGATCTTGTTTTATTTGATGTTATTAATAAAAATATTGATAGAAAAGATTTAAAAATAAAAGTCACTTTTGATAAATTTGATTTATTAATATCCAGTTTAAATAAAATAATAAATACTTTAAAGATAAGTCGTTCTGAAGCTATTAGTTTTTGTGAAAAATTAAAAAATAAAGATTTAGATATCTTCTCTAATTTATCAACTAAAAGAAATTCTGTTTATTTAAGACTTGAAGAGTTTGAGTTATCTTTTGAAGAAAGGTTTAAAGAAGTCTTTCCTGAAATAGATTATCCTATTCATCCTAATTTAGATATTTCTGAATCAAGCTTTTTAATGGAAGTTAATGTTGGTCATAAATGTTTAGTTTATAATCTAAAAGAACTTTTATCTTTTGGAGATATTGTTAAAGTTGAGTTAAGAGAAAAATAACTTCTTTAATTTAACTTTTTATCATTATAACAAAGCTATTGATTTTATATCAAAATTTTAACAAGGTTGCTTATATGAATACTTCATATTTAAAAAACACAAATGGTCTCTTTAAAGATATTACAAGTAAGGATAATCTCCGTACTATGGTATCTTACAGTAACAAACCTTTACATCCAGACACTATTTTTTCTGGTACATATGCAAAGTTTTTCTTTTTAATCAGATTGTCTAAACTTGGACAATTACAAATTAATAAAGATTTAAATAAAAAACTCTTACAAAAAGACATTAAAAATCTTATTACTCCTCGAGTAGGGATTGATTTTGATTTTATTGATGTTCTTTTTAACATGATTCATAAGGCTTATAACAGTGAAGATGGAATGATAAAAGGTCTTCCTTCTAATGTTTTATTACTTTCTTTTATTAAAGTTTTCGAATTTTATTATTTAGAACTTATTTATGATTTATCTAAGACAGATGAAGAAAAGTCGGCAGGTGAAAGAGAGTTATCTTTTTATAAACATTTATTCAATGAGGGTGAAGAATATATTACTGAAGATATTTCAGAATTTTATCGTTTAATTACTCATCCTAATGGTATTTATAGAAATAATACAAAATTATTTGCTATTCATTATCCTGAGTTAGCAAAAGACACTGAAGACCTTATCTTTGGTATTTTTTCTTTAAAAAAGTAAACCTTTTTTAGGTTGCTTTAATCTAAACTTTTGTATAATTTCTCATTAATATATAATAAAGGACTTTTTATGCAAAGCACTACAAGAAAAAAATATACTAAAGTTAACAATAAAAGTACTCGTAAAAAATCAAATAAACCATTACCTTCAAAAGAAGAAATTCAAGTTGAAAAAATTGTCAGTCGATTAAGAAAAAAGATCTATAAAGATATTGACTTAAGCTCTTCTGATAAAGCTTTTGCTAAATGGTATATCAAAAGTTTTATATCAGATAATGTTTTATCTGGTAAGGGAGACCTTAAGTATAAGAGAACTTGGAATATCCGTACATATTCAGCTTTAGAAGATTTTAAGAGATCATTTAAATCAGATTTCATAAAAGAACTATCTAATGAAGAAAGAACTATTTTTGTCTTGAAATCAATATTTAAGTTGAGTCAATCATTAGTTAAAGATGCAGGCAACTTTGATTCTTTATCTGAAGAAGTCTCTCTTTACTATAGAGAGTGTTTTATGACAAATAAAACGGATAAAAAGGTCCTTTTTAAATCTGGAAAGATTAAGATAACTGTTAGTTTTAATAAAAATACAATAACTTTAAAAGATCGTGTTAACAATAAAACATATGTAAGAGATATTATCTTAGAGGAATTAAACATTTTCCCTAATCCAAGATTAGCATCTCAGTATATTAAATAAAAAGGATTAGAAATGTCAAAAACATTACAAAAAATCAAAAATGATAGCTTGGCTGCAAGAAAAGCAAGAAACAAATTCCTTGCTAAAATATTAACTACTCTTTTAGGAGATATTATTTCTGTAGGTAAGAATGATGGTAATCGTGATACAACAGAAGAAGAAACGTTGGTTGTAATTGATACATTTAAAAAGAAAGCAGAAGAAACAGCTAATTATATGGCTGATACAGGTGCTGACTCTAAAGAGATGGAAGATTATATAGAAGAAATATCTATCTACGCTTCTTACTTACCTCAGCAAATGACAGAAGATAAATTAACTGCTCTTATAAAAGACATTGTCTCTCACGATTCAGAAATTAATATAGGTAAGGTTATGGGATATTTATCAAAAAACCATAAAGGTCTCTATTCTGGTAAAATGGCTAATAAAATAGCTAAGAATTTGATACCTTAGGTTAATAAAATGTTTTTATTTGTCTATGGTTCATTAAAAAAAGATTTTAAATATCATTACATCTTAGAGCCTTTAGGGGCTTTTGTATGTAAGGCTTCAACAATCAGTAAATACTCTTTATATGAATATCAAGGATCAGGGTTTCCTTATCTATCGAAAACAGAACATTCTTCTATTAAAGGTGAACTATACGAAATTGATGATCTTGCTAAAATAGATGTATTAGAGGAATACCCTACCTTTTACGATAGAGAACAAATCGATATAATAGGTGATAATGGATTTAAATATAAAGCTTATTGTTATTTTCTTAAAGAAAAAATTATTGAAAAGAAAGAACCTTTTAGTCAATGGACTTTATCTATGGAATAAGATCGCACATTTGTGAGATTATTATTTGCAAATATTTTTGCATACATGATCAACTTCTTCATTAATACATTTATTGTTAGATATTTTTCTACCTTTCTTCATTTTCTTCAAATAGCTTATTCTTTTTAGCACATTTTTCATCAAAGAATCTTTTACCTCTCTTTTCAAGAAAGCATCGTCCTTTAGGGCGGTGATGAATTTCTTGACAATTTCCATCCTTTTGTTTAAGTTATTATATAAAATCAAAAGTTAAGACGTATCATGTAAAACATACTAAACATTTAAATTTAAAAATAATTAAGATAACTTTGTTATAATTAAAAAAATCAAGGAAAGCTTATGCAAAAAATTATAAATTGGCGTTTACCAACTTTGAAAGAATTAGAAAATATTGATAATCATGAGGATTTTATCTCCTTAGATGCTTTATCTAAAAATGAATGTTTTTTATGGACATCAGAATTGACAAGCCCTAGTAGTGGAGACCTTATCTATAATACATATGATATTCTTAACCATAAAAAGGGATCTTCTTTTTATACCGATAAAAACACATATTTATTATTAGTTTCTGAAGATGAAAAAGGAGATATTATTTACTTTGATAGAAACTTTCGTTTTGATAAGCCTATAATGTATCAAGATGCAATTGTTACTTTTAATGAAATTAATTTAAAAAATGCTATATTTAATTTTGCGGATCCGAAGACAAAAGAACTTCATTTACTTAAAATTGGTGAAAAGTCTTCTGAATTAAATCATCGTATTTTTCAAACTGTAAATGGTAAATCTCAAACTTTAGACTATAATTCTAATCTTTTAGATGGGATAGCTGATGTTTTAAACTCTGTTGAAGTCTATCTTAAAGCAATTGATATAGATAAAGAAGATCTAAGTCTTTATAGACTTAATCATCTGAAAAAATATTTTAAGTAATTTAAATTATATTCTTCATCTCCCTGGAGAATATCTTCTTCATTAAATATAACTTTTTTAAAAATCTATTTTATTTTTATTTGCTATACTCTTAAAAAGGAATTATTATAACATTATATTTTGATTTAACAAACAATATTTGTATGAAAAGTACTACTACTACAAAAGCATCTTCTTTCATTAAAAAACATCAAGATGAATTAAATTTGGTTGAAGTAACTTCTTATGAGGATGTATTTTAATGAGAAGTTTAACTGCAACGCAGTATGTTAAAGACTTTAATATACAAATCTTTTAACTTTGCCATCCTCTGGTGAAACTATTTTGTGTTATAATAATAATGACATAGAGACAGTATCTTCTGTCTATTGTTATAGAGTTTCATCTCTATTAACTTTGTCTATATTTGCTCATATAATTATAATTCTCCAAAAGGAGAACTATAACAAGATTTTGCTATTTTCCAGGTAACTTTAACCTTTTATGTTAACTAATGGTCTTATGTGATCTATAACTTCTATTAAATCTTTTTGTGCATCAATAACATCAAATATATTTTTATAAACATCTGGACTTTCATCCAAAGTATTTATATCAACTTTAGCTATTATTGAAGCTTTAGTCATAGTATCTTTAAACTCATCAACATCTAAAGTAGCAGAAGCTTTTTTACGGCTTAAAACTCTACCTGCACCATGTGAGCTTGATTCTAAAGAGTCTTTACAACCTTTACCTTTAACTATGAAACAACCATCTCTCATATTCCCTGGAATAACACCCATTATACCTTTTCCAGCATGTGTTGCACCTTTTCTGTGTATCCATAAACCATCTTTTAAATCAGCGTGATTATGATTTCTGTTTATAAAATCTAAACGTTCAGGGTTACCCATTAATGAAACTACATTATCTATCATAGCTTTTCTATTTGAAAGAGCATACTCTAAACAGTAATTCATATCTGATATATAAGCTTTACCTATATCAGAATCTACATGAAAAGAGTGGTGACCTTCTAAATTCTTACCTTTCATAGCTTTCAAAACTTTTTTTGAAACAAATGCAGCTTTTGCTATCTCAAATTTTTCTGGAGCATTTTCTTTGAAAGGTTCATTTCTATCTGTAAATTCTTTTTCAAGAACTGATGTATCTATAGATAACTCTGCTGCTTTTTTCATATAAAATTTTGCTATTTGATGACCTAAATTACGAGACCCAGAATGGATAACTATCCATAATTTACCATCTCTTCCCTCTCCTATTTCGATGAAGTGATTTCCACCCCCAAGAGTTCCTAATTGATAAAAACCTTTTTTCTCAAGACCTTTTTTTACAAGATCACTTGTTGCTTCTGGAACATCTTGTTTTGTTGCATGTTGTGCATGACCAACAGGTACATTTATATATATATCATTAAATAATTTTTCTAAATCTATATCTTTAGCTTCTATATCTAATTTTGTTGCACACATACCACATCCTATATCTACACCTACATAAGAAGGAAATATATAATCTTTAGTAGCTACTACTCCTCCAATTGGTAGAGTGAAGCCTTTGTGAGCATCTGCCATTAAAGCACCTTTTACTACTGAAGGAACATCCATTGCTTCTTGAAATTGTTTAATTGCACCTTCTTCTAATACTTGAGCATATATCGTGTAATCTTTATTTGTTTTTATATTAAACATTTTATATCCTTTAATTGTTTTGTAAAGGTATTATAAAACATATTTATGACACATTATGTCCGAAATTAATTAAAACTTAAGAAGTAAGACAGTATAATTATATATATCAAAAAAGGATTCTATTATGTCTCAAAAAAATTCATTTCAACGTTTATTTGTTATTCTTAAAAGATTAAATGAAGGTAAAACTTTATGTGTTAATGAAATTGCTAATGAATTTGAAGTTAGTGATAGAACTGTAAGAAGAGATTTTGAGTTAATTAAAGAGACTTGGGGTAACTTTTTAACTAAAACAGGTAGTTCTTATAAGGCTTACAATAAAACGATCCTTTCTGATGTCTTAAAAGGCTCAGATTTAAGTACTTTAGTTAGTGCTATTAAAGTTGTTGAAGCAGGTAACTTTAAATTTAAAGCAGATAAGTCTTTAAAAGTTCTTATAGATAAAAGTAAAAATATTTATTCTTTTAAAACTAAACCTTTTGAAGAAGTTAAAAATAAAGATATTGTTTCTTCTTTAGAAATTGCTATCTCTTATAAACAAAAGATAGAAGTTTTCTATACTACTGCTACTGGTGATAAAGTTTTTTATATAGATCCTTATAAAATCATCTTTATTAATGAGAACTTTTATGTTGCAGGTGCTATAAATAAAAAAGACCCTTTTATCTTATTAAGAATTTCTCTTATTAAAAAAATAAATGTTTTACAAGATACTTTTTACATAAAAAGAGATTTAGAATTATTTATTAACAATAAAATTCAAACACCATGGTCTAAATTTAACCCTGGTAAAGATGATATGATAATTGTCGTTGAAGTTGATAAAAGTATTTTAAAGTATTTTGAGATGAAAAAATATTTACCTTCTCAAAAAATAGGTCATTTATTAGATAATGGTAATACTACAATATTTTTTACTGTTACGACTTCTAAAGAGTTTCATGAGCTTGCTATTAAATGGATGCCAAAAATGAAAATACTTTCTCCTCAAAAAGTTAAAAGTAGTATTAAAAAAGAGTTATTAAGTAAATTGTCAGGATTATAGTTTTATTATGAAGGAACAACCACGTCTTAAATGACGTGGTTTTATTTAAAGAAAGTTTTAGTGTTACAGGCCTGTAACGTTTTCTGCTTGAGGACCTTTCTCACCTTGTCCTACTTCATAAGTTACTGATTGATCATCCGAAAGAGATTTATGTCCCTCACCGTTTATATTACTAAAATGTACGAATACATCATTTGTTCCGTCTTCTGGTTCAATAAAACCAAAACCTTTTTCACTGTTGAACCATTTTACTTTTCCGTTTACTAATGTTGCCATTATATTTCCTTGTGTTTTGTAGTACCCTAAATAAATAAAGCCTTTTCTAAAATCTAATAAAAAGTTTTCTTTTTCGAGTGTACCACTAACAATAACTTGTGAATATAAAGCAAACTAAAGATGTAACTAATGTATCATTTTTTATTGAAGGAAGTATACCTTAAAAACAATCAAAAGCCTAGTAATTTGTTTTTATTGGAACATTCTTCTCGGAAAATGGCGACTTGACTTAAGGCTGTGCCCACACTAAACGTGACTAAGTAGCGGCGACTTTTTCTCTTTTATATTGTATCTTAATTTAAATATATTTTTCTTCCCTCATCCTTTAGGGCGGGGTTTCTTCACTTGTTTTATTACTTATGTTTAACACACCATCTTTTATGTCAACAGAACTATATGACTTTATTCCAGCTGACTTTTTAAGGTAAATATTTTATTTATAAAAGATTTTGCTTGTATTTTAAACAAATTAGAATAAAAAGTTTAATATAAGCGTTTTTTTTGTTAAAAAAAGAATATAATGCTTTATTCAAAAACAAAGGCAATTAAATGAAAGATCAGGTATTACTTATAACATTAACAGCGGCATTTAAATCTATTAATAATTTTAAAACAGATACAGAAAAACATAGAGGTTTTAAATTAATTTTAGAAAAAGCTAATTCTTTATTAAATATGAGAATAGCAAGATTAAATAATAAAGACTCACTTACCCCTAAGGTTCTAAAAAAAGAGAAATCTTCTATAAAGTTAAATAAAAAAATAGAAAAAGAAGTAATAAAAGAAAAAGAAACTCTTTTTAAAAATGAAGAAATTAAGGTTTTAGCAGAATATTATTTAATCAAGGTTAAAGAATATTTTTCTTTAGTTGAATAAATAAAATGTTTTCTCTCTACATAATAGATTATTTGTAGATCAATTAAGTGAAGAGAGAAATAAAAATGTTAGCTTCTTTAGTACATACAAAAAGTCCTCTGAAGGAGACTCAACCTTCCGAATAATTTAGAACAAAGTTTAATTTTTTATATTTTATTCTACATTATTTAGAGTAACCCTATAATTAGCAGAGTGTTTCTTGTATGAATAAGCCTTACTTTTATAATGGTGTTATATTTTTAAAGTAGTCTGACTTGATGAAACAATTATATGACTTTAAGATATGATAAAATCCTTTTTAATTATTACAAGAAAGTATTAATTATGCTACAAAATTATTGAATCGTTTTGAAAGGATTTATATCAAAAATTGATTTTATTTGTTCTTCACTAAAGACAACTATTTCATCACAGATAATAGTTGTTTCTTTATCTTTTTTAATTTTCTTATATATGTATATGCTTTTGCTTCATAATGTTTCCATACATCTTCTATTTCTATGATTAAAGAACCTTTTTCTATCTTTGTTTTTTTCATATTTAAATAAACTAGTTTTATATTTGCACCTTTATCTGATACTTGTATAAAATTTCTTGCGAAAGCTTCTGCATAAATTAAATTATCTGTGAAGAAACCTATTTGATAAAATCTTATTATGCTATTGAAAAAAAAGATATCCAGATTCTGTTGAATCTCAAAGATTGTAATAAGGTTTTAAATAAACCTTATTACTTGTGTCCTTCAGATAGGCCTTTGGAGCCACTTATCTTCACTATTGTGAAGTAAGACCATTATTATACTAAATTTTTATATATTTCACAAATTCTACATTATATTTATTTTTGTCGTCAGCTGGTACTTTTTTAGAATATTCAAGTTTTAAATTTAAATTTTCTATTGAAGGAAAAAATGTGTCACCTTTTATGTCTAAATCAATATTAGTTATATAAAAATTATCTACAAAATTTATTGCTTTTTTATAAATAGTTTCTCCTCCTATAAAAAATACTTCACTTTCTTCTTCATAGGAAACTTCTACTGCCTCTTCTAAAGAAGACACTACTGTTACTCCTGGTATTTTTAATTTATGCTTTGAAGATATAACTATATTTGTTCTATTTGGTAATGGTTTACCTATAGATTCATAAGTTTTCCTTCCCATTATGACTGTTTTATTTAATGTTTTTTCTTTAAAATAATTCAGATCTACTTGTAGTCTTCCCCATGGCATATTATTGTCTTTTCCGATTACATTATTATTGGCCATTGCAACAATTAATGAATATTTACATCGTTTTTTCATTTAAATCACCTTCTCGATTAATTTCATATCATTTAACGGATAACTTCTGTCATCCCCACATAGTGAAATATCATTATATCTTTTATCATATTTAACGACAAACTTTTTACCTAAATTAGAATGTTATTCTTTTGAAGAAGATACTATATAATAACCATCTTCATAAGATTTTTCTCCATCTAATTTCGCTATCATTTATATTAAACCGAAAATGGATACTTTATTGGTTCATGACATTCATAACCTTCAATTTTAAAGTCATCCATAGTTACCCAAGTTTCCAAATCTTCCAATGTTTTTATTTTAGGATTTATAATTAATTTAGGAGGATTAAAAGGTTCTCTTTTTAATTGTACATTTTTCATTAATTCTACTTGATCTTCATAAAAGTGAGCATTTACAATTTTATGGAATGCTTTACCCGGTTTTTTACCTGTTATTTGAGCCATTAGTGCTAAAAATGTATATACTTGTACCATATTAAAGTTTAATCCTAAAGGTACATCACAAGAGCGTTGATAGCTTGTTAAATGTAATGTATCTCCTACTAATGAAAAAGTATGTGTATGCATACAAGGTCTTAAACAACCTAATTCAAATTCTCCAGGGTTATAAAATGTAACAATTTCAGCTCGATCATCTATACCTTTTGTTAGATTATCAACAACTTTTTTCAATTGATCAAAATGAGAACCATCTGGTTTTGCCCATGAACGCATTTGTACTCCATACACCCGGCCCATATCATCTTCACCTTTTCTTGCTGGATTTTCTAACCAAGATTTATTAAGATTTGCATTTGCATCCCAAGTTTTTGTACCAAGTTTACGAAAGTCTGCTGCATTATCATAACCTCTTATATAAGCAATGAATTCTGCTATTGCTGATTTAAAATAACTTTTTCTTGTTGTAACCATTGGAAATTCACCAGCTCCAACATTATACTCAAGGTCTGCATTTATTACAGTTAATGTTTTTTTACCTGTTCTTTCATTATAAATCCAATCACCTTCTTTTATAATTCTATTACATAGATCTAAATATTGTTTCATTAATTTTCCTTCTATTTTATATTCTTATTATAGCTAAATTATTTGTTTTTTAGAGAATTTTTCTTTTCTATATTATCTGAACTTGATTTAACTACCTTAAATCTATAATAGATTAATATACCCATTGTGAATAATGATACCATCATTATTATTAGTCCTAAAATAAGATCTGTTTTTAACATAACCCATCCTACAAATAATTCTCTCATTTCAAAGAGATACCTCTATAAATAATATATCTAACCTTAACTCTATGCTCCGGTGTTACAATATAATCGTGAATAGTTCTTACAATTTCTAATAATATTAAAAAACTTAATATTTGTTTTATAACTTGAGCTATTCCAAATAATAGAGAAAAACTATATATTATTGATGTGAAGAAGCCTCGCCCTAAAGGACAAGGCTTTCTTGAAAAGAGAGGTAAATATCAAAATTATAAATTTAGAACTATTGATAAAATCTTTCATAAAATTCTCTTTTTTCGAAAAATATCATTAATTTAAACTCAACTTATTGTCTTTTTAAGGTTTTTTAACTATAATTAAAAAAAATTAAAGGATTGATATGAGTTATGTACCTTATGTTGTAGAAAAAACTGGAAATGGTGAGAGATCTTATGATATTTATTCTCGCCTTTTAAAAGATAGAATTGTTATGTTAAGTGGTGAAGTTAATGATGATGTTGCCTCTGCTATTATTGCTCAGTTTCTTTTCCTTGAGGCTGAAGACCCTGATAAAGATATCTATTTCTACATTAACTCTCCTGGTGGTGTAGTTACAGCTGGTATGGCTATTTTTGATACTATGAACTATATATCTCCTAAAGTTTCAACAATTTGTATTGGTCAAGCTGCCTCAATGGGTGCTTTTCTCCTTAATAGTGGGGAAAAAGGTATGAGATATGCATTACCTCATGCAAGAATTATGATTCATCAACCTTTAGGAGGCGCTCAAGGTCAAGCATCTGACATTCAAATTCAAGCTGAAGAGATTCTTCGTATGAAAAAAGAACTAAATAGTATTTTGGCTAAAAATTCTGGTCAAGATGTTGAAACTGTTGAAAAAGATACTGACCGTGATAATTTTATGAGTGCTTCAGAAGCTTGTTCTTATGGACTGATTGATAAAGTTTTATCTAAAAAAAAATAAATCCTAAATAGAATAACTCTTAATTTATCATCGGTTTTTCCAATGATATTTTAAGACTTCTTTAAAAACTATATTTAAAGCTATTCTATCTTCAGGATATTTATTATAAAAATCTACTTTCTCTTGAAATAAAGGAGTGATCTCCTTTTTATCATTATAAATTCTTATTTTTTGATTATCTATATGTATTTTATAGTTAAATACATCATAAATAGCTCCTGTTGATGTTAATACACCTCTATAATCCCAATTGTTTATAGTTAGTTTAACTTTATTGAAAGCTAAAGTGTCGTCGTATAATCTCATAATAGATCCTTTTAAAAATAAAATGTTAAATAGTTATATCAACTTCATTCTATTTTTTCTAAAGTTATTAATTTTTCTTTTTGCTCTTTTTATGTTTAGTTTATTGATTTTAAGTGATTTCTTTCAGTATAATCTTTTAAATAAAATATTAAATATAAAAATACTATTCTTTAGCTTTATTGAAGTTTCAATCAGCTTTTGTATGGGATGTTTTTTATTATATTAACCAAACTAAAAGGATTCTTAAATGAAAAAAGAAATAATTAAAACTGTATGTGATTGTTGTGACAGTGTACTTACAAAAAGAACTGCATATCTAAATGATGGGTCTTACCAGCAAGATTATGTTTCTTTTAAAGATATTGATTTATGTTTTCAGTGTGCCGGTATGATTTTTGAAAGAGATATTGTTAAGTCTTTAAAAGAAGAATCTCTAAAGGACTCTATTTTTAGATTAAAAAAAGCAACTTCTCCTAACCCTATTGGACCAGATATAGATTTTTCTTCTTTTTTAACTCCTTTTAAAACTAAATCATGATATAATATGTTCATGTCACAAATGATGAATTTGACATGATATTTTATATCTCGAATTTCTAATCTTCATTAGAACCCTTCTAGCCTCTTAACAAGAGAACATTTGTGACAAACTCTCTATTCTTTCAAAAAAAACAACAAAGGAAAAAATAATGTTAAATACTTCTAAGATATATTATGGTTTTAATGATGTACTCATCAAAGGAAGACCTTCGTCTTTAGACTCTAGACAATCAATTAATTTAAATTTAGATTTAAGTAAATTTAAAAACCCTCTATTTAAAGAATGGAGCCCTTTACCTGTAATGTCTGCTAACATGGATACTGTTACTGATATTGAAATGGCTTTTGAACTTTTAAAAAGAAACTGGATTCCTGTTTTACATAAATATGTTTCTATTGTGGATATCTCCAAACTTTTTGATATGATAGATAACTATAATAATATTATTGAAAAAGAAAAGGTAATAGATTATCGTAATTTATTTGTTTCAAGAGGAACTTCTCAAGCAGATAAAGAAAAACTTATTGAAAGACTTGATTCTGAGTCTCGGATAAAGTCTGTTTGTATAGACGTTGCAAATGGTCATCGACTCTCTATTATTGATTATGTTAAAAAACTTAAAAAGAGTGTTTGTAAAGACAAAATATTGATGGTTGGAAATGTAGGTACCTCTGAAATGCTTCCTTTTTATGTAGAAGCTGGTGTTGATATAATTAAGGCCGGTATAGGACCTGGATCAGCTTGTATAACTCGTGTTAAAACAGGTGTTGGTACACCTCAAGTTTCTCTTATTGATGAATTAGTCACCGCTAATAAGAATAAAGATATTTTGATTTGTTCTGATGGTGGATGTAAAAATGAAGGTGATATAGCTAAAGGTTTTGTTGCTGGAGCTGACTTCGTTATGATTGGTGGAATGTTATCTGGATTTAAAGAGAGTCCTGGTGTAGTTGAAATGGTTAATGGCTTAAGATTTAAACGATTCTCAGGAATGGCTGCTAAAGAGTCTCAATTAAATGGTGTTCCAAACTATGGTACTGAAGAAGGTAAAACTGTAATGATTCCTTATAAAGGAAAAGTTTATCATAAATTAGAAGATATTGAAGGTGGTATTAGATCAGCTTGTACTTATACAGATAGTAAGACTATTAATAATTTAAAGAATGCTACTTTAATTATAACTAATGAACAAGAAAACACTTCCTTGAAATAAAGTTATTCACATAATTTAAAAACTATGTGAATAACTTATTTTTAATATTTGTCACCTATACCTATAGTGAAACCATCTGTTTCATCATTGTATATTACAAGACCTATATCTTTACCGGTTTCTCACACTAAGCTCTAAAGACAATAGTTCCAGAATTTCCCACATCAAAAAAAATCTTAAATTATAATTAAACTATTCTTCTTTCAAAACTATTTAAGTTATATCTTTCTTCTTTAAAATTTATATATATTGAAACCTCAGAATCATCAAAGAAAGAGATATTTTTAGTATAGTCTGGCATTATAAATTTTCTCTTTAGATCCTTATTTAATCTTAATTCTTTGTGTCCATCTTCAAATAAAAAAACTTTACCGGCCGTAACAAAAATTCCTTTAAAGTTTTTCCTATAAATAACAAATGTTTCCTTTTTTAAAGCTTTTGTTTGAGCTGACAACCTTTTTGTTACATTATCAATCCTTTTAACTATATTAGAAAAGTTCTTAAAAGGAATTCTTTGTCTTACTTTTCTTAAATTAATCTTATAATCAGCTGTATTTTTTAAAAAATCAAGAAAAGAGTCTTCTTCATTAGAAAATAATACTTCATTTATAAAAGAGAGGAGTTCTAATGATTCTTTATTTTCGGAATTATTAAAAGAAAATCTAAAATCAGTATTTTTATCTAAATAAGCCTCGAGAATTGATTTTACTTTAAGAGGTGAATATAATGTTATATTCTTTATTAAATTGTCTCTATCCCTATTTAAAAAGAGTTTTTTATATACATCTTGATCTTTAGTTATTTTTATTTCCTTTCTAACAACGTTTTTCTTCTTTTTAGGTTCTTTAGAAAAAGAACTTATTATCAAATTAGGATTAGAGAGATCCATTCTCATAGTTATTGCTTTTTTCTTATCATCGGAAACTATCCAATGTAATTTATTGTTTTTTATAAAATTAGAAGCCTCTCTAACAAAATCAGAATCAGAAGATATCAAAATCATACCTTTAGAGTTTTTAAATAACTTCATTATTTTTATAATCTTGTCATCGGAAATAGTTTTATGCAAATCCATTATTTTGAAATGCATTTTTTCTATTTTTTTTCTATTTTTCAAAGATAAGTTTTGAGTTGTAACGACATAACTTATCTCAGGGGTAAACTTAGATAATCTCATTATATGACCAATATCATTAAAAGAAATATTTTCAAGATCCCAAATAAGAACTGAATCCTTTAAGACTTCTTTGTTTCCCCACTGATAATCAGTTTCTTTAATCTCTTTAAATTGTTTATCAACTGTAGGTACCATGATAAAAGAAAAAATCTTAGATAATATATCCATAATAGCTCCTAAAAATATTTATTTTTTTTAGCTAAAGAAAATCCATTTGGATTATTTTTAAGTCTATGCTTGAGAGCAACATAATAAATAATTAAAGTTACAACTAACATAAAAATAGATATAGGCAATGTTAATATAGGTAAACCGAGATAATTAGCTAATATACCGGCATCTGTTTCACCAGGAATTCTTATTAAATACATTTTTACATCCTGAACACTACCAAAAGCCAATAAAGAGCCAATAATACCAGAGATAAAATCTAATTTAAAATCTTTTATTGCTGCTATGACTATTGCACTTACAATAATAAGAACACCTATAAACTCTAAACTAAAATAAGTATCTATAAAAATAAGCATAAAAATTGAGACAAACAGAGAAAGGATAACAAGGCTTGAAGCTTTATTTTTTGTTGCGATTAAAAACCCTCCTACTAAGGCAGAACCAAGGTAACCAGCTACTGAAACAATAGGAACTATTCCATTTTGACTTGGTCTCATTACACCCTCATAACCATCTAACCCAATAGAAGCAACTCCACCTCCAGTTAAAATAGTAGCAATTGCGTGCATAGATTCATGTATTGATACAAAAAAGACACGAATAGGAGAAAAGAATATTGATTCCCAAAAAAATATATAAAGAATAAAAGCTATACCTATCTCGAATAAAAATAATTTTTTCATATTAAATTCTACCTTTGAAAGACTCAAAGTCATCAGGTAATTTTATAATTAAACCTGTACAATAAATATCTTTTTTATCTGAATCAGAATAAACAATAAATTCTTTTGATTGGATATTGGAATTTACTGTATAACAAAAAAAGCCTTTTTCATTAATATCATAATTAGGGATTTCTTCTTTAGATCCAGAAATTCTACCACACCAAAATATTTTTAAACCAAGTTGAGAAGCTTCATTTTGAAGATTAGAATCACTAATTTCTTCAAGATTATTTCCATCTAAACCATAACCGTGTTCTATATAGTCTGTTAAATAAGATTCAGCTCCATAAGCATACATAAGATCATCACTGCCACCAACAATAATAATAAAACCATTGTTTTTAGCAAGCTGCTCAGCTTCCTTAGGTACATGATGAGAATAGATAATTCCATTACATAGTTCGTATAAATCGTTTAAGATTTCCATTGAAGTCCTTCTTTCTATTTAATTATAAAGATTATATCCTTATAAATCTTTATTTAAGATAAAATATAGATATAAATTTAAATATAACATAATTTAACAGAAGAAGGAGTGACTAATGGAAGTTAGAACAAAACAACATGAAGTAATTAATACAAATGTCATAACAAATCTTCCAGGAAAAACTGGTGCAGAAATCAATTTGGATTAGGTGTTAACTTGGATGTAAGGGTTTAAAATGGATTCTTCAGGTATAAAATATATATTCACTTTACATTTCTTTCTTGAAAAGAGAGGTAAAACCTTGTCGGTCTTGATAGGTGATTGAAGCTATCCCGCTCTCCCAAAGAGGGAATTTGAACTTAATATTTTCAACCTCTATTAGATATTTATAAAATCCAACGACTGTACTGATTCTTCTCTTGACAGTATTTGCAGATAATTTCCCATCTTTAAGCAACTCCTGTGAAGAAGCCTCGTCCTTTAGGGAGGGGTTTCTTCACCCCAGTACAAATTCAAGTAGGAAAAATAGTTCCCAAAAAACAAGTAAGAAATGTTCAAAGTGTGGAAAACTAAATTAAAGAAAAGATAAAAATACCTTTTTCTAAAAGAAAAACTTCTAAGCTAACATTAAATCAGCAAAAGAAGCAAATATATCATTATATGATTTATGTTTAGAAAAAATATTTCTAAAATCATCATCATTATAAAATACATAATAATCATTCATCTCACCATAAATAATAGAATCTAAAGGATCTCCTAAAAAATCATCTTTATAATAATCAATTAAATCTTTTTCTATTAAAACATATAGAATCTCACCAGAAGAAATATTGTCATATTCTTTTAAATGAAGAATTTCTCGTTGATGAGAATAAAAATCATAGCGTGTTTGAAGTAATTTAATTTCATCGACAGAAAAAAGTTCTTTATTAGATAAAGCTTCTTTTATAGGTTCATATACATCAAAATATAAACTATCTGACCAACGAGTAATTAATTTAACTTTACTAACCCACATACATAATTTAGAATTAATAGATTCTATCAATTCAACACTAATATCTTGTCTTTTACCTGACATCCAATGAACATTGTTCTCTAGAGAGAAACAACTTTCTATTGGATTAGGTTCTATTTCGATATCACCTTCGTTAAAAATAACATTTTTACATTCTTCACCTTCAAACTCCCAAATACGATATCCAGTTGTGTTAAAACTATTATCGAGCATAAGAGATAAGAAAGGTGAGAATTTTGACTTATCTTGAATTTCTCCCCTCAACCAAGAAGAACAGAGAAAAATAAACTCTTTTGAATATTTCATCAAAAACTCCTTATATAAAATAAATGTAAAATGTTATATAACTCTAAGGATTATTTAGGCAATATCTTTATATAATAACAGAGTTGAGAGAACAACTATCTATAACTTCCTATTTAAGGTTAAAATAGGCGTTTATCTTGGTGCGTAAGTCAATTTTAGAATGATTATTTTTCCGTGAATAGCATTAAAAATCCTAAAAACAACTTTTTGGGTGAAGAAAGTAAGTATCCGAAAATCCATCTTATTAAGTTGATAAGATGGTACTTCCTCAAAAAAAATAAGTTTAAATTTATACTATTTTAGTATACTTATCTCTATAATCTAAAAAAGGATAAATTATGATTACTTTAGAAAAAACAAAAAAAGACTTTATTGTTCGTGAAGAAAAAGCTATAACTGTTTATAGTAAAAAATATTATGAATGCACAGGAGATCTTTTTGAAAATGGAACTTTAACTATTTCATGTAAAGGTAAAAATGTAGCAACATATACAAACTGAAAATAATGTTAAGAGCGATAATTATCTTAATATTAGTGAAGAAACACCGCCCTAAAGGACGATGCTTTCTTTCTTGAAAAGAGAGGTAGATACTCTTTTTAAAGGAACAAGAGAAATACTTTTTTTCTTCATTTAACTTAGAGATAGTACCAACTAACACTGTAACTACACTATTAGCTCTTTTTGAGTAATCATACGTATCTCCTACAGAAATTTCATTAATAGTTAATTATATATATAATAAGATTTATTTTTTATATTCAAAGATAAAGAATCTTTAAGAATCTTCTTTATCTTTAAAAAATTGAGCATTTTCAGGATTAGAGGAAAAAACATCAAAAGACTTAGCAAGAGCTTTCGAATCAACTCTCTCTATAGGAACTAATGCACTTGTATTTATAATTAAAGGAATTGCAAATTCAACAAGAATATTATAAATGGAATAAAGATCAAAAGAGACTAATGTAGGACCAGATGGATTATCCCCAAATCCTGATTCAAAAGTAACGTTAAACTCATCCTCTTCAACATCAATAGCAAAAGTTTCTAATGGGTATCCCGAAATATCAAATAAAACTAATTCTTGAAAAGAATCCATAAAAACTTTATCTAATGCAGGTTCAAACGAGAGTTTATTCTTAGGTATGTTAAGTTGAAATTCTTTATTTTCTTTTAATAATAAAAACAATACTTCTTTAACTGAATTAGCCATAGTTTTTTGATAAGTTGCAGAAGTAAGAATAGGGTGTTTTTCTAAAATAATTTCTTGCATAATATATTCCTTAAATTTTTTATTTATTTTAACAAAAAATTACTTAAAAATGGTTGAGTTATTTCTAATATTGATATATTTAGACCTTATTTTTATAGAATGATAGCCATGAAAGAAACAACTAAAGGAAATTTAATGAAAATAGGTTTCTTTCTTGAAAAGAGAGGTAAAAATCCCAGATAATATGTTAAAGATAATTGAGAAAATAGAAAATTCTTTAAAAGTTAAGATTTCTTATTTATCAACAGGACCTGAAAGAGATCAGACTTCATTAATTTAAAATTATTGTCTTTATTAGTTTTTTTTATCCTTATTCCTGTAAGATTATATATAATATATATAAACAGGAGTTTGGATATGAAAAAAATAGCATTAATGATACTTGCAGTAAGTAGTCTTGCCACAGCATCTAGTGTAGAAAAAGTTGAGAATTATTTAAAAAAAGAATTTGAAGATCCTTTAAAAGTTAAATGTGTTTCGAATATAGATATATCTTGTAAAGTTTCAAATTTTACAAAAGATTATTTTGATAAAAAAGATGAAAATATAAAAGACAATGTATCAATAGCAATAAAAGATATTAATATTATATTTAAAAAGAAAATATTAGAAGATTTAGATCAAGTAAAAAAAGAAGGTGAAGAATCTTTCCCTAATGAAGACGCATTAGTTAATAACCTAACTTTTGTAAAAGTAAATAAAGTAGAAGCTATAACAAAAGATACTAATATTTCAATAAAATCTTTATCAATGAGCAAAGTCTTTACTGAAAATAAATATAATTTACCTTATACGGGTATATTTAAATTAAACATAGATAACCTATCTGAAACATTTAGTTCAAAAATGTTGAAAGATGAGTTAAAAGAAAATATTGAAGGTAAAAATGAGAGAACAAAAGAATTTACTGAATTAATAAAAGATGAAAAAAGTAAAAAGATGGTTGATTCTATAGTTTATATAATAGAAAAAACTATAGACGCCGTCGAAAAAGATGGTAACATAAAAGCTTCTTTTGACACAGAAATAAGAGTAGAGACAACAGCTCTAAATGAAAAAGATATAAATTTTAAATTAAACTTAAGCACAAATACAAGAATTAAAGGGTATAAAGACACTTCTTCTTTTGAATTAAGTTTAGATTTGGTTGATCAAGAGAAATTAAGTCCTATGAATATAAGATTTAATTATTTAGAATTAAACTCGTACTTTCCATCTATAAATATATATAAGAATCTTATTAACTCAGATGTAATATTTGCTCAAAAAATTAAAAATTTAAATGACTTATTACTTGAAGGAGATAATATTTCAAATTCTTTTATTACAGATATAAGATTAAAACAATTAAGTTCTTTTGTTTTAGATAAAATAAAAAACATTTTACATGGCGAATCTGATAAATTTTATTTTAGATTAGATAATAAATCAAAAAAGACTGTACAAGAGCTTTACAAAGAAGAAGGTCTGAGATTAATGATAGCTCCTTCTGAAAAAGAAAATAAAAAAGCAATAGACCAAGTTTATGCTGATACATTTTTTAGAGTTTTTAATATAGATATAAAGTAAGCTGACTAAAAAACAAAATCAAGTTGATTTATATAATTTGAAAGATAATCCTTTAAAATTGAAATAGTTAGGTTATAAAAAAGGAATAAACAATGCATACACTATGTATGCATCTAAAATAAAATATAAACTATCTATTTTTCATAGATTGAATAATAGAAACAACATCATCCATTGTAACATTAGATGATGAAGATTGATTCCCTGTAGAAATAATTACAGAACCTTTATTTTTTACCTCTCTTTTCAAGAAAGAAAGCCTCGTCCTTTAGGGCGGGGTTTCTTCACACTACTAAACTTACCAAAAGTTTCAATAATAGCAGCAGTTTTTTGTCTAACGATAACAACAGAGGTGAATAACCAAGAGAGAAGAACTAACCCAAACATAAAGTATGATGAGTAAATTAATAATGTTTCCATTTTCATAGAATAGATCCTTTTTTAAATTATTTTAATAGTTCTTTTCACCTTAATTTATTCTTAAATATCACGAAAATATCTAAAAATATCTTCATATGAAGTTAATCTATAAACATTATCATAAATATCTTCAATCTTTTCCTGATTCCAACCATATCTATTATCAAAAAGTAAACCAACATCATCTTTATGAGTTTCTGCATGACATTTAATATTGTGTACAGCATCATCAATTAAAATAGTGTTTTTAGTGTGCTCACTTTTATGAAATGTATGAATAATTTTTTTAAAACCAAAAACTTCTTTTATTAATTTATCTTTTTCATCTGTAAAACTATCATGACTAGCTGTAACAACTTGAATTCTATCACCAAAGATTTTATTTAAGATAAAAGCAAATTCTATAGCACCATCAATAGGACCAGATTTAACATAATGTTGCCAATTTTCCCAAGTGATAGAAGCATCAGGAAAATTATCTATAATATAATTCCAATTTGTAACTTCCATAGAATCAATTTGAGAAAGATTATTTTCAGCCATAAAAATATTTACATTTTTCATCCAATCCCAAAATATAGAATCAAAATCAAGAGAAAGGAAAGTTTCTGAATCTTTAAATTTTTCTATTAGATAAAGAATTTCATCTTCAGAGATATCTAATTTTCTATGTTCTTTTAACCATAAAGTATCCATTATTATTCCTTTAATATTGATAAATTGATTTGATTTTTACATTTACATAAATAGTGTCAGTATCATTCTTATTTTCTAAATCAACACCCTTAGACATCATCAGATAGTCCTCTGAATGGCTAAAAAACACAAAACCCATACCTTTAGTTGAGTCTATAAATTCATTGCTTGAAGAGCCTAATTCTACCCATTTTAAATCTAAGTCAGGAGTAGTTATCTATATTTCATTATCAGAACCATCAAAAAATGAAGCGCGTCTTCTTGATATATATCTTAAACAGTTCTAAAAAAGAACTCTTTAAGATATACATTGGTGTGCCCACCAGGACTTGAACCTGGGGCCACCTCATTAAAAGTGAGGTGCTCTACCAACTGAGCTATAGGCACGGATGGTGGACGGGATAGGACTTGAACCTATGACAACCCCGTTATGAGCG
>Ga0256842_1001143_pt1 | contig 21912 bp, 23 predicted proteins | sample 4559240metaG_FD_185973 | JGI IMG/M metagenome (GOLD analysis project Ga0256842, IMG submission 185973) | Hydrothermal vent microbial communities from Guaymas Basin, Mexico - 4559-240 | ecosystem: Environmental > Aquatic > Marine > Hydrothermal vents | place: Mexico: Guaymas Basin | collected... | reverse complement strand
ACATATCCTAAATCTCTTAATACCCTTACAAAAAACCTTGAATAAAGAAGATGCAGGATTGCATGTTCTATTCCGCCTATGTATTGATCAACTGGCATCCAGTATTCAACTTTTTCCTTTTCAAATGGTCCTTCTTTATAATCAGGAGATATATATCTTAAGAAATACCAAGAAGATTCCACAAATGTATCCATTGTATCTGTTTCTCTTCTTGCCTTTCTACCGCACTTAGGGCATGTGGTTTCATAAAAGGAAGGTTCAAATGGAAGTGGAGATCCTCCATTTGGCCTAAGCTTCAGATCAAGAGGAAGCACTACAGGTAGATCCTTTTCTGGAACAGGCACTGTTCCGCACTTTTCACAATAGATTATAGGAATGGGTGTTCCCCAGTATCTCTGTCTTGAAATACCCCAGTCTCTAAGTCTATATGTTACTGTTGCATATCCAAGCCCTTTTTGTTCCAAGTATTTTACTATGTTTTTCATTGCCTCCCTGTTTTTCTGTCCTGTAAATGGACCAGAGTTTACAAGAATTCCATCTCCTTCATATGCCTCCAGCATTGTCTCTTCACTTATTTCCTTGTCTTCTGGCTTTATTACAACTCTGAGTTTGAGTCCGTATTTTTTTGCAAATTCAAAATCTCTTTGATCATGGGTGGGAACGCACATTATAGCTCCTGTTCCATATTCAAACAGCACAAAATTTGCCACATATATTGGTATCTTTTCTTCTGTAACAGGATTTATACAATACCTTCCAGTAAAAATACCTTCCTTTTCTGTGTAATCTGCTGTCCTGAGATATGTTTCCATCCGCAGGACCTTATCCACAAATGAAAGTACATCTTTTTCTTTATCACTTCCTTTTACTATCTCCTTTACCTTAGGATGTTCTGGAGCAAGGCAGATAAAAGTGGCACCATAAAGGGTATCAGGCCTTGTGGTAAACACTTCTATGTAGTCATCCTCATCAGCAACCAGAAACTTTATTATCGCTCCTTCACTCTTTCCTATCCAGTTCTTCTGCATGGCAAGCACCTTTTCTGGCCATCCCTTTAGCTTATCACAGTACTGAAGGATCTCTTCTGCATATGCTGTGATCTTAAAAAACCAGCTATCCATCTCCTTTTTTACTACCTCTTGATCCGTATGCCTCCAGCATTTTCCATCTTCTACTTGTTCGTTTGCAAGCACACTTTGACATTTATCGCACCAGTTCACAAGGGTTCTTTTTTTGTATGCAAGTCCTTTTTCAAACATCTTTATAAAGATCAACTGTTCCCACTTGTAGTATTCTGGATCACAAGTGGCAATCTCTCTGTCCCAGTCATAGCTAAATCCCATTCTTTTAAGCTGTCTTTTCATGTTTTCTATATTCTCATATGTCCATTTCGCAGGATGAGTATTATTTTCTATTGCTGCATTTTCTGCAGGAAGACCAAATGCATCCCATCCCATAGGATGTAACACATTTTTGCCTTGCATCCTTTTGTATCTTGCTATCACATCTCCAATAGTGTAATTTCTCACATGCCCCATGTGTATCCTTCCGGATGGATAGGGAAACATTTCTAAAACATAATATTTTTCCTTTTTGGAATCTTCTTTTGTCTTAAAAAGCTTATTTTCTTCCCATATCTTTTGCCATTTTTTCTCTATTTCAGCTGGAATGTATTTTTTCTGTTTCATAGTCATCCCCTTTTTTTACAAAAGAATTGTAAATACTATCCAGTATGCCATTTATGAAAATATAAGAAGTTCCATTACCAAATTTTTTACCTAACTCTATTGCCTCATTTATAGAAACCTTGGGAGGGATATCATCTCTAAACAGAAGCTCGTAGGTGGAAAGTCTTAAAATCGACTTATCTACCCGAGACATCCTGTCAATACGCCAGTTCTTAGAAACACTATTTATTGCTTTATCTATTTCCTCTTTATTTGCCCATACTCCAAGTACTAACTCTTTTGAAAAATCCTTTAATTTTTTGTTAACATCAAAGTTTCTGCATATAAGTTCAAATGCCTGTTCAGGAGTATGCACCCCAAAATCTAAGCTAAAAAGCACCTGCACAGCAAGCTCTCTTGCCTTTCTTCTGATGCCCATGTCTTTCACTTAAAATTCTGTTCTCAAGGCAGGCTAACTTAGTTGTTTAAATAGGTTTGCCATTTCTATCGCAGACATTGCAGCATCAAATCCTTTATTTCCCGCCTTTGTTCCTGCTCTTTCAATTGCCTGTTCCAATGTGTCTGTTGTAAGCACACCAAAGCTTACAGGTACACCAGCTTTTAAAGCAACAGTAGCAAGCCCTTTTGCCACTTCAGAAGCAATATATTCAAAATGAGGGGTAGCCCCTCTGATAACAGCACCAAGACATACTATAGCATCATATTTTTTTGTTTCTGCCAATCTTTTAGCCACAACAGGCATCTCAAATGACCCCGGAACACGAACAATATCTATATTTTCCTCACTTCCACCATGCCTTATTATTGCATCCATTGCTCCGTCCAAAAGCCTGTTGGTTATAAAGTCATTGAATCTGCTTACTATAAAAGCAAACCTTAGATCTTTTGCTATTAGTTTTCCTTCTATCTCTTTACTCATCCTTTGCCTCCATTTCTCTGCTTAGGATATCCATAATGTGCCCTAACTTCTGACACTTAGTCAAAAGATAATGTTTGTTTTCTGGTCTTGGAGGTATTTCAATAGGGACTCTTTCCACCACTTCAAGACCAAATCCCTGTAGCCCAACTATCTTTTTTGGATTGTTTGTAAGTATCCTCATCTTCTTTACTCCAAGATCTACCAAGATCTGGGCACCAATACCGTATTCTCTGAGATCTGGTGGAAATCCCAGTTTTTCATTTGCTTCAACTGTATCATATCCTTTATCCTGAAGAGAATAAGCCTTGATTTTATTAGCAAGACCTATTCCTCTTCCCTCCTGACTCAGATAAACAAGCACTCCTGTCCCTTCTTCTTGTATCATCTGCATAGACTTTTTAAGCTGATCTCCACAGTCACATCTAAATGATCCAAATACATCTCCTGTTAAACATTGCGAATGAACCCTTACCAGTACCTCTTTATCAGGAGTAATCTCACCTTTAACCAATGCAACATGCTCTTCATGCCCTATTTTTGTCACATAAGCAATTGCTTTAAATTCTCCATAAGGAGTTGGAATCACAGTTTCTGCTACCCTTTTAACCAAACGCTCATTTTTCATCCTGTAAGCGATTAGATCTGCAATAGTCACTATCTTTAGTTCATGCTCTTGGGCAAATTTCTCCAAATCAGGCATTCTTGCCATTGTGCCATCATCTTTCATTATTTCACATATCACTGCTGCTGGTTTGAGTCCTGCAAGTTTTGCCAGATCAACTGATCCTTCTGTCTGACCAGCTCTTACCAGCACTCCTCCTTCTCTTGCTCTCAAAGGAAACACATGCCCTGGACTTACAAGGTCTTCTGGTTTTGCATCATCTGCTATGGCAGTAAGTATAGTGTGAGCTCTATCATATGCTGAGATTCCAGTGGTAACCCCATGTCTTGCTTCAATAGAAACAGTAAATGCTGTTCCAAATTTAGACTCATTATTTGGAACCATAAGATGGAGTTTCAGTCTATCCACTATCTCTGGACTCAATGCCAAGCATATAAGACCTCTGCCGTATTTTGCCATAAAGTTTATGGCTTCTGGGGTTACCTTTTCTGCTGCAATGGTAAGATCACCCTCATTTTCTCTGTCTTCATCATCTACAAGGATGATCATCTTTCCTTCTCTTAGATCTTTTATGGCTTCTTCAATTGTTGCTACTGGCATGGCATCACCCTACAAAACCGTATTTTTTTAGTTTTTCCAAAGTTATTTCTGAATCAGAGTTTCTATTATACCTTAAAAATCTCTCAACATATTTTCCAATAATGTCAGTTTCTATATTAACAAATTCTATGCGTTTGTTTAACAGAGTAGTTTGCCTAAAAGTCTCAGGTATTATATTAACCTCAAAAAATGTATCTCCTACCCTGTTTACTGTAAGACTTATTCCATCTACTGTTATAGAGCCTTTTTCTACAATATATTTACATAGATCTTTGTTTAGCTCAATTCTTACAAGCCAAGAACCTCTTTTTTTCTCTTTTGAGATTATCCTTCCTACACCATCTACATGTCCAAGTACCAAATGTCCGCCTAATCTATCAGATATCCTTAAAGCTCTTTCTACATTTACATAGTCACCTACATTTAACATACCGAGTGTGCTTCTTTTAAGTGTTTCTGAAGAAACGTCCATGGACACGGTAGTATTTCCTATCTTAGTTACTGTCAGGCACACCCCATCTATGGCTATACTTTCACCTATATTACATTCTGCAGGAGAAAAAGGTGGAACTATAAATATAACTACATCTCCATGAGATGCTACTCTTCTTTCTGCAATCTTTCCTATGCCTTCAATAATTCCTGTAAACATAATTCTTTACTTTTTTTTGGATTTATGTATATAAATCCATAATTTTATTTCTAAATCTGATTTAAAAGCATAAAACATTAAACTGAAGGTGTCAATTTCTGAAGAGGCTGTTCGAAATATTTTTCGAATAGCTTCAGGTGTGAGTACTTCTGGACAAATAAAGAGGGATAAGCTTATGAAAGAAAAAAAGATAAAAAAGGTGCTTATAGCCAATAGAGGAGAAATTGCTATACGCATATGCAGAGCAATCCATGAAGAAGGACTTAAAGCTGTAGCTATATATGAAACGCCAGATCAAGAATCAAGACACCTAAGAGAAGCAGATGAATCTATCTGGATAGGTGATGGTCCACGAAAGGATTATCTTGATATAGATAAAGTTATATGGGCGGCAAAAAAGACAGAATGTCAAGCAATACATCCGGGATATGGTTTTTTGGCTGAAAATCCAGATCTTGCAAAGGCATGCGAAGAAGAAGGTCTTATATTTATTGGGCCTAATTATAAGGCAATAAAGGATCTGGGAGATAAAACCATTGCCAGATCTATTGCTGAATCTGTAAGGATACCGGTAATTCCGGCAGGAAAAGTATTGCCTCGGGAAGAGGAAAGTGCATTAGAAAAGGCATTGCAATTTAGTAAAGAAGAGGGATTTCCTGTTATGCTAAAGGCAGTAGCAGGAGGTGGAGGAAGAGGAATAAGAAAGATAGAGACCGAAGAAGAGCTCAAACTTCAACTTCCTATTGCAGCTAAGGAAGCTAAGTCTGCCTTTGGAGATGAGAAGCTTTACTTAGAAAAAGGCATAAAAAGACCAAGACATGTAGAGGTTCAGATATTGGCAGATCATCATGGAAATGTGATCCATTTGGGAACCAGGGATTGTTCAATTCAAAGACGGCATCAGAAGCTTGTGGAGATTGCTCCTGCTCCTACTATCTTAGGATCTGAGGTTGAGAAAAAGATATGTGAGGCTGCAGTCTTATTTGCAAAGGTATCAGGCTATAGAAATGCAGGCACAGTAGAATTTTTAGTGGATCAGGAAAATAATTTTTATTTTCTTGAGATAAATACAAGATTACAGGTAGAACACACAGTAACTGAACTTGTTACAGGGATAGATATTGTGAGAAGACAGATCAGGATAGCTGAAGGGATGTCCTTAGATATAACGCAGGATGAGGTGGTATGCAAAGGATCTGCTATAGAGATGAGAATAAATGCAGAGGATCCAAAAAGGGATTTTGCACCTGAAAGCGGAAAAGTAGTCTCTGTATATCAATCTCCAGGAGGTCCTGGGATAAGATTAGATGGAACTGTGTACCAGGGCTATAAGGTGCCCAAAGAGTACGATTCGCTTCTTGTAAAACTGAGTGTTTATGGCTTTGACTGGAATGAAATGATTAGCAGGGCTGTTAGGGCCTTAAAGGATTTTATTATTGTGGGGCCAAAAACTACAATTCCTTTTTACCTCAGGTTATTACAAGAAAAAGAGTTTCTGGAAAAGAAGTTTGATACAGAGTATATAGACAGACATCCTGAACTGTTTGACTATAAACCATTAGAAAGAGAAGAGGCAAAAATAGCAAAGGCAATAGCAATGATACATCATACAAAACATAATCCATTCTCGATGTAAAAGGAGATGTGTATGAGAATTACACCGAATATACCACCAGAACAAGGTTTAAAGATGCTTAGAGAAGCAAAAGGATATTTTATTACAAATACTGCAAGAGATCTTTCTCAATCTGATTTCAAAAACAGGATCTTACTTCATACAGATCTTTTGGTAGCAGAAGAAAGAGATGAAGCAGGCTTTTTTTCCTTAGAGATCTCTGGAGGAGCAAGTATCCATGTGGATATGCTGAGAAAACTTGTAAATCCATTTGAAAAGCTGAGATTGCTCAGAAAACATATGCCCAGAACCATGTTTCAGACCCTGTGCAGGGGAGTGAATCTATTTGGATACAGGCCTTATCCAGAAAATGTGATAAGACTCACAGTTCAGGAATTTGCAAAATATATAGAAGTATGGAGAGTATTTGATTTTTTAAATCACATACCAAACATGATTCCTGTGTTTGAAGAAGTGAAAAAAGCTGGCAAATACTTAGAACCTGCTATATGTTTCTCCACAGGACCTGAACATACAGATGAATTTTATGTGGGAAAAGTAAAAGAAATAATCGATATTACAGGATCTGACATAATACTTGCTATAAAGAATCATTCAGGACTCGGCACTCCAGCTCGTATTGGAAGGCTTATAAGAGCTATATTAGATAAATTTCCAGATCTTATAATCCACTATCATGGACATAACACAGACGGAAATGATGTAGCAAGGATAGTTGCTGCGGTTAAAGCAGGGGCAAAGATAGTGGATGCAGGAGATCATGCAATGACAGGATTTTTTGGCCCACCTCCAATCCTAACAGTTATTCAGACATTGTTAGATGAAGGTTATGAAGCAGAAGGTATAAATATTGATGCAGTTATAGCAACCAGCAACAAGTTAAAGAGAGTGAGACAGGCTTATGAACCTTTTGAAAGCCAATTTAAGGGATTTGATCCTACTGTGCATATACACAAACTTCCTGGTGGAGCAATGGGATCCAGCTTTGAACAGGCAGTAAAAGGTGGTTTCTTAGACAAAATGCCAGAGATTTTAATAGAAGAACTTCCTAAGGTCCATAGAGAGCTCGGTAATTTCTGGAGTGTGACTCCAGGGTCTCAGATCCTTTGGACTACTGCTGTAACACATGTATTAAGTGGGACAAGATACAAAAATGCCTCTGAAGATTTAAAGAGACTGTTATTAGAAAGATATGGACCATTTCCTTTTTACAAGCCCTCAGATGAAATATATGAAGTAGTATTTGGCAGTAACTGGAAAAAGATAGTAGCAACTGAGTCAGGAAGAGAAGAAATTACACCAATAGATCTGAAAGAAGAAAAGAAAAAATTAGAAGAAGGTATAGGAAGAAAAGCAAGTACAGAGGATCTTGTGCTTTATCTGCAACATCCAAAGGATGCTGTAGACTTTTTCAAATTTGAAGAAGAATATGGAAAAACCTATGTTCTTGGGCCAGAGATCTGGTATCGTAAAGGAGGATTTGAGGTAGGAGAAACTGTCAGATTTAGAGATTACACAGGAAAATATCATCAAATAACAATAGGGCCGAGTTCCCATACAGAGGATGGTGAAATCATCACATATCTTATGGTAGATCACCATCCTGAGCCTTTTGTCTACGAACCAGAAAAAGAAGAAAAAAAAGAAGAAAAAAAGAGAAGCATAGAAGAACTCATGTTGCTTGCAGAAATGGGAGAGATATGTGCTACTACAGATGGAACTATAGTAGAAGTCAGAGTAAAAGAAGGAGATGAAGTCAAGGAAGGAGATATTATTGCTATACTTGAAGCTATGAAGATGCTAAATAATATAACAAGCCCTGTTACTGGCGAGGTGAAACAGGTTCCGGTTAAAGAAGGGCAGCAAGTGAAAGTGGGGGATCTAATAGCCAGAATAAAGCCCAAAAGAAAAAGTGATTCCTAATTAGATCCATGCCAAGACCTAAAAAGCCAAGAAGGGTTTACTGGCCGCCAGTTGCTGATATATTTATTCCAAATAGGGTTCCTCCATGGGGTAGACAGGAAATATTACTTCCTATTGAAGGATTTGAGGCTATTAGACTGGCAGATTTTGAAGGATTAGACCATGAAACAGCAGCAAAAATGATGAATGTCTCAAGACAAACCTTTGGCAGAATCTTAGCTCAAGCAAGAGCTATTGTAGCAGATGCCCTTGTAATGGGAAAAACACTCAGGATAAAAGGAGGGACTTTTGTAATACCACCCGGATGTGGTCATAGACATCGCCATAGATGTAGAAAAGGGAAGAAGATTTAGAAGATTTATAAAATCTAAAATTATACTTTTTGAGGCTGTTCGAAAACTATTTCGAACAGCCTCTGTCTTGCTTGACAAATAAACTTAGGTGCTGTTAAAGAAGAACAGATTTACAAAGAGAGGAAGGGTCATGGAAAAAGAGATACTGCCGAAATCTTATGATCCAAAGAATGTGGAAGAAAAATGGTATAAGTTTTGGGAAGAAAATGGCCTATTTAAACCTGATATAAATTCAAAAAAAGAGCCATTTTGTGTGGTTATACCACCCCCTAATGTTACGGGCTTTCTTCATATGGGGCATGCCCTAAACAATATCATTCAGGATATTGTGTGTAGATATAAAAGGATGAAAGGATTTAATGTGCTGTGGCAGCCAGGAACTGATCATGCTGGAATAGCAACCCAGAATGTGGTGGAAAAGGAGCTCGCAAAAGAAGGGGTAAGCAGACATGAAATAGGCAGAGAAAGATTTATTGAACTTGTCTGGGAATGGAAGGAAAAGTACGGAAATATCATAATAAACCAGCTTAAAAGGCTTGGATGCTCTTGTGACTGGAGTAGAACCAGATTCACCATGGATGAAGGCCTAAGCAAGGCTGTAAAAGAAGTATTTGTCAGTCTTTATGAGGAAGGTCTTATATACAAAGATGACTATATAATAAATTGGTGTCCCAGATGTCATACCGCCCTTGCAGATATAGAGGTAGAACATGAGGAGAAAGACAGCTTCCTTTACCACATAAGATATCCTTTTAAGGATCAAGAAGGCTATCTTATAGTAGCCACTACAAGACCAGAAACCCTGCTTGGAGATACTGCAGTTGCAGTAAATCCAAAGGATAAGAGATACAAAGAGCATATAGGTAAAACGGTTCTTTTGCCTATCCTGAGAAGACCAATTCCTGTGATAGCAGACGATTATGTAGATATGGAATTTGGCACAGGTGCTTTAAAGATAACTCCTGCTCATGATTTAAATGATTTTGAGATAGGAAACAGACACAGTCTTGAAAGGATAAAAGTGATAGACGAAAATGGAAAGATGAGTGATTTGGCAGGCCCTTATGAAGGAATGGATAGATTTGAATGCAGAAAAAAGATAATAGAAGATCTTGAAAAAGAAGGTCTTTTGGAAAAAATAGAACCTTATAAGACTGCTATTGGTCATTGTTATAGATGCAAAACTGTAATAGAGCCACTTCTTTCAAAACAATGGTTTGTAAAGACAAATCCTTTGGCAAAACCTGCAATAGAAGCAGTAAAAGAACATAGGACTAAGATATTTCCAAGTAACTGGGAAGCAGTCTATTTTGAGTGGATGAACAACATTAGAGATTGGTGCATCTCAAGACAGATATGGTGGGGACACAGGATACCAGCATGGTACTGCAAAAACTGTGGTCATATAAATGTAAGTAAAGAAGAAATAAAGGTATGTTTAAAATGTGGTAGCAAAGAACTATATCAAGATGAAGATGTGCTTGATACCTGGTTTAGTTCAGCACTTTGGCCATTTTCTACCTTAGGATGGCCCGAAAAAACCAAAGAACTTGAGCTATTCTATCCTACCTCTCTTCTTGTTACTGGATTTGATATCCTCTTTTTCTGGGTAGCAAGAATGATGATGATGGGTCTTCATTTTATGGGTGATGTGCCTTTTAGAGATGTTTATATACATGCGCTTGTGCGGGATGCAGAAGGAAAAAAAATGAGCAAATCCAAAGGAAATGTCATAGATCCATTGGATGTTATGAACAAATTTGGAACAGATGCATTTCGTTTTACATTGGCTGCTCTTGCTGCTCAGGGAAGAGATATAAAACTTTCTGAAGAAAAGATCATAGGATACAGACACTTTGTAAATAAATTATGGAATGCCTCCAGATTTGTCCTAATGAATCTAAAAGATGAAACAGATATTTTAGATATTGAAATAAACAAAGAAGACCTAAGCATAGAAGATAAGTGGATAATAACAAGACTTTCTGAAGTAGTAAAAGATGTATCAGAGGCAATTGAAACTTATAGATTTAATGAAGCAGCTGGCGTATGCTATCAATTTGTATGGCATGAATTTTGTGATTGGTATGTAGAAATGTCCAAATGGTATCTATATGGTGATGATGAAAATAAAAAAAGAAGCACTCTGATCACCTTGTTGAATGTGCTATCTACAATACTTAAGCTTCTTCATCCCTTTATGCCATTTGTTACAGAAGAGATATGGCAAAGGCTTCCTGGAAAAAGAGAAAGCATTATGATATCTCAGTTTCCTGAGCCAGAAGATTTTTTTAAGGATGAACAAGCACTTGAAAAAATAGGTCTTGTAATGGAAGTAATTACAGCAATAAGAAATGTAAGAGGAGAGCTTAGGATACCTCCTTCTAAGAGAGTAAATGTAACAATTGATGCACCTGAACAAAAGATAGCTCTTTTAGAAGAATATATTCATCATATAAAAGAATTGGCTAAAGCAGAAGATATAAAAATAGGATATGGTATGGAAAAACCAGATTTCTGTGCCACATCTATTGTAGGAGATATATCTATCTATGTTTTACTCAAAGGTCTGCTGAATATAGAAGAAGAGAAAAAGAGGATAATGAAGGAGATAAAAAAGACTCAAAAAGACATAGAAATGTTTAAGAAAAAACTTGAAAATAAAAATTTTGTGGAAAAAGCCCCTTCTCATGTAGTGGAAGAAGTAAGAGAAAAGCTAAATATGGCAAATGAAAAGTTCAGTAAGTTAGAGCAAAGCTTAAGATTTCTTGAGTCTATTACATGATAGAAATAGAAAACAATCCTCTTATAAAAGAGATAATATCGCTTGCCCTTAGAGAAGATATTGGAGCAGGGGATATAACTACAGATGCTATAATTAGATCTGAAAAAAGCAAAACAAAAGCAAGACTGATAGCTAAGGAAGAATTTGTTCTGGCAGGGCTCCCTCTATTCAAGGCTGTTTTTAAACATTTATCTAAGGACATCTCTTTTGAAGAACTTCATAAAGAAGGAGATATTGTCAAGTGTGGAGATGTTATTTGTTATATCAAGGGACCTGTATCTGTAATCCTTAAAGCAGAAAGAACCGCTCTTAACTTCCTTCAGAGGATGAGCGGTATTGCCACCGCGGTCAGAAGATTTATAGAAAAAATATCCCATACCAAGGCAAAAATATTAGATACCAGAAAGACTGCTCCTGGAATGAGGATACTTGACAAGTATGCTGTTAGGATAGGTGGGGGTCTAAATCATCGTTTTGGACTTTTTGATGGAATACTTATAAAGGACAATCATATCTCAGCTGCTGGGTCTATAAAAGAAGCAATTAGGCGTGCTAAAGCATATGCACCTCATACCTTAAAGATAGAGGTAGAAGTGGAAGATTTAAGTCAATTAAAAGAAGCCTTAGATTCAGGAGTAGATATAGTTCTTTTGGATAACATGGGGCTTGATGAAATAAAAAAGGCTGTTCAAATAGCAAAAGGCAAGGTGCTTATAGAAGTGTCAGGAGGAATAAAACTAGATAATGTGGAAGAAATAGCAGCTACAGGGGTAGATTTTATATCTGTAGGAGAAATTACTCATTCTGTAAGAGGAGTAGACATAAGTCTTGAGCTCCAAAGATAAAGTGATAGAGGTTGAACATGTGTATTTTTCCTATGAAGATGTTCCTGTTCTGGAAGATATATGTTTTAGTGTAGAAAAAGGGGATTTCTGCGTAATAATAGGGCCAAATGGAGGAGGAAAAACCACCCTTTTAAAACTGTTGTTAGGAATACTTAAACCTGACAGAGGCATAATAAAAGTATTAGGGAAAAACCCGAGAGATGTAAGGCAAAAACTGGGATATCTTCCTCAACATACAGATTTTAAACTTTCCTTTCCTATATCTGTAATGGATGTAGCCCTTATGGGGAGACTTAATAAGAGAAGATTAGGTAAAAGATTTACTGATGAAGACAGAAAAAAAGTAGAAGAGATACTTAAAATGCTTGACATATGGGAATATAGACATCTTCATGTAGGTAGACTTTCAGGTGGACAGAGACAAAGGGTTTTTATTGCTCGTGCTCTTGCCACAGAGCCAGAAATACTTTTTTTAGATGAACCTACTGCTGGAGTTGATCCAGAACATGAAACAGGACTATATGAGATCTTAAAAGAGCTAAATAAAAAAATGACAATCATAGTGATTACCCATGACATAGGCGTTATATCCAGATATGCCAGATCCATTGCATGTGTGAACAGAAAACTTGTCTTCCATGAAGAAGGGAAAATCACAAAGGAAATGCTTGAAATGGCATATGAATGTCCTGTTGATCTTATTGCGCACGGCATTCCACACAGAGTTCTACCCGAGCATAACTAAAAAATTAGGAGAAAAAAGGGATGTGGAGCGCTCTTCAATTTGAGTTTATGAGGAATGCCCTTTTTGCAAGCATAATAATAAGCATACTGTGTGGAATCATAGGAACATTGGTAGTAGTAAATAGGCTTGTATTTATGACCGGTGGAATTGCCCATTCTGCATATGGAGGAGTAGGGCTTGGTTTATATACAGGGATATCCCCATTCTTAGGAGCAGGTATATTTGCTGTATTAAATGCTATTATTATGGGATTAGCTACAGTAAAAGATAGGGATAGAGCAGATACAGTCATTGGTGTGCTCTGGGCCATTGGTATGGCCATAGGAATAATATTTGTGGATTTGACCCGTGGATATAATGTAAATCTTATGAGCTATTTATTTGGCAGTATATTGAGTATTTCAAAAAAAGAGATATATGTAAGCGCTTTTTTTACAATTCTGCTTATAGGCTGGGTGTACCTGTTTTATAAAGAGCTTTTAGCAATATCCTATGATGAAGAATTTAGTTATGTTATAGGTATTCCGGTAATACCTCTTTATTTTCTTACTCTTATATTTACCGCTATCTCAGTTATTATAGCTATGAGAATGGTAGGACTTATACTTGTGATTGCCCTGATGTCTATCCCCCCTTACATTGCAGAAAATTACACCTCTTCTTTTGCCAAGATGATGGCACTTTCTTCTGTGTTTGCGATGTTTTTTTCTATATCTGGCCTCTGGATCTCTTATTATTTTAATATATCTGCAGGGGCTTCCATTATAGTAGTAGCAGGAGTTGGATTTTTTATATCTTACCTTTTAAGGGCATTTAAAAAAAGAAAAAGATGGGTATAAAGGGCACAAAAAAAGCAGTGATAATTATCATATCTACATGGTTTGGATGTGGTTTTCTCCCTTTAGCTCCCGGTACATTTGCATCAATAGCGAGCATTCCGGTTCTTTTTTTGTTGAGAAATTGGTCATTATGGATGCGAATTATCGTATTGGTTTCTATACTCTGTCTGAGTATAGCTGTATCTGAATATGCTGAAAAAATCTTTGGAGAAAAAGATCCAAAACAGATAGTGATTGATGAAGTAGCTGGAATGCTTGTATGTTGTATTTTTATGCCATTTAAGTGGAGGTATATTGCTGTGGGTTTTATCCTATTTAGACTCTTGGATATCTTAAAACCCTTTCCCATTAATATGGCAGAAAACCTACGAGGAGGGCTGGGAATAGTTATAGATGATTTGTTAGCAGGTGCAATAAGTTATGCTTTAATGTTTGTTCTCGTCTTTTTCCTTTGGCATGGGGATCTTAAAGAATTCTATTCCTTCTTCCCGTAGAATCTTCTCTTCCTCTTCCGTGGCTGTTCCTCTTATATTTCTCTTTTCAGTAACACCATAATGCATCTTGAGTGCTTCCTTTGCAAAGTCAGGTCCTACATCTTCTGAATTATTTTTTATATAGTCAACAAAATCCTTATAAAGCTTTTCATAATCTATATACTTATCTTGTGACTGTTTATTCATTTTCTCAGGCTCTTCTTTTCTCCTATGAGCTACTCTTACAGGAGAAAGTATTCTCTTTACATTTGTATCATTACAGTAAGGACAATTTATAAGTCCTTTGTTTTTTTGCTCCTCAAATGCGTCTGCACTATCAAACCATCCTTCGAATATATGTCCATTAGAACATTCTAAATCAAATATTATCATAGTCTTTCTCCTCTTATTATCTGTTTGAGCCTTTGCAGGTTTATTATGTCATAATCTATTCCCTTACCATACTTCTCTTTTGGAGTCTCAATAATAAAAGGTACTTCTTTAAATCTGTTATCTTTTAAGAAATAGGCTAAACCTTTTTCTCCTATTTTACCTTTTCCTATGTGCATATGTCTATCTACTCTTGAGCCACATTCTTTTTTAGAATCGTTTATATGGATTAAAAAAACATAATCAATTCCTATAATCCTTTCAAGCTCTCTAATAAGAGCCTCATATTGTTCTTTTGTCCTAAAATCATAACCAGCAGAAAAGATATGACATGTATCAAGACAAATACCCATCCTGTTCGGAGAATTTACCCTCTCCATTATTTCTGATAGATGTTCAAATCTATATCCAATACTGGTACCTTGTCCCGCTGTTGTCTCAAGCAGTATTTTGGTTTTTTGCGAGGTTTCAGAAATAACCTCTTTAAGTCCTTCTGAAATCCTTTTTATTCCTTCTTTTTCACCTACCCCTTTATGTGCTCCTGGATGCATGACTACATATGGGATTCCAAGCAACTCCGCTCTTTGAATTTCCTTTTTTAAAGCATTTACAGAATTTTTCCATATTTTGTCTTCAAAGGAGGCAAGATTTATCAAATATCCAACATGCACAGAAACAGGGATTACTTTTGTCTCTTTTTTTGCTTTTTCAAAAAGCTCTAATTGTTCTGAAGATATAGGTTTCATGTACCAACTACTTGTATTATGGGTAAATATCTGCACCACTTCACATCCAAGCCTTTTACCCTTAAAAAGCGCCTTTTCCATCCCACCTGATATGGATATATGCGCTCCTATATAAGGCATATTTTATGCTCCCATATCTTTTCTGAGCATATTCAGAAGTCTTTTAAATATCTCACCAGCTTTGCCATGACCTATTATATGGTTGTCATACTTCACCACAGGAACTATCTCTATGGTGGTACCAGTAAGCAAAATCTCTTTTGCGTTATAAGCGGCTTCTTTTGGGATATCATCAAACCTTACCGAAGATAAAAATCCTTCCTTAACAAGCTCTTCTGCAAATCTAAATACTTGTTGAGCAGTTATTCCTGCAAGCGTTCTTTCAAATTTAGGAAATCTCAATACATTATCTTTTCCAAACACAGCAATGTTTTCTGTTGGAAGATAATTGCAGGATTTAATAGTAGCAAAAAAGGATTTTTTATACCAATACCAATTGGATATTCTTTTTATAAATCTTCAACTGAAGAGCTATTACCCAGCAATTTCTTTAGTGATAACGTTAAAGCTAAGCTGCCAACAACCGCAAGCCTAAGGCGCAGCGGGTTGGCGGTCAGCTTGAGCGACTTGTTCGGCTTATTAATATTTTTCACATCTCTGCTTCTTCATGTCTTAATTTCAACGGCTGAATCTCTCTTAATACATTTTCTTCCTTCTTCATTGCACGATAAAGATCCCATCTAAGTTGTAAATTAAGCCAAAAATCTTCACTTGTGCCAAAAAATTTGGCCAATCTCAAAGCAGTGCTTGGTGTAATGCCTCTTTTTCCATTTATAATCTCATTTATCCTTTGATATGGAACTTTTATACCTTTAGAAAGCTCTTTTTGAGTTATACCCATGGGTTTCAAAAATTCTTCCAAAAGCATCTCTCCTGGATGAGTTGGTTTTCTATGTGTTGGTATTCTTACCATTTTTATTTACCCCTTATGGTAATCTACTATTTCTACTTCTGATGGACCCTTATCTCCCCATATAAAACAAATACGATATTGATCGTTTATTCTTATGCTGTACTGACCTTTTCGATTTCCTTTTAGGATTTCTAGCTTGTTACCAGGAGGAATAGATAAATCTTCTATTGTTGCCGCAGAATCAAGTTGATCTAGTTTTCTTCTTGCAATTTTCCAAAGTTGTTCAGGACAGGTTTTCCTAGCTCTTTTAGTATTTTTCCCATTGAAAATATCCTCAGTGCCAAGATTTTTAAACGATAATATCATGTATAATCATTATCACGGCACTCATGTTATTTCAAGCCTAATTTTATAGCCGAATTAAGATTATATCCAAACTTTCCTAAAGGGTTATTTTAAATCAGTATTGGTATTACTCCATTACGAGGTAAGGTCTCTGTTTCTAAATTGTGTTAACTGCGTAAGTCCTGTCATATAAAATGATCTTAATTTGTTTCTCACCGAGAATTGCTGACAGAATCACTGTTTTATTGACAAAAAAGTGATTCTAATTAAGAATACTTTAAAATCTAAAATTTTAGCCTAAAAGGAGGCCTTGTATGTACATACCAATGAATATTTCTACAGTAACGGTTGATCCTATCAGTAACAGCCCTATAGTTATCCTGAAGGAGATAAATGGAGACAAAATCCTTCCAATATGGATTGGAATAATGGAGGCTACTGCTATAGCAAGTGAACTGGAAAATATAAAGTTTTCTCGACCCATGACCCATGATCTTATAAAGAACATAATGGAAACCTTAGATGTAAAGGTAACAAAAGTGGAAGTCTGTGATCTAAAAGATAATACCTACTATGCGCTTATTCATATTTTGACAAGTGATGGTAAAGAATATGCTATAGATGCCAGACCAAGCGATGCTTTGGCACTTTCTTTAAGAACTAATGCTCCTATCTTTGTAAAAGAAGAGGTGATACTGAAATCTGCGAAACTCACAGATGATGAATCAGAGGCAATGGATGAATCTGAGAAAGGAAAGAAATGGAAAAAGATACTGGAATCTCTTAAGCCAGAGGATTTTGGAAAATACAAGATGTAGTTATCAGAGATGATAGATCTACACACACATACTACTTTTAGTGATGGAGAGCTCATCCCTGCGGAGCTGGTAAGAAGATTGGAAGTATTGGGATATGAAGCAGTGTGTATCACGGATCATGCAGACTCTTCTTCCTTAGACTTTATAGTGCCAAGGATAGCTAAAGTCTCTAAGGATCTGACTTTATTAACAAAAATAAAAGTTATCCCTGGTATAGAACTTACTCATGTTCCACCAGCCATGATCCCTAAGCTGGTAAATGAGGCAAGAAGACTCGGTGCAAAGATTGTAGTAGTACACGGAGAAACTATTGTTGAACCTGTCCCAAACGGTACTAACAGAGCAGCGATTGAGGCAGAAGCAGATATACTTGCTCATCCCGGACTCATAAGCAAACAGGATGCATTTCTTGCTGCAGAAAAAGGTGTATATTTGGAGATATCAGGCAGAAAAGGCCATTGCTTTACAAATGGCCATGTTGTAAAGATAGCGAGTGAAACAGGTGCAAAGCTCTTGCTGAATTCAGATGCCCATTCCCCTGAAGACCTTATGAGTAGAGAGCTTGCTGAAAAGATTGTACAGGGTGCAGGACTTTCTGATCATGGCTTAGAGCTTCTTTTAGAAAATGCCAGATCCCTTATAAAGGAGGTTTTAGCTGACTGATATACTACTTTTCAATGATTGTCTCTTTTATCTTGTGTCCAAAATGTCTTCCTGCCTCTTCCACATATCCTAAAATTTTATCTCCTTTCTTTAGCTTCACCACAGAAAGAGCTTCCCCTTCTCTTCCCACCAAGCGTATAGTCTCTGCATTCTGAAGTATTATACTTACAGGACCTAATGGTCCTTGAGCCTCTATCAGAAGAAGAGGTCTTTTTTCTACCTTCACCCTTCCCACAATCACAGGAAAGGACTCGCCTTTCCAGTTGACACAGGTAACAGTATGGCCTGACTTCAGCTCAGCAAGATACTTTGTCTTTCCACCAGTCACCATTATGTAAGCATGAACAGGACCTGCATTTACTCTAAAAGGTCTTGGTTCAACATATGGATTTTCTATGCTCTCTGAATGCACTAAAAAAAGGGCTTGACTGCTATTTCCAACAAGCATTCCTTCACCTGGTTTCATATTGGTGCAGGTGTCCACACATACCCTATCTCCCATACCCAATGGAGTTACTGACTGCACTTCAAACTCCACCAAAGGAAGCATATCCTTTTCTGCCTTTATTCCATTTATAATCTCTTTTACCTTTATTGGATCTTTTTCCACTATTACTATTCCATCCACACCTTTTTCCAATATTCCAAATGCAGTCTTTGCCTCATCTATATCCTTTACTTCTACAAATATGTTTTTTGCTCTTGCTACGAGGTTTTCAAGAGGAATGATCTTCCAATCCTGGGTTTTCACAATTACCTTTTTTGTAAGTGAGGCCTCAACTATCTTATCTTCATCCTCTGCAGACTTTATCTCCATAACCACAACATCCTCTCCCCACTTTATGTCTCCCTGATCTGAGACGGTTTTAATAAGACCCAGCTCTTTTACTTCATTTACTTTATCTGGAGGTATAACAACTGCATCTGCTCCTCCCTCAAGGGCAGTAGTAACCAGTTTTTTATTCCAAGGCTCAACCTTAACCCATATCTCCTTCATCTTGCATCCCCCTTTTTATAAACTGTCTTATAGAATAAAAAATCTTTTTAAAACCATCCTTATCCTTTTTATTCAATATGTCAAACAGCTTTTCAGCTTCTTTTAGGTAAAGATCCACATACTTAAGAGACCACTCGTTGTCCATAAGCAGAGAAGCAAAAAGCTCAGGTTCTTGGGAAAATAGTCTTTTTATCCTCTCAAGCTTTTTCATAAAGGTCTGTGTAGATGATCTTTCTATCTCTCTCCAGCTCATACCAGATGACTTTATCCTGAAGGCAAGACATATTGTTTCAAAATGATTCACTCCCTGAACTATACCCATAATCCTGTCATGCTCTTCACAATCTAAAAAGATTGTCTCAAATCCTGTTTTATTAAGAAGTTCAGCAACCCACCTTTTCCCGTACTCTCCCCTTCCATTACAGATAGCCACTTTTTTTGGCTGTTCGTGGTCAATGTCTGCTCCAAAAAGAGGATGTAGCCCCACCACTTCTGCATCTGAATATCTAAGCATTGCTTTTATTGGCATCTTTTTTACAGAAGTAAGATCCATAAAAAGTGAATCCATAGATACAAGAGGACCTATCTTTTTTATCACCTCATAGGTAACAGAAATGGGAACAGAGATTACCACCACATCACACTCCTTTGCTGCCTGTTCCATACTCACCTTTGTTCTTCTTCCCACCTTCAGCACTCTATAACCTTGGCTTTCACATATATCAGCAAACCAAGAACCCATCATACCAGTGCCACCTATGACCCCAATCAAAGGGTTTTTAAGCCTATCTTCTATTCCCATGGTTTGTCTGCAGCAGGGTAAGAGCCAAGCCTCTTCAAAAGAACACACGATTTTTCCATTTCTATTAACGCATCATTTACATTAGGATCTTTTTCATGCCCTTCCATATCCACATAAAACAGATATTCCCATCTTTTGGTCTTCATGGGCCTTGACTCTATCCTGGTCATGTTAATGCCTTCATTTGCCAAGGCCTCTAAGGCCTTAAACAGTGCACCAGGTTTATCTCTTAAAAAGAACAGAATAGATGTCTTATCCCTATTTGTAGGGCTTCTGACAGGCTCTTTTCCCAATGCCAAAAACCTGGTTACATTGTCAGGGGAATCTTCTATGCCCTCTCTTATGATATTTAAGCCATATATCTCAGCTAAAAGCCTGTTTCCTATGACTGCCGCGCCTCTTTTCTCTGAGGCTATCTTTGCTCCAATAGAAGTGCTTCTGGTCTCATGAATAGAAACATTTCCCATGTTTGCTCTTATCCAGGCTCTACACTGGGCAATTGCCATAGGATGAGAATATATCTCCTTTATATCTTTTATATCCTTTTCCTTTGACATAAGGTTGTGTCTTATTCTTAAGAGCATCTCTCCATTGATCTTCAGATCGTATTTATAAAGCATATCAAGAGTGGTATTTACAGAGCCTTCATAGGAGTTCTCTATGGGCACAACTCCCTGATGACATTGTCCTTTTTCTACACTGGAAAAGACCTCTTCTATACTGTCCAGAGGATAAAATGATACAGAACGACCAAACATACAAAGGGCAGCCTGATGGGAAAAAGTGCCTTCTGGTCCCAGAAATCCAACTCTCAAGGGAAGCTGAACAGCCCGAGATGCAGAAATAATCTCGTTAAAAACAGCTCTGAGGATCTGATAGTCTAACCTTCCCTTTGCTTTATCCAACAATTTTCTGATGACATCTTTTTCTCTCGCAGGATCAAATACCTCTAAGTGCAACTTTTTTTTTATTTTGCCTATCTTCTCTGCTATATCCTGTCTCTTTAATAGAAGTTCAAGTATCTGCTCGTCTATTTTATCTATTTCTTTTCTGTATTCTTCCAAAATCTGCCAATCGCTTTCACTCCCTTTCACTTTTTACTCCCTACTTAAGAACTCAAGTGCTTCTTCAACACTAACGTCTTTATGAACAATCATGGAAAGTGCTTTTACCATCTTAGCAGGATTTTTGTGCTGAAACACATTTCTTCCTATGGATATGCCCAATGCTCCTGCTTCCATAGCACCTTTTACCATCTCAAAAACCGCTTTATCAGAATCCATCTTTGGGCCACCAGCAATAACAACAGGGATATGACATCCTTCCACTACTTCTCTAAAAGAATCCGGAGTTCCTGTGTAAGAAACCTTTACCACATCTGCTCCAAGCTCTGCCCCAACCCTTGCAGCATGTTTTACAACCTTTACTGCATATTCATCTTCTATCTTTCTGCCCCTTGGATATACCATTGCCAAAAGAGGCATTCCCCATTCATCTGCTATTTTTGCTATCATCCCCAAATCCCTGAGCATCTCCCTTTCATTATCATCGCCTATGTTTATATGAACAGAAACACCATCAGCACCAAGCCTGATTGCCTCTTCTACTGTGCATACCAAGATCTTGGAATTAGGTTCAGGAGAAAGAGAAGTGCTGGCTGATAAGTGAACAATAAGTCCTAAGTCAGGACCACTTCCTCTATGCCCCTTTCCTACCATTCCTTTGTGAAGGACAACCGCATTGGCACCACCTTCTGCCACCTGAGCAACTGCCTTTTTCATGTTGGTGATTCCATATATAGGGCCCATGCTTACCCCGTGATCCATGGGCACAATCACTGTTTTTCTGGTATCTCTGTTAAAAATCCTCTCAAGCCTTATTTCCTTGCCTATCATCTTTAGCCTCCATAAATCTTTTGTCTTAAATAGTGATCAGCTATGGTTATTTTTATCATTGCTTCCAGAACCGGCACTATTCTTGGAATAGCGGACACGTCATACCTACCTTTTAGTTTGAGCTTTACAGGATTACCATTTTTATCAATAGTATCCTGCTCCTTAGATATAGAAGGTATGGGTTTTACTGCTACCCTGAGTATTATATCCTCACCATTGGAGATTCCTCCAAGAATGCCACCTGAATTATTAGAAGCAAATCC
>Ga0256842_1001142_pt1 | contig 21917 bp, 26 predicted proteins | sample 4559240metaG_FD_185973 | JGI IMG/M metagenome (GOLD analysis project Ga0256842, IMG submission 185973) | Hydrothermal vent microbial communities from Guaymas Basin, Mexico - 4559-240 | ecosystem: Environmental > Aquatic > Marine > Hydrothermal vents | place: Mexico: Guaymas Basin | collected... | reverse complement strand
GTTTCAATCCCCTCAAATCGGGTCAATGTTGTAATGTAAATCTAGTCCTGTTTACCCACCTAAAGCTAATGTTTCAATCCCCTCAAATCGGGTCAATGTTGTAATGAAGCTCATTTGGGCTTAGATGTTTGGGAAAATGGTTTCAATCCCCTCAAATCGGGTCAATGTTGTAATTAGGGTACGGCCATGGGGTGGGACGCCACCTCTGTTTCAATCCCCTCAAATCGGGTCAATGTTGTAATCCTAGTAATGACCCTTAATGCTAGAAGTTTACATAGTTTCAATCCCCTCAAATCGGGTCAATGTTGTAATAATACCGTTCGGTATGGGATTTGAAATACCAGTGTTGTTTCAATCCCCTCAAATCGGGTCAATGTTGTAATAGCTATTCTACCCGTAAATACGGACTCTGCTATTCTTAAGCGAAACTTTAATAAAAAACAATTAAATGTTAAATAACTTATGACGATATTATATCTACAAAAAACTTAAAATATACTGAAATAGCTTAAATTTAACCAAAATTTATATTATTTTGACTTATTGATATTTATTATCAAAAATCTCTATTCTTAAACTAAACTTTAATAAAAGCTATCTCAAATATCAATTATTTCTCTCTATTTTTGTAAAAATAACGATATATTTTAAATGCTTCTTGCTTTGATATAAATCTTGTTGTATCTTTGTCATATAATAATCCTCTATTATTTACTCCAAATTTTCTACCTTTGTATTCTACTTCAGGGTAAATATCTTTATTTATATCTGCTTTAAGCGATTTTCTAAAATCTTTTATAAATTGATAAAAATCTTCACTTATAGACTCTTTTGGTGTGATAGGTTTATTATTAGTTTTGAGTAGCTCTTTTATCTCTTTTAATTGGTTTAATATATCATCTAACAGTATCTTATCTCCACTATTTTGAGAATTATCAAATATATTATCTATTTGGTTATATATACTTTTCATTTTATGTACCTTACTTTACTATTAGGGGATTAGATAAATCTATAGCACTATTTATAGAGATAGAACGGCTTATATCTATTTGATATACTCTTACATCATCACTATCATTATCTATAATTAATATAATTTTATCTACTATTTGAGATAATACCTCTTTGCTAATTTGAGAATATAAAAATATTGATTTTTGTATTCTGATACCATTTGATTCAAGATATTTGGCTATATAGCTCAATCTTTTGGGGCAAGATATATCATAACATATTACAAAATCAAACTTTCTCATCTATCACTCCTCTAAGTTTAGCTATCTCTTTGTCTATTTCAGGATTGATAATATCTACAAAAGATATAAATTCACTCCAAATTTTTTGCCTACCTTTATATGTGAGATATACCCCCTTGCCTTTGTGGCTAAAATCATCTAACTCCAATTTATTACTTTTAAATATAGACATAACAGTATGATTAATAGAGGCACGAAATATCTCTAATATATCAGAAGATAAGGCATTATGACCTCTAAAAGGCTTGTGTAAATATCCAATAGATGGCTCAAATCCATAGCTAATTAATCTAATTGTAATGATATTATATATCAATGAGTACCAAAATGAGAGTAGAGCATTTAGTGGGTCAAGAGGTGGGTTTTTACTCCGTTTAGATTTGTGCCACTCTTTTGGAATAAGTGCAAAATACTCTTTGAAATAGTATCTTGCGAAATTGCCCTCTATTCCTAATATACTATCTATACTATCTACATTATCAATCTCTTTTAATATAGGTTTTATATCTTTGCTAATACCATTTATTTGTAGTTGATAATTGTGATGTTCTATTTTACTTTTGATAAAATATTTGGCTATTTCAAGATTGTATTCAATAGCATTATATTGAGCCAATTTAATTTGGGCATTTTTGGTATTAGCACTTGATATAATAGAGAGATTACTATTATTGTATGATACTATCAAGATAGATACTTTGGCTTTGGTAAGTTTGAGAATATCATTTGTAGATAAAATAGTGCGATGATTTAAAATTAATATATCCATTAGTGCTAATGGTAGGTTTTGAGATGGAAGTTTGATAGAGTTGTTTTCTATTTTGATAGTTATATCTTTTTGTTCAATTATTGCTATTTTCATTGATTACTCCAGTTAATTTAAGTTTTTGTGCTTTGCCTAATAAAATAGGTTCTCCCACCACTTTGATAATATTTATCTTATCTTCTAACTCTATTATTGGTTCAATATTTACGAATATTTCTTTGATTGATTTACTATTTAAAGGTGCTTCAAATGCTGATTTTTGCCCACCTAATATATATGGTAATATATTTTTGCGTACTCTATATAATCTTTTGCTATCAAATATATCATATATTATCAAAAAATTAGAGAGTCTCATTTATATATCCTTGATACTATCTTGTAGATATTTCTTGGATATACCTCTTGAGTATAATCTCTTACTTTTTTTAACTCTTGTTACAGGATTAAACCCCCAAACTATTCTACTTTTAATCTGTTTTCTCATACTCTCTCCTTTACTACTATATTTATACTATTTTGAATCTCTTTTGTATCTTTATTTGCTACTTTTAATCTCTTATCTATCTCATTTATCTGGAATTTTAAAATATCTTTGGTTTGGAATATATTTTTTCTCATTTGGATAATCATATTAATTTGATTTTGAACTTCTTGTTTTTCTCTTTTGGTTGATAAAGATTTCTTGCTAAGAAATAGATTATCCAACTCTTTTTTGCTATTTACAAGTTCCATATTAATAGATTGGTATCTATCTCTACTACTCTTTAATTGAGTATATATATCATCTGCTATTTTAACTTTTGCTCTTTTGACTTTAAAAAGCTTATCTAAAGTATCTTTTCTTTGAGCCTTTTTATATCTATTATCTATTTGAGCAATAGAGTCTCTTTTGGTCTCTTTGTATCTTTTTTTGGCTCTTTTTCTACCACTACTTTGAGAATCATCTAAAAGCATCGCACCTATACCAACTATTGCACCTCCTATTAACCATGGTAACATATTTTATCCTTTTCTAATTTTTTATATATTAAATTAAACTATTAACCAAATAAACCATCTATCCATTTCTTATTGTTGTAATAATATAATATAAACTCGTCAAAAAAAGGAACTTTAAAGCTACTTTTTAAATATATTCTTCTCTATCGCTAAATAATTGAAATCAATAATAAGTTTTTTTAACTCACTGTTTATATCTTTGAAACTAATATCCATATTAGCGTGGGCTACTCTATTTCTAATATATCTAACTCTATTTGATATATATATATACTTTTCAAAAACTCCTTTATCCCCTCTATTTGACCAAGTTCTATTAATATTTTCAAGCTTTTTAGCAATCTCTTTATCTATATCTTTGGGTGCGATATGTTTGGGAAATAGTGGTATCATTTTATTTTTCTTTACAAAAATATTATCTATAAACTCTTTGGCTTGTGAATAGAGTTTAGAGTTATCCTCTTCTCCTACAATCTGTATATATCTATCAATATTTTTGGAATATGTTTTAATAGATTCAATAATATAAACACCTATTAGTTCATTAAAAAGAGTAATAGAATTTAATAATAAACCTTTATCTAAAAGCAAATTAGCAAAATTATAGTGTTGTTGAAATATCTTATCTTTTCCAAAACTATCAATCTCTTTTAAAAGTTTTTCTGTTTTATCTATATGATTATTTAAAATAGAATCTCCCATACCTATTAATGAAATCATATTAATAGCCTCTTTAATAGGAGAATTATCCTTAGAGAATATATAAAATGAATTAGAAAATAGATGTTGAGAAATATCTTGAAGAGTTATTAATAGATTTTGAATATCTCTATTTTTGGAATTGGTAGATATAATAATTAATTTAGTATAAAAAAGTTCAAGATTTAATTTAAGTATATCTTCATCATCTCTATTGATAGTAGTAGTATTTTCTATGTTTTTTTGGATTGTTGGCTTTGACATCTCTTCTAATGCTTCAAGAATAGCATTTTGCTTTGATTCTATTCTATTAAGTTGTGATATTTGAATTTTTATATCACTATTAAGTACATCATCTACTTCCATAATTTCTAATGGTTTAGATTTAACAATAGTCTCTTTTTTGGCAATCTTTTCTAAAGAATCTAATGATAAACTTGAAGATACCTCAACCTCATTATCATTTGCCATCTCTTCTAAGAATAATTTATCCTCTTCACTATTATCAACTATTGTATTTTCAAATAATTTTTGACTCTTTTTATCTTTAAAACTTAATTCCATATCTTATCCTTTAATTGCTTTTTGATTTGGGTTAAAATTACTCATAGCATCAATATATTGAATATTTTGCATACCTAAACTATTTAAACTTTGGTGAAATGTGGTTATAGTATTTGAAATTAATATTTTCTCATCTAATGATAGGTTTGGATTAACCAATTCTCTTGAAAGCTTACTAATCTCTTCTATAAATCTATCTTGACTTCTATTATTATTTTTAAGAGTTTTACTAATACCACCTAATCTTTTCATCTCTTTTTTATAGTTTTTTTGATTTTCATCAAGTGCTTTGGTAAGTTGGGCATCTATATTTTTGATAATAATTTGAGTTTGATACTCTAATTTTTCTATCTCATAATTTATCTTAGCCATATCTTTTTTATAATCCAAAAAACTTCCTAAGGGATTAGTAGCTATATCTAAAACTGAAGTTGTTTTTAGTGCTGGTAGTGTGCTTGTAAGTTGTGTTGATAAATTTCTCATAAAAAATCCTTTTATAAATTTAAATATTTATTAAAACTGAACTATTAACCTAATCAATTATCCATTTTAGCATAATATAATATAAACTCGTCAAAAAAAGGACTTTAAAACTGCTTTTTAAAAGTACCTATAATTAATTTTCGTTTAATTACTCCATTTATCTCTCTATAATAGTGTAATCCATCATCATCTAATTTTAATATATCTTTACCTGTTAATGAAGAAGCATAACTATTTGGCATAATAAATCTATCTCCACCAATTCCCAAGATAAATCTCTCTGCCCCCTCGCTAACCTCCATCCAACTATTTCTAAAAGTCAATCTAAATATAGAAGAGAGCATACTTTTGATATGTTTGCGAAGATTATACTCTAATGAGTTAGAAATACCCATAGCCACCATTTTTAACCCTTTTTTGGCTTTGTAAATAATCACTCCTACAATAGTATTATCTAAATAGATAACTCTCCATTGAGATGTTTTAGATATAAGTTCAATAGGATTGGCAAAGTGTAATCCACCTTTGACATTAGAGTATGATTGAAGTAGTAGAGAATAGACATCTTCTACAATATAAGACTTCTCTACTATAGATGATATAGTATCACTCTCAAGACGACCACAAAAAACTAAATTATCATATTTCATACACTATCTCCTTGTTTTGATAGTGTAATAATAGAGTATTAAGTAGTCAAATATCGTCTTGAAGGTTGATATTTAGAGACTATTATTATCAATAGCACCTTTTAATTTGGAGATATAAGCATCTCTTAGCTCTTTGGGTTCTAAAATAATTAAATCAGGTAGCCATTTTTGGATAAATGGTAATATCTCTAAATCTTGTGTATATTCAATAGTAAATATGATAGAACCATCTTCTAACTCTTCTTTAAACTTTTGAGATGACAAAAACTTTTTCATATTTTTTTGAAAATATTTAGCTATAAATGGAGTAGCTTTGATGGTAGCTATTTTTCTGCCCACATTAAATAGGGTCATTGCATTTTGAATATTATCAATAAAATCTGCATATTTATTTAAATCTTTTTTTTGAAATCCATTTTTGTCAGAGTAAATATAATTTTTTAAAAATATAAGCTTTTTGATAAATGTTAATCTTCTCAATATAAAATCATCTCTATTTTTATTGGTATATTCAAAAGCAATATACCAATTATTATCAATAAATATTATCTTAATCGGTTTGACATTATTATAAACTTCTATCTTATCATAAGAAAATTCTAATTTTAAATATTTATGATTTTTTATAGCATATATAAATTGGTCATAAAGCCTAATTGTCTCGCTATCTTTAAACTCTTCATAGAAATTAAGATGCCCTTTCATATAGTTTTGATTTGTTTTAAAAATTTTTTCTATATCTTTGATTGTAGATTCATCAAAATTTTCTTTTTCCGTTTCTATAACATAATTTAAAGTCTCGTAATCTTTTTGAGATAATATCTCTCTAATAGAGTCTTTATCGTTTAATCTCCAAGTATTAGCTCTACCATCTTTTCCTTTAATTAAAATCCCCTCAACCTCTTTAAGATATATAAATCTATCTTCTAAAGCTCTATAACTCTTTTTATTAATAAGCTCTTTTAACTCTGGAGTATTACTTTTGGTTGCCCCATAAGTTTTTAAATATTCTATAATAGTCTCTCTATCTTCTATTGATATAGATTTTAATTTTGTTCTTGGTTTCTTAGCCTCTTTTTTTTTCATATCATTACCTTTATCTAGTTTTATTACAAAAGAATACCTCTTATCGCCTCTTTTTCTATATCTCTATTAAAATCTCTATGCAAAACTATATCAACAGGTTTATATAAAACTCGTTTTAGTTTTGCTTGGGCTTTTAATCCATTTTGAAGAGTATTATCTTTTGATATTATAAAGAGGTCTATATCCTCACCCTTTTTATTATTATCTAATCTACTACCAAAAAGATATATTTTGGCATCTTTGAAGATAGAATATATAATCTCATTAAATATATGCTCCAATTAAATTTTGAAGTTTAGAAAATCTAAAAATCAAAGCATTTAAAGCAAATTTCTGTAATTTTGCTAACTCTTCATAACTCTCTATCGGAGTAGTAAGCTCCTCTAAAGAGTCTTTAATCAAATCCAATATGTCTATTTGCTTCATTAAAATAGCTTTGTAGTCTTTTATTGGTCAAGGGGGATTCCTTATTTATTTGAATTTAAAATATTGTTATTTATACAAAAACTTTTAAAATTAACTAAAACATCTTTTATATCTTCTTTTACATCTGTCAATCGTTTAGAACTATTTGCATGAGCTAAATTATTTCTAATATTATCAATACTTCTGATAAGAGTAATAATATTTTCATCTTTTTCTAAATCACTTTTAATCAAATTTGTAAAATTATATATTTCTCTATTCCATTCTTGTATTTTTTCTTTTGTTTTATAATTATTAAATCTTTGTTTTTCATATATTTCTAAAAATATACCTTTATAATTAGAAGTACTATAAATTGCCTTTGATTGATTATAGAGTTCATACAGTTTAAAATATACTCTCTCATTATTTTTTTCAGATATTGCTTTTTGCTCAAATTCGTCTAATTTTTTTGATAATTCACTATTTAATTTAGAAATTTCTACTCTACAATAAACTCCAATTGCTTCACTAAGTAGTGTAATAGAATTTAGTAAATAACCTTTTTGATACATATTATCAGATAATTTATACAATTTCTCATAACCATTTATATTTTTTAAATTATCTATTTCTTTGATATGCTTTAATATTTTATTTAAAAGCCGTGATAAGTTGTTAAATATCTCATCTTCACTATTTAAAATATCATCTATCTTATTTATAAGCTTTGTTGTAATTGATTTTTGCTTATTTGTATCTTTTAAAAGCTCATCAATAGAATTAGCTAAAATATGTTCAGAAAAAGATGATAAATCATCTAATAATTGACTAAAGTTATTATCTGATGATATTTTTATATTATTTGCTACTGTATAATTTCTATCAAAAGTAGTTAAAGCATAAGAAATATTAGCTAAATCCAAATATCTTTTTAAATCTATAAAAGTGTATTCTTCACCAAATTTATCCTCTTTTGCAAAAATGATTTTTTCTATCTTTTCAATACTATCAATATTGTGCATAATTGTATTAACAATCATTAAAATAGGTAAATGCCTATAACCATGACTAACATCAATAATAACATTATCATATTTATTTATTAGTTTATCTATTTGACTAAAAATATTATCATAATCTTTGTCATCTTTAATACACCAATCATCATTAAACTTATATTCTTGAACTATTTTTTTATTATGATTTATAACAACTTGTTCTTGAATTTTTTTGGCACATTGTGTATAAAGTGATACTATTTCATATCCTTTTGGTTGAAATGAGTCTATTAGAATTGGTAAACTATTAATATCTTCTGTTTGTTCAATTTCAGTAATCTCACTATTATATTTTGCTTTATTCCAATTTGGATTATATTCACAAGTTTTACTATTGCCACCTATTGTCCCCAAAATCGTAATCACTGCTTTATTATTCCCCATATCATTATCCCTTTAAATTTTTAAACATTATACTAAAACTAAACTAAAACTACCTACTTAATATTATCTCTAAGATACTCTTTCATAATATCCTCATCTTTTGCCACTCCAAAAAAGCCACTACTATGGACAAACTCCATCATATTATCTTGCTTAAGTGGTTTAGCATTTAGTTCAAATGAACCTAATTTTTTTGGTACTATTTTCACTTTGTATTTATTATCATTCTCATCTTTCCAAACTACGGCTTTGATTTGAGGTGTAAGTTCTCCATTGATATATGTTGTCCAATGTTGGGTAAATCTCTCAAGCTCTAATATAGAAGAATTATTATCAAATATATATGAATTAACTACAATATCTTTTGCCTCTTCAAGCTCCTCTTGAGCATTTTTATAAGATGAAATAATAGTCATAGCAAACTCTACGGCTCTATTAAATGCTTTGTCTTGTAGTTCAATATCATAAATATCATGACTATTATAGCACTTAATAAGTGATGAATATTCAAACTCTTTAGCTTTTGCTACTCCTGTATCATTATCATCTACTATTTTAATAAGTTTAGATAACTTTGGATACTTATCTTGCTTCCCAATATAATCCCAAATAAGCCCAGCACTACTCTTGCCCCCCTTATATTGATGATGGTCAAATAGCTTAATCCCATCAAACTTTTTACCAATATCTATTACCATATCAAAATTATTAAAATCTTTACTATTATGTTCTAACCTCTCAACCTCTATCTCATCATCTAAAAATACTTTAAGTAAAGCTATAGCTGTAACCTCATCAGTATGAAATATCTTATTATGTGTAGCTATTTTCATATTTTTCCTTTTTGATTAAAATATAAGCCTACAAGAGGCACAGAGGGTTGAAGAAGTGGCAAAGCCTACTTATCTTCCGATAAGACTTCTTTCGCTGTAATTGCCGCAGCAACGATAGCGATAACCTGAACACAAAGTGGAATAGGTATCATTTCATCTCCTTTATAAGTTTTGATAAGAGAAGTATATAAAATAAGCTCGTCAAAATTATACCGAATGAGGTATGTTTTAGTTAAACCCATACAATCTTATCAAATCCCTCTTCATATATATCTTTTAAAGCTGTATTTTTTATATGGTTTATGTATTTCATTTGGTAAGCTCATCAAATTTATCTTTCCCTAACCACTTCACTATTAACTTACTCTTAGTAAACTGCTTTTTCTTCTTAGCATTTAGTTTAGGATAAATTTGTACAATCGCCTCTTCAAGCTTTTTCTTATCTTCATCATTAGGATTTAAAATAGGCTTCATAGCCCTCTCTAAACTCTTAATATCATCTGCTTGGCTAAAATCTAAAGTTTGATTAGTTGTTTTTGAAGTTGTTAATTTCTCTAACTCTTTTTTTGCTTCTTCTATCTTTGAAGAATTTGGATAGTTAGATATATAATCTTCAAGAGCTTTTTTCTGATACTTTTTATCTACTCTTAGAACTGAGTCCCATTTTTCTATAGCTTCTCTTTGTTCATCTTGCTCTTTTTCTCTTTGTAATTCTTGTTCTATTAGCTCTATTTTCTCTTGGGCTTTTGATTTAAATTCTGAATTAGGATAATTTTTGATAAAAGCTTGAACCGTTGTAATATTTTTAGATTCTTGAATAATATTCCACTCTTGTATCTCTTTTTCTTTTAATGCTTTAAGCTCTGCTCTTTGCTTCTCTTCTTGCTTTTTTTGAACTTGAAGCTCTTTTAATTTTTCTAAATCCTCCTCTGAAATTAAACTTTTAGGCGATATAGTTTGAATATTATTTAACCTTGTATAATTTCGTAAATAATCCTTATCACCAGTCTTATTTTTGGCAAAGTTCTCTAATGACATATACTCTAATATTGAATTAGCACTATTATTTTGCTCTGTTGCCATAGATAGAAGCTCTATTAATTGCTCACTATTAGACCAATTTGGAATAGTGATTGTTATCTCACTCTCAAATGCCTTTAGATACTCTCCTATCTCTATACCATCTATTTTTAAATCTATCTTACCATATCCCAATGATTTTGCCATACCAATATTATGATAACACTCTTTGGTCTTATGAAAAGTAAGAGCTGATAATAATGCTCCTATCTCTGCTTTTTTAAGGTTGTGATAACGAACTTTACCTTTGAATATTACTCCTTTATCTAATGGTGCAAAAGTTGTTCCTACATTTTCATTGCCTGTATCTTGAGTTTTTTTGACTCCATTTTTATGAATAGGGTATCGTTTTCTTCCAGAGATAGAGAAACCATTATCCATAAATGTGGTAAAAAGCTTTTCATCTTGTTGTTTTACATATATTGGGTAATACGATGCTCTTGGTGTCCCTAAAATTTCTGTTCTTTGATTAAGTTCTCTAATATTTGAGATTGCTTTAAAATGACTAAATTGTACACGACCCTTTAGGGCTTCATTATCTTCAATATAACCAAATATTGTTTGAGCTAAATCTCTTCTATTATCATTATGAATAGCAGAGATACCTCCACTTACAGAGTTGGCATAAGGGAGTTTATAGAGATATGATAATCCAAAATGAAGCACCTCTTTTCTATTTTTTTGAAAAAATATAGGTACTTTCCCACCTTTTTCAAGTTTTTCTTTCCAAAATGTCCAATCAGGAGACTCTTTTGGTTCAGTATTTCGTTTATCAAAATAGGCAAACAAAAAATTATCCATTGCTATTTTTGAGACTTTTAATTCATCTTTTGGTTCAAAAAATATAAACTCATAAATTTTTCCACTTGGCTTTCGTCCTTGTGGTTCATTTCTTGCACTTGGTTGCCCTGTCAAGACTAAAGTACCTCTACTTTTACCATGTTCGTGATAAGTATATATTTCTCTATTCACATCTTTTTTTAAATATGAAAAATTATGAGTAAAATTATCATCTTTGATAAGTTCGTACTTGTATTTAGCTGTTTTATCTTTGGCTTTGTTTCCAAATGTTCCATGTTTAAACTTAGAAGCAAAATTCATATGATAAATTTTATCTATCTCTTCGTGTTTTATTCTCCCTGCCTTTCCACAATCTTCTATAATATAACCATCTCCATCTTTTTTAAGCCAACCACAAAAGGTATTTTCAGGAGTCATCTTAGACATATAAAGCTCACGATTTCGTAGGTCTCTTACTGCATAAGTATCATCATCAAATTGACTCATCTTAGAAAAACTCATAATTTCCAAAACACTCCTAGCCATTCCTTTAACAGAAGTAGCAGGGATATAAGGAGTTCCTTTATAATGACAAAACTTTTCAGGGTCTTGATGGTCTCTTATAAAAATAGGACTCTTAGCCGTAATGATAATATCTATTTCTCCACTCTCCCCATCTTCAAATGGTATATCGTGGCTTACTTGTTCGCTCCAACTAGGGAAAAATACTTTTTCATTTAGTGGTACAAAGTTAAATGGTGCTGTTATCATCTCTTGCTCCTTATTATCTCATCTAGTAACTCTTGTGAGTTTTTGTATTGGCTATAGAAAAATTGGTAGAGTTTTTTGTACTCTTTACTCTCTTCTACTAGCTTAGTTGTAGTTTCATCTAATTGCTTTGATTTGAGGTTGTACTCTGAAAGTAGCTCTATGTACTCTTGTCTATCTTCGTTGCTTATTATGAGTGGTAGGTAGCCATTTTTGAGTAGGGGTATATTAGCTGCCAGCCGTGCCAATCGTCCATTACCATCAAAGAATGGGTGTATGGAGGCAAAAGATAGGTGTATTTTAGTATATTGTTCTACACACTCATTAAAACTTTTTAATGGTGTAGATATATCTCCAAACTCTTCAAACCATAAATCCATAAGGTGTTTTATGTAGTTTGGGTGAGGATAGGGTATATATGTAGCTCTACCATCTATCCTCACATATCTACCATTCTCTACTACCTTATATGCACCCATAGGTGCTTCAGTATCTATAATAATCTCTATCATAATGGCTTTGTGAAGTACAAATAGCATATCTGGAGTAAAATTATCTGCTTCTATATACTCATATATCAAATCAACTGCTCTTGCATGTCCTATCACTTCATTATGCTCTTTGAGTGGTTTTCCTTTAACAGTTAAGCCATATTCTATGACTAAAGCAGTATCATCCAACTTTAGGGTATTACCCTCTATTGCATTTGAGTTGTATGTCCAACCTATTTTAAGTTCTTTGAATAGCTCCTCTTTTTCATAAGGGTTTAATTTATCTATTTTATCCATTTTCAAATCCTGCAAAAATTACTTTTTTAAGCCTCTTTACTTTCATTCCCTCACATAGCTCATCTTCTTCCTCTTCCCAAATTTGAGCCATTTTTACTCTTAAAGTCTTTGGAATTGGTGCTTTAGCTCCACCTTTTTGTGAGGCTGAAGCCGATGAAAACTTTGTATAATAGCTTTGTATATCACTTAGAGGGGTATCTTTTGTCTCATCAACTAACCAATACTCATTTATCTGCTTTATAGTGATTGTATCTTTGCCATTATAGAAATGAGCTTCATAGATAAAGCCATCTTTATACTCTACTTTTGGGTCTTTGTTTATAAAAATATCTCTATCTTTGTTTATTGGTCTATTTGAATACTGTATATATCCCTTGTAGTCTACTAAATTATTAATATATTTTTCTATCTCTGTTTTATCTTTTTTCATACTTTACTCCATCTATAAATAAATCTCCAACAAACACCCCATGCCCCTTAGTAGTCATACCACCCAACGGCAACATTCCATTACAAATATCCTTTAAACTACTTTCAAAAGCTTTGATATACTCATCTTCTACACCTTTATTTTCAAGTAATATCTCTATCTCCCACTCATCTTTTTGAGCTATGGTCTTCTCTTGAAATAATGCCCCATCTATCGCTCCACCTGTAAATCTATCTATGGCTACATGGTCAAAAGTTTTTACTTCTTTTTTATCTGGCTTGAAATAGTCGGATATTAGGATTTTGCCTTTGCTTCCATCTATATCTTTTTTAGAGTTTTTAGCTTCTCCAAATAGCTCTTTAATCGTACTCTTTGCATTTTCATCTCCTATATAAAGTCTATTTTGTAGATTATAGTGATAGGTTGTTCTATGGGATAATGCTCCTTTTATAGAACTAGCAGGGATTAAGATTTGTTTATTGGTTAATTTGACATTATCATAATCTATGACTTGTTCATATATAGGTGTATTATCTGCATCACTATCTCCAAATCCACTACCAAACATAAAGAAGTCATCAGGTTTTATCTTTAGAGTATATTTTGTATAGTTTTTATCATCTATTTCCTCTATTTTATGCACTGTTGAGAGATGGTGATTTAAACTACTAGAATAGTTTTCATAAGTATCTATGGTATAGCTTTGTGTTTTTATCTTAATTACTTTAAACTTACCAAACCCCTTGGTACTACCTCCACCTAATCTAAAAGATGAACTTTGTAGTAGATTTAAAACTTCATCAAAACTCTCTTTGTCATCTTCTATCATCTCTATACTAAATTTAAATCTTGTACCTTTATAGAGTATCTCTTCGTCAAACTTGCTATGTTCTAAAGCTACTCCTTTATCTGTAATGGCAGTATGTTCTCTTATTAGTAGATTGTCAAATAGTTTTAAAAATGGTGTTTTTTCTAAAAGTAACTCTTCATACACTTCACCTTTTTCATTTAAAAGTAGAGCATTTGAAAATATTACTTTAGACCCACACTCTTCACCAAAAATATCTTTGACATCACCTTGAAAATCTTTTCTAAGCACTCCTGCAATAGAAGTACCCAAAATCATAGGCAATCCATTCCAATCTTTTTGAATAGGGCTATCTTGTAAAAAATCACTAGCGTTTGAACCAACTTTGAGTGGAGTATCTGCTTCTATGGTGATGTGGGCTATATCTCTAGTTTTCATCTTTAGCTCCTTGTTTTGGCATTTGAATTGAGATAAGTTTAATATGCTCTAAACTATATTTCTCATCTAAAAGAGTATCTATCTGATTTTGTTCCCATTTTTTTGTACCATTTGAAATATACTCTTCTATCTCTTCTCTAAATTTATCATCTCCACTTGTACAGATACTTCTAATCTTTCCCCATTGAGAGGGTTTTATATTTTGATATAGAGATTTATTATCTTTTATAAATTTATCTACTTTATTTAAAATATCTAATTTATTTTGCTTATTATCTTCTCTTTGTTTTAGATACTTAGCTAAATCAGTTTCCACTTTAGCTCCATCTTTTGGTGAGGCTGAAGCCTCACTTCCCATAGAAAAACCATCTTTATTTAATAAAAAAGTAGGATTAATCAAAACATCTCCAAATCCCTCGCTAAGATATACTCCAACTCCATTTTTAATCTCATTTAATTGCTCTACTGAAAGCTCATTAAGTACAATCACCGAACCTTTATCAATACATATTCTCTCATAAGTCTTAGTTTGCATTGCTCCGTTGAAGGGGGTAAATGTTGAGGTTTTGATTTGACATTTTGGATAATCTATATCTGCTCCTTTACAAATATATTTTAAATCATAAGTTGGGTTTCCATTTTCATCTACTAGGGCTACTCTTGAGTTTAAGTATAAGAGTGTTGTATTTGGAAGTGGTGCTTTAGCTCCACCTATTGATGAGGCTAAAGCCATATTCCCGATAGTTTCAGTGATTTTAATCCGTCCATATTGTGCAGATTTTGATTTGCCTAATCTTTTGGAATTTAATATTGTTTTTTTGAGTAGCTCTAAATCATCAGTAGAGATACTATCATCAACTTTTACTACAAATCGCCAATTTAGACCCTTTTTCATAGCAAAATAACCAAACATAGAACCCTCTAAGCTTTTTCTTTTTTTCTTGTCATAAGCTGATTTTTGAGAGTAGTTATACTCTATATATACCTCATCTAAATCTTGGGTAATATAGCCGTTCCTTTTTTGTTTGAGTTGAGTAAATATTTTAAAATCTGTTATAAGATGATGATTATATAGAGTATCTTCTTTGCCTTTATCAAAAAAATAACTTAGTGGCATTTTATAAGTTTGTTTGTCATTATATAAAAGTGTAGCATCTCCAAATTTCACTTTGCCACTATGAAAAATATCAAAGCTATCTTTAAATTTACTGTACTCTTTAGCCACCATTCCCAAAAAGTTAGACCCTGCTATAAAATCTAGCTGTTGTATATTTCCCTCTGTATTTGAAGTAGCAGGTAAAACAATATCACTTAAAAACTCTACTTGATAAATTAATTCTTGCATTTTATATCCTTAAACTCACATCTACCTAAGCCACGATTTCTATTTAATCCTACTCTTTTTATCATCTTTAGAGCTTTGATTAAATCCTCTTGGTACTCATCTGATACATCATCAATATACCCCTCTAAAGTGATAGGAATAACCACCTCTATCTCTCGTAGGCTATCATCTACGGCTACCCCATTATCTCCTATTTTGGTAGAGGCTACAGTATCATATAGATTATCTTGTAGATTATTTGATACTATCTCATCTTTTGTAGTATTATCCAAAGAGGCATTGGAGAAATAGCACTCTCCCATATCTATCCCTTCTCTACCAAAACAGCTATCTACAAAATCATTACTACCTAAAAGTTCTGCCATCTCTCGTACTAATCCCTTGATAGTTTTACCTGAAAGATAGGGGAGATTATCACTATCTTTTACCACACTACTATCAAGTTTTGCCCCAGCACTTAGCCCACTGCTTGTATGCCAATAGTCTAAAAATATTATCTTATATTGTAAATCCATTATTTTGCCTCCGTTGTTGAGAGAATTTGAAGTATGTCATAGATTGGGGTTTTTATATGACCATCTTTATCTATGATAAGTGTATCATTAGATAAGTTTTTGTCAAAGAATTTTAAATTTTTATCCATTATCTCACAGTTCCAATTATTATTTTGTTTGGTAATGGTATTAATTCTATTAAGTAGATTTTGAGCATTTTTATCACTTTTATATAGCTCACTAAGCCAATCTCTCAATCTACTAATGGGACTATTCTCACATCTATATGCACCTACTGTATTCATCAAATCTTCTATATTAGCTTCATCTTCTTTATTTAGATAATAAGCCCCAAAATCACATCGTATAGTTTGAGTATCATTTTTAATAGTAAGTTCATCTGCTATAAATTTATCCCAATTTTGATAGTTACTACTTTGAATATTATGAAACATAAGAGATGAGTCTTCTCTATTTGAGTGATTTTTAGCCACTCCACAAAGAGCTTCTGCTAAATCTACGGCATAATGAAATGGATATTTTTCATTACAATAGGCTATCCCTGCACAGGCTGTTAGTCCATCAATTATTCCATTTAGCTCTTTTATTTTGGTAGTATTATCTTCAAAATTTTGTAAAAAGTTTTGAGTAAAGGTTAAGGCATCATTGGCATTACAGATAACTGTTACATCATCACCACCTACAATAACTTCTCTTATGTGCATTGAGTCATCTTTGGCATCTCTTACAGCATCTTTGGTAGCTTTGTCTAAGGCGATGGAAAAAGCACTAAGTTTTTCTCCTAACTCTTTAACAATTTTACCTAATCCATTGCCATCTATATGGATAACTGCTATCTTACCTTTGGTATTTTTCATATAAGAGAAATCTTTAAACTCTGTTACGCTAGGATTGGCTTTATAGAATTTTATATTTGCTTCTAGTTTCTGTTTGGTAGCTATATCCATATCTTTATTTATAGCTGGTCTTGCCGTCTTAGGATTTAGCTTCATAATATTAATACTGCTATCAAGTGGGATACTAGGCTTGTTTCTTTGAACTTTTAATCTCTTCTCCAACTCATCAATATAATCTTTGGACTCTCCATCAAACTCTACTACTGCTTGAGAAATTGTAATCCCATAAGCCATTTGAGAGATAATTTTAGAAAACTCTAAAACCACCTTTTGACACTCATCATAACTATCAAATATGGCTTTTATATTTCCTGCTGTATTGATAAGGATATGCTCATCACCCTCTTTGTAGCCTGAAATTTCTTCAAACTTATCTGCTACACTCTTGACTATCTCACTAGCCCCCACAATCTCCTGAAGCTTATTTGTAGCAAAGATAAATCCTTGTATCCCTTGAATACTTGCTCCATATAAATATCTACTCATTTTCTTCCTTTATTTAAATTTTAACAACCCCTCAATATAAACTTTTCTATCCAAAGCTTTCTTTTTGGCTCTATCCCAAGTTTTAGGATTTTGTTGTAGTATCTTTTTGACCTCTTGGGCTAACTCTTTTTTGATAGATTCAAAATCCTCTATCTTACCACTTTTCATATCATTGATTAATAGAGCTACATCACTATAATTATTAATTAGTCGTTGAAGAGGAGTCATTGAGGCTAGTTTGGCTTTTTCTTCTGCTTCTCTTTTTATTCTCTCCTCCCTAGCTTTTCGTTCTCTCTCTTCTACAGCTACTCTATTCTCTTCTCTCTCTTTGGCTTTTTTAACTTGCAAGGCATACAATCCATCTATAGCCTCATATTTTGGTGGTTCTTCATCTATAATCTCTGCTACAACCCAACCAAAAGGCAAAAGCTCATAATTACTATTTGATTTATCCCCAAAGAGCCATGTGGTAGTTTCATCTTCTCTATATTCAAATTTATTTGGTTTTCTATGCTTTCCACCACCACTTAGTTTTGATTTAATATCTCTGATTCCATCAATAGTAACGGCTCTTGCACCACTATGTTTGCCCACTCTTAATAGATACTGATTTGGTTTTAGCTCAAAGTGTCTATATTTATCATAAAAGTTACTAGCTAAATACTTATAGATATACTCTTTTTTACCATCAACTTGACCTAAAAAAATAGAACGGAAAATAGGCATATAGTGGCTTGTGCAACTCTTTAAAATCTCCTCTATTTTTAGAGAACCATAATTTATATCTACTATAAACTCGCTTTGGGCTTCGATAACCTCTATAAAGGTAGAGAGTTTAATATTGGCATTTGGGTTACTGAAATCATAATCAAATCTCTCTTTATTTAGAGCAAATCCTATCTTGGTATTGACCTTTTTAACTATGCTATCACTTACTTTGAACTCTCTAAAAAGATTATTGGAAATATCTCGTCCTTTGGCTTGAAACTTCTCTTTTAGAAAATTTTTACCATTTTTTTTGAACATTAACTCTTGATAGGCTGTTGAGATAGAGCCTTTTAATGCACTTCCAACGATATAGCCTGTATGAGCAAAGATATTTGTACTGGTTTTAACCTGTTTTCTTTGAACTCTTTGAATCTCAAACTTATTAAAAACACGGTCAGTTGATTGTTTTCTTCCTTCAAGTTGTCGAACTTTGCCCAATAATCTATCATAATCTTTTTGCAAACCATCTGTAACAGCTACTATTCCTATGGCTATATCTTTGACTATATTTTTATTCTCTTTGACAAATTTATGTACCTGAATAAAACTATCATCTCTGTTCTCATTGATGATTCGCATAAACGCTTTTTGTCTAATATCAGGCAGAGCCATATAGAAATCTTCATCTCTAAAGTGATATAAAACTCCCTCATCTATAACAAAATTGGTAGGTTCATAAATCTCTCCACTACCAATATGAATAGGGCTAATTGCTGTTAGTTTTAATCTAATATTACCCATCAAAATCTCCTTTAAAAGGCACTAAAATAGAGTATCCTTGAACCAATGATTGGCTACTTATACCGTTCTCAATCCCTCTTCCTATATAGCTTCTCTTCTCTTCCATTTTGACCACTGCTCCACTATCAGCCATAAGTAGAGGTTTTTTAAAGGGGGTTGCACTACTATGAGACTTACCAAAGCGGTTAAAGGTATTATAATAAGCCTTTTGAATATGAGGTTGCTTGTTTAAGATAGTGGGAGATAGTGTTAAGTAATATTTAGTATCAACCTTATTAAATCCTTTAAACTCACTATCAATCTCTGCTCTAAAATGCCCTTTTCCAATGCTTCCTTTTTTGCCAAATCCATTTTTACCTATATGATTTAATCTATTTTCTATCTCTTCTTCACTAAAAAACTCTTCATCATACATCACATAGATAACAGGCTGATAGGTAAAAGTAATCTCCTCTAAACTAAAAGGGGCAAATTCACCACTATTATCGGTGCTAAAAGAGACTCTATTTAGTGAGTTTCTCACCTTAACCTCTGTTTTGTAGAAGCTTAACTCTTTAGCATTAAGTAGCTCACCTTTTTGCAAAGAGGCAATATCTATCCAAGTCTTTTTTCTAAACTCTTTTTTCTCACTCTCATCTACCCCAAAAGCACTAAGTGATAGAGTAGGCTTATATAGATACCCATCAGGTAAAATATCACTAAAGATAATTTCAGGCTTTTCTTCTGTATATTTTTCAAATATCTTTTCACCCTTTAAAAAAGAGTGATAGGCAAAATGACCAAAAATAGTATCACCCTTTGGAAAGGTTACAAATGATGAGTGAGGAGTTATTTTAACTTTTATTAAGTTCATTATCTATTCTCGCTCTTAGCTCTTTTATATCACCTAATATATCATCAAACCGAACTCGACCATAACCACGGCTTCCACTTCCACCCAAAGCATCTAGTTCAAGAAGTTTTAGACCTAAAATAATGGTATCTTTTAATAATGCTTCACTATCTCCTTCAAATACTCTAATGCTCATATTAAAATCAAACTCAACAGCTGAACGAACTCTCTCTATCTGTCTAAGCCCTCCACCAATGGTAGTACCTGTTTTTCTATCTATAACATTTTCGTATTTGGCTTCAAACAGCTCTATTTTATTTTCTAGTGAGGCTTTTCGTACAGCTTGGGTGATAAAACAGTCTCTAAAAATAGCTCTTGTAATCTCTATCTTTTCTACTTTATCATTTTTTTTAGAGTTTCTACCATCAGAACTATCTCCAAATAGAGCAACAATCAAATCTCTATATTTAGCATCTCCATGTTTTGAGTTGCTTCCTACAGGTTTTCCATCTCCTATAGGGTTAACCAATCTAAAATAATGCTCTAATAGTGTTCTAATCTTCCCTTTCAAAGAGCTACCTGCTATATATGGTTCAGAGATTTTCTTTTTGTTACCAAATCCAACTATCCCATCTTCACTACAAAAAACATCTCGTCTCATAACAGGAGAATCAACCCCACCAATCTTCATACCATCATCAGCACCACCAATATGTAGCCCTGTTACTAATGTTAATTTACTATCTATTGTTATCATCTCTTCTCCTCCTATTTTTTTGGCATATAGCCGATTACTGCTTCAAGAAAATATTTAAAATTTCTAAGTTCTATCTCTGAATTAACCACTTTAATTGACTTATCCATCATCTCTTCAAATCGCTCACCACAGTTACGGCGTGATTTTGAGTATTGAACTTTTGAGTTAAGAAGCTTGACAAAAGGTAAAACCGTTATATCGAAATTTTCATTTCCTTGGGCTTTGTCATTTAGTTCTAAAATCTTCTCATAAAATTGTCTAAACTGTGTGGTACTTATATCAGCTGAATATCTACCATCATTAAGCAAATTAGCAACTCGCTTTGCCTCATCTCCAAAGAGTATTACTAGCTTTTTGGTATCTTTAAAATCTGGGTTAAAATTTCTCATCTATTTCTCCTTTTTTTCATCTCGATTATTATAAATTTTTAAAAAGATAGAGGGTTTAAACTTCTCACCTTCTTCAATTAAATTGCTTATCTTGGTAAATATCTCACTATCGTTATTGATTCGCTTGATATTTCGTCTAATTATATAGTTGAGCTTTGATTTCCACATAGCATTACGCATATCTCTATGAATATTGGTACGCATATCACAAAGTTCAATAAGTCTATAATAAAATGTAGTTGTCTCAACACTATTATATTTGAGGTATTTAACAACCTCATCAAAATCTCTCTCTATTGCTATAAACTCCTCAAACTTCATAGCCACACCAAAAATATCAATGCTATCTCGCTCTATTTTGGCTCTCTTTTCTGCTTTGTCTGCCATCTTTGAGATAAAAGTTATGGGCATAGAGGGTTTAAACATCACAAGCCCCATAGAGATAGTAGTCTTCTCTAGTGAAAATCTATAAAACTCTTCTTGTATCTCTTTAGCTATGGCAACTATCTCTCTATACTCTCCTATCAAAAAGAGGTCATCTCCACCTGCAAAAACTGTATAGACATTTTTTCTGTTTTTTACCAAAGATGTAATATAATCAGAAAAGAAAAACTCAATTTCACGAGAGAGTCTATTAAACTTTCTAAAATCCTCTTTGTAAAATGCTCTAAAGGTATCGCCTAATTTATCTATATCTGCTTTTAGTGCCATAAGTCCAGAGCTTGTGGTTTTCAATTTACCATTTATTTTTTTATCAAGAAAATGACTAAATGTTTTAATTTCATCTTTCTTTACATCTTTATATGAATCATTATAGTTTTTTGCATCTTCATCATCTTGGTTATAAACATCAACATACGAGTTCAATGACCATTTAGCATAATCAAAATATGGTTCAGAAGTT
>Ga0256842_1001141_pt1 | contig 21924 bp, 23 predicted proteins | sample 4559240metaG_FD_185973 | JGI IMG/M metagenome (GOLD analysis project Ga0256842, IMG submission 185973) | Hydrothermal vent microbial communities from Guaymas Basin, Mexico - 4559-240 | ecosystem: Environmental > Aquatic > Marine > Hydrothermal vents | place: Mexico: Guaymas Basin | collected... | reverse complement strand
AGAAGAATAGAAACAAAACCTAAACCTTTATTTACTCGTTTAACATTAGAATCAGATATTGCTAAAATAAGCAAATTATATCCTGATAACGAAGATATCAAAAAATATTTAGGTGATGTTGGTATTGGAACTGTCGCTACACGTACAGATATTATAGATAGGGCTATGGCTCCTGACAAAGGTGGTAGAGAAGCTTGGATTATTGAGGTTAAAGGTAAATTAAGAGGATCTAAGACAGCAAAAAAACTTATATCTATTCTTTATCCTGAATTAGTGTCTCCTGTTAAAAGAGCTTTACTCTCTAAAAAATTAAAACAAATAGAACAGGGAGAAATATCTTCAAAAGAAGTTTTGTCTGAGATGAAGGTGGAAATAAAAAATAATATAGAAAAAATAAAATCTATATTTGAAGAAAAAGGTGCTATAGCAGTTGGATTGTTCGGTGGTGATGCAGAAGTTTTAGGTAAATGTCCTTTATGCAAGAAAGGTGATATTATAGAAAAGAAAAAAATATTTTCTTGTAGTGAAGCAAAATATGTTAAGTTTAAAAATGATCAGGGTGAAGATTCTGTTAGAAATGATGGATGTAAATATATGATACGAAAAGCTGGTTTGGAAAAACTTGGTAAAAATAATATAACTAAAACAGAAGTTAAGCGATTATTGTCTACTGGAGCAGTTACTGTTTCTCTTAAATCTAAGAGAACAGGTAAATCTTATAATGGTAAAATGATAGTTGATCTTCAATGGGGAAGTTCTATAGATTTTAATTCTGGTAAATAGTTTAAATCTCAGTAGTTAATACTGAGATTAATCATCTAAAAAAATACCTATTTTTCTTTTTTGTTTAGGCATAACTTCTTCTGTTTTTGATATATTTAAATCATTTTTAACTAAATATCTTTTTTGTTTTATTCCTGCGTTACCTGTCATTTTCACTCTAAATATAGTTGAACCTAAATCAGCTTGACTTATTGTTTCAATGTCATTGAAAGCATCCTTAAATAGGTCTTTATTTAGTCCTTCTTCTTCTTCCCATATAACTAAAGCTTCTTTTTTTGTAAGATATCTAAATGACAGGATGTCAAACAATCTTCCTGGTCTTAATAAAGCTTTATCTATTTTAGAACTATCTTGATTAGTTGTTATTATGAATTTTGTTGAAGAAGATATTATCCCATCACTAAAAGATAATAAATTGGAAATGAAAGCTTTTCTAATTATATCTTGCTCTGATTTTTCTTCTTCATCTCTTGGAGATAGCATGTTATCAAGATCATCCATTACTATGAAATTATAATTTGAATTTTTTATTGTTGCCCAAAATTTCTCATTTCCTAACATTGCTTTATTTTTGATATAAAGAACTTTTATTTCTTTTTCATTTATTTTTGTATTGAAAAACATTTCATCAAAATCATTTTCATTTGAAGAAAAGTTGTTTTCAAATAATTTAGTTTTTATTAAGACATCATATTTTAACATTGCCTCTTTTAACATCATTGTTGTAAATTTTGTTTTACCTACTCCTGTTTCACCAGCAAGAATAAGAATGTTCTCTCTACTTTTGAAAAAATCATTAAAGAATATTTCTATATTAATAAAAGGATAAAACTTTTTGCTTAACCCTTTTGTATCATCTATCTTCATCGTTTTATAGGAATTCTTTGTAAAACCCATTGGTGTTTCAGATAATGTACTTATTTTTACTGTTGCTGTTTTTGTTTGATCTGTTTTTTCTTTTATATGGTTTTCATAGACATTTACTTGTATATTATTGACTTCTTCTATAGAAGATGAGAAGATGTTTAAAGCGTAATTTATCCCTTGTGTATTACACATTATAAGGGATTCTACACCTTTTGATGTAAATCCTTCATAATATATTTCATATTCTGTCTCAGATATTTTAAATTTAAATTTTTTTAATTCTTTCCAACTCTTTTCTATGAAAGACTCAATCCCCTCGTGTTCTTCTATTTCTAATGAGAAAGAAAAATTATATTTATCAGTAATATAATTTTCGTTAAGGCAAGATGTTATTGAATCTACTTGTTTCTGAAAAATGATGTTTTTTTGTTTTGACATAAAAAGCCTTTTTTTTAAGAATAGCTAAAAACTATTTTTAAGTCAAGCTTTAAATGCTTGTTCTTATTGTTGAAACTCTACATTTTATTTTTGAGTAATCATAAGTATTAACATATCCAAAATCGGAATTTTTTATTAATATAGGTTTTAACTTTTTTAAATTAACTTTACCTCTCCAAGACATTGTATCAACTGGTGCACCATCTTCTTGAAGAAGATCACATTTTATATAAATTACACCTTTTTGAATATGGCTTGTTTTATTATATAAAAGAATGTCTGAAATTAAATGATCATTTTTTACTATTGAATTTTTTAACTGAACATATATTTTACTTGTTCTTATTTTTTCTTTTGGTTTTGTTCTTATTTCTTGTTTTGTTTCTTTTGGTTTTGAATTTCTTTTTACATTTTTAACACCTATTCCATGTTTAGTATAAGGATTTATACTTTTTTGGAAAATTAATTTATATTCTTCTGTCATACCTTCAGGAATTAATATTTTTTGACTTAGACTTCTTGTTTTTGAAACTCTATTAGCTTCATCTATACTTGGCACTATAATTTGCATTACGGATAAAATTTCATAAATCATTAATCCTATAAATAAAAATAAAACTATACTCTTCATTTAAAATTCCTTGAATTATATTTATGTTATAATACCTTAAAAATTGACTTTAATTTAAAAGAAGGTGTGTTTATGCTATTTAAATCGAATAAAAAGAAGGGAAATAAAAAATATTTAGACAAAAAAACTATAAAAGAAATGATTATTATGTTTTTTGTTTTTATTATGTTGTCCGTAGGAGCAGGTTCTTATTATATATATATTATAAATTTAAAGAAGTCTGATGCTTTTGAAAAGTTTCTTACTAAATATGCTTTTAATAAGTATGGATTAAGAGATAGTAATATGTTGAAAGACTCTTTTGTTAATGTTGATTCTAGTAAATACTTACAAATATTATCTGAAAATAAAATAGTGTGTGATACTTCATTTATGGTTAGATCTTTAAGAACAAATACTTATTGTTCTTTAAGAGACATAAAAATAAAAGTAAAGGATAAAAATGTTGGTAAAGAGATTGATTTAGTAAAATCTCCTCTTTTATCTTTAAGTATAGAGACATCGTTTTCTGATAGAAATATTAAAGACTTTTTATCAAGTGGATTGAAAATAAGAGCAAAAGTTGAGTCTTTTTCAGAAACAGATAATAAATTTGTTTATGAAGAATCTATATCGGATCTATTAAATGGAAGTAATATTAATTTAGATGTTGATATGAAAAGTATGGGAAAAAATGATGTTTTAGCTTCTTATGAAATATACTCTAATAATAATTTTTTAAATTTTATATATTCTTTTAAAGTTTTATATAGAATTTATAATGAGCCTATAAAAGAAGTCGTATTTAATAGTAAAAATGGTAAATTAAAAGAAGATGGTACTTTTGAGGGGATCGAAATTACTTTACCTTACTCAACTCATTATTTTAAGAATAATTTTTCATATGCAATTAAAGATAGAAAAGCTTTTAATGATTCTATGTATAAACTTTATGAGGAAACTTTAAAAAGTTATTCTTTAGAGGAGAAGAATCAGTTAAATATTAATCTTTTACAAATAAATTCAGTAGAAGTAGTAGATCGTAATCTGTTTGAGAAAAACATAAAAAACTTTATTAAATTATTTTATGAAAATACAAAAGCAACAACATATAACACATATATAACACCTTTGAAAGGTATCTATGATAATTATAGTGGAACTTGTATAAAAACAACATATAAACATGATACGGGTTTACCATTATCTTCAGAATATCTTTCTGCTTTGATAAAAGTTAATGAGAGTCTTTATTTAGAAAAAAGAAATGAAAATTTTGTTAGAGAAGAAATAAATTGTAAAGATGCTGATGAATGCTTAAGGGAATGTATGTTATAGTTTTTTGTTAAACCGACTTATAACAAGATTAGCTTTTTAAGTTAATTTTATTAAAGGATGATTTATGGATATTATACATATCTTAGAATTCTCAGGAATGATTTTTTCTATTAGCGGGTCTTATATGGCTTCAAGAAATGAAAAAAGATTTACTGAAACAGTTTATATTGCGTTTTGGTTATTCTTTTTTTCTAATTTAAGTGTATTAATTGTTGCAATAACTAATCAATTAATACCACTTATTATACAAACATTATTCTTTTTTACAGGTTCAATTATTGTTATTTTAAGTCGAAGTAATAATAAAGAAAGGGATGTTTTTAGAATTATTTATATTCTTTTACCTTACTTACTTTTTATTATGTATTTAATTTTATCAATTGATTTCTCATTGTTAAATTTTAATATTACAAGTATTGAAGTATTCGCTGCTATTATGGCTATAGTTGGGAATTTTATTTTTCAAAAAAGAGAGGATTTGTTTAAATTAATTGCATTTATGTTATTTTTCTTTGCAGATATTCTTTATGTTTATGTTGCTTTTGAAAATAGCTTATTTTTCTTTATGACTCAGAGTGCTTTCTTTATATACACATCGTTTAATGGAATATTTAATGTTTTAAAATATAAAAAAACTAAAGAAATTTTAGTTTAATATTCCTTTTAAGGAATATGTTTTATATAACATTCCTAAAAAAGGAATATTAAGCAAATGCTATCCAAAATAAATTTGGTAATATTACCATTATTACCATTATTAATAGTGAACCAAATAGTATTAATAAATGTTTCACAAAAAGTATTTGTGATGATTTACCATACTTTTTACCAAGCATGAAGAATATAAAAAGTAAAATTACACCTGATGCATATATGTTAATAATAAAAGTTATTAATAATGATAGAGCCCATAAGTAGCTCTTTAGTTCTTTTAGTTCTTCTTCTGCAAGAGCAGATCCTATCAGATTGTAGACTATGTTGTTTAGTGAAAGTGTCATTTGACGTCCTTTAAAATTAATACTTTGTATTAAGAATGTTATCTACTTTTTTATAAGACTAAGCTTTAATTGTATAAAAGTTGGTAAAGTTCTTCGATAAAAATATCTTCTTCATTATTAAAAAACATTTTTTCTTCAAAAAGTTCTATTTTTTCTTTAAAAGAATTTATTAGATTTTGTTTTTTTGTTTTTTCAAGCATAGGAATAAAAAGTTTTAAACTTGCTAATTCTCTTGTCTTTATCGTATTTTTTATTTGAGGGAAATCTGTTGTTCCTGTAACAAAATTTATGATAAAACTCTTTTCATTATCTATTAGAAATTGAAAAAATTTTTGAAATGTTTTTTTATGTATAAGGTGATACATTTTTAATAATATATCAAGTTTCATTACATCTTCTAAGGATTTATATTCTTTTGCTGTTAGATCTTGAGATATGAATTGGGAAAATTCTTCTTGAATTTTAAATGAGTTTTCAAAAAAATATTCTATTGTTAATGAGTTTAGTTTGAAAAAATCTTTTAAAGAATCTCTTTCTCCAAAGGTAAATTTTCTCATTATTATTAGGTCTTCTAATTTTTTTTCATTAAAAAGGTCTTCTATTTTAAATATAGATATTTTTTCTAAAAAGTTTTTTTTTGCTATATTTATACTTACTGATAAAATTGCTCCTTCGTAACCATCTTTAGGTTTTATACCAGCATAGAGTAACTTTGATCTTTTTACTTTTTTACTGTCTTCAGTAGAAATTGTTTCTTTTAATGAAATTATTGACGTTTCTTTATCCATAATTTATTCACTCGCTTTATAATTTTCTTGATGTATTTTTTTTAGATATTTTTTTAACATTTCTGTTTTTTTATCATCGAAATTTTTACCATTAAGAAAATCTATAATATCTTCTTGCACATTGTTTGGAATAATTTTATTTAAACCTGAATTATTTATTATATCTTCTGCTTTTAATATGTTTTCTTCTATATAAGCTTCTTTATGGCTATTTAATAGCTCAGCCTCAGTCTTCATATACTCAAGCAATAAAGGCTTAAATACATTATCTAATGTGTGTTTAATGAATGTTTTTGAAACAGTGTCCCATTTAAAAGATCTCTCTTTGTATGATTCTATTCCTAATGAATAAAAAACAGCTCTTTCAGCAAGTTCTTTAACATTTGCTGAAATCTCATGTCTCGCATTTGTATCAGAACCATAAAATTGAGATAATCTATAGTAAATAGCTGAAATTATTTTAACGCTGTTGTCTGTTTTTGAGTTTTCTTTTATGAAAAAAAAGAAACTATTGTAAACATATATTTCTATCTCTTCTATTCCAACATAAAATAATATAGAATCTTCTTCTTTTTCAAAAATTATTTTTTGTTTTTGCTCTTTTCTTTTTATAAAATCAACAATATATTTTTCATACGTTTCAGTTAGGAATTTGTATTTACTTCCTGTTGAAGAGGTAAAAGTTTTAATATAAGTATATTTATTTTTAAGTTTCCTACTTAACATATTATACCTTTTAGTATATTAAATAGGATAAGGTATATCGTCTATATCAATCATTTCAAATTCAAGGCCATGAAAATCAGCTATTTTCTTTTTTTCATCTTCCATTAAGTGATTACTTCTCATAATTCTTTGTAGAATAAGAGATAACCCTTTATTTCTATCTCTTGAAACAATGAATTCTTCAAGACCTAACATTTCCGCTATTTCTCTTGTTTTTTTTCCTTCAGAAACTTTTTCAAGAATAAATTGCAATCTTCTTGGAATTCCACTTAATGCCATTTTAAAAGCTTTTATTTGTCTTCTATGAAAATCTTCTCTTTCTAACTTTTTATCTAAACTTTCCATATCTACATGTTCTAATGTATTTTCATTAGTTTTTTTGTCTTTTTGATAAATATATTCGTCTTTATTGTTTTCTAATGTCTTGAACACTTTATTTTGGAGTGATTGTTTTTTTGTTTTATATGAAGTTATCTCCCCTCTTAATTTTTCCCATAAAAAAGAAAGTATGTTTGTATTTTGTGTTGGATCAAAATCTTTTATAGCTTTACCTATCGCCATATTTATAATATAATCATATTCCGAATATGGAATATCTGAAGCTATCTTACCTATCTGCTTTTTGGAATAGTTCTTCATTATGTCATAATGCTCTTCCATCTCTACAGATACATCTTCTTCAGAACCAAAAGCTAAAATCTTTATAAATTTTTCGCTATCATTTATTTTTACTCTTCCACTTTTTTTATCTACTTCATATATATAAGACATATAAAAATCTCCAAATTATTTTAATTAAAGTATCATATCATATAAAATAGTTAAAATCTAAAAGAAAAAATTTGATAAAAGAAGAAACTTTTTAATTATGTTAAAATAAGTATAAAAAAGGAAAGTATAATTGATTTTATATATAACAGATAATCCAAATATATCTAAAGAAATTTCAGGGTCCTTTTTGATGTATCAATTGTTTGATTGGACTATTAAATTAGAAGATGATGTTGAAGATTTTGAATCTGATCCAGAGTTTGTTTTAAAAAAACGATATAAGAAAGCTGAATTAAGAAAATCTTGTAAAATATCTACTAGTATAATAGGTATCGTTACTATTTCAAATTACAAATTAATTAATGATATATTTAAGTTAGGATTAGAACATAATTTAAAAGTCAAGATATATACGTGGGAAAAATGGAATAAAAGAAAAAATGTTTTATTGAAAAAAAAACCTATTTATAGTATGCAGAATAAATATATACAGAGAGGTTATTTAACATTATTAATGTATCAAAATTTATCCTTTTTAAATTTACAGAGAATAGAGCAGTTTTTGGTTTTAATATCTATAGGTTGTTTAAAATATAAAATAAAAGAAAGTGAAGAATCTTCTTCACCTGGTGCGATAATTATACAGAAATTATTGATATCTGGTTATACAATTAGAGCAGCCGTGGATAAGTTAATATATCATTCAAGAAAAGGTGATATATCTGATCCTTTTTTATCAAAAGGTGAAATTGTTTTTTATAATGAAAATAATTCATTATTTAAAAAAATCAATAAGGAGAGTTTAGGTGAAAACAATAAATTTCTTAGTTTAGTTTTTATACTTGAATCTATTTTTCCTTTAGTTGATGTTTTAAAAACAATTAGGTTTTTATCTAAGAATGATTTTCTAAGAACAATTAACGGTGAGGTTGTTGAAGTTTATCCATTTTCTAAAGATGATTTATATCTATATTTACCTTATTTAAATGTAGATTTATGGAACGAAATTTATTCGAGTAATGGATTTTTATTTGGTAGTGTATTCCCTGTGATTTCTGTTGAAAAAATTGTTTATGCTTGTCCAATTTGTGGATCTTCTTACTTAAGAACAACACCTACACATTTCTATTGCTCTGATTTATTATGTCCTTTAAAAGTTAATAGGGTTATTAAGCCTGGCGGAATTGAAAAGAGAATAACAGAAAATGAATTTATTCGATTAATTCATTTTGGAGCTACTATTATAAAAAATAGAATAGGTGGTTATAATAGATTTTTTCTTCAAAGAGCAAATCGTAAGTATTGGATAAGCTCACAAATAGAAAAAAAAATATCAGAAGAATAAATATTTAATATTTAGCTATAATTAAGAAAAAATATAAGGATTTATTTATGTCTAAAAAGATGTTTGATGGAAAATGTCCAGTAGGAGTGACTACTACAAGTTTGATAAGAGGTAAGTCATCTGGTGTTATTAATTTAAATGGTTTAAAATATCAGTGGGCTTATAATTTATGGGAAGTTATGCTAAATAATACTTGGTTCCCTAAAGAAGTTGATCTTACAAGGGACCCTAATGATTATAAAAAATTACTTCCTTCAGAAAAATTTGCTTATGATCGTGCCTTGGCTCAATTGATATTTATGGATGGTCTCCAAACTAATAATACTATGGATAATGTTAACAATTGGGTTACTGCTCCTGAAATAAATATGGTTTTAGTTAGACAAGCTATGGAAGAAGCTCTTCACTCTCAATCTTATGCTGTTATGGTAGATAGTATTTCTGTAAATACTAATGAAATTTATGAAATGTGGAGACAAGATGAAAATTTAGCGAAGAAAAATGATTATATATTAAGTATATATGAAAAATATGGTGAGATTGCTGAAACAGATGATGAAGCTAAAATTTACATGATAGTTGCTAATCAATGTTTGGAAGGTATTTATTTTTATAGTGGGTTTGCATTATTTTATGTTTTGGCAAGGGCAGGTAAAATGTTAGGAAGTGCTCAAATGATCAGATTTATTCAGAGAGATGAATTGACACATTTAGCTTTATTTAAGAATATGTTTAATTCTTTAAGACAAGAATATCCTGATTTTTTTACCCCTAAAGTTATGGAAAATTGTAAAAAAATGTTAATTGAGGCTGCTGATTTAGAGATGACTTGGGGTAAATATATTATTCAGGGAGGAGTTCTTGGACTTTCAGATAAGTTGATAGAAGAATTTGTTAAACATTTAGTAAATGAAAGATCTATCGCAATGAAGATGGGTCCTATTTATCCTGAAGTTACAAAAAATCCTTTAATTTGGTTTGATAATTTTTCAAAATTAAAAGAAATTAAAACAAACTTCTTTGAAGGAAATAATGCTAATTATTCAAAAGGATCAGTAGATATACACGATTTTTAAGAATGTTTTTTATTTAATTTCTTTTTGAATCTTAAATCTAATTTAAATGAAATATTTTTTTTAGATTTAACTTTTACATTTTTTCTCTCATCGGAGTCTTTTATAGGGACTGTTGTTTTGTACTCTGGAGTCTTCACAATAGTCATTAACCCTAAGTTGTTAAACTTAAAATTACCTGTATGTATCATAACGTCTTGAGCTTCCCTTAGATATGAATTTATTATTATATTTATATCCGCTTTCGAAAAAAGTTTTTGAGAGAGCCCACTTTTTAGGGCTCTTTTTTTAACTCTTAAAAGAAGGACTTCTTCTTTTATCATTATTTTTGTTTAATTAAAGAAGTTGCATCTTCATATAAAATGATGTCTATTGAATCACCTATATTCATATTTTCTTTTTTATCTATCTTGATTAAATTACCTCTTTCATTTCTTATATAGGCTTTACATTCATCTCCATTACACACGATATTTTCAATAGTTCCTTTTATTGCTCCTGTTGTTACCATACATTTTGTAAAATCTTGTTTATCTTGAATTTTACCTTCTTGACAAAGAAAGTCTTTTTCAGTTGGAGCTGGTGTTTTCTTTGCACAACCTGACATTAATAGTGTTGATAAAGCTACTATAGAAAGCAATATTGATGTTTTATTTTTCATTTTGATATTCTCCTTAGAATATTAGTTAAATCTTCATTTAAATATAATTTTTTTGAAGCTCTTGTTATTGCAACATAAACTAAGTTTCTCTCTTCTTGTTTAGTCTGCGGACAGTATTTCATAAAATCATTACTTATTTTTACGTTTTCAAATTCTAATCCTTTTGATTTGTGGGCTGTTATACATATTATATCAGCATATTTATTTGAAGAAAGATGTTTTTCTAATAAATAAAGATTATCTAAAAGAGTTATTCCTTCCTTCTTAATTAGTTTTAATAGAAATTTAAATTCTATATCTGTTCCCCGTTTAATACTTTTTTCAAAAATATCAAAAGTTTTGTAAAGTTTTATATGCTCAGATGTTATTGAATTTAGTAAACCCATCCTTAAATAGTAAACTGATTCTATCAAAGATTTTATCTTTTCCCATTCAAAAGGAATAGCTATATTCTTTCCTTCTTTTGCATATTTAAAAGCTTGTTCAAACAAATTAGCGTTTGTTCTGGAAATTATAACAAGTTTTTCATAATTATTTACTTCTATAATATTTTTAGTCTCTCCAATTAATTCTCCTTTTTCTTTATTTAGTCCTTCAAACAAGATCTTTTTATTATTTGCAATACTTGTACTTTTTTGTATAAAATCTCCTAACACTTTTCCCATTCTAAAAGATCCAGTTAATGATAATGGATCTTTTGCAGTATTGAATATATCTATATTTCCTCTAAATCCATATATTGATTGAAGAGGATCTCCTACGTATGTAGTTTTTATATTCTTTATTTTTTTTATTATCTCAAGCATTACTCCATTTAAATCTTGAGCTTCATCAATAATTATATGCTCATAATTAAATTTCGTAAAATCGAAATTATTTAAAAAATCTCTTAATATAAAATTATGAGTTAAAGGTGTCCTGTTTTTATCCATATCGAAAATTATTTTTTGAACTATTTCATCTATCTCTTTATCTATTTCTTTTATATTAAAGTCCATTAAATTATTGAAGCTTTTAGAAATTTTATCGGCTAAATATAAAGTGTTGTGATCTTGAGGTAAGTGTCTTAAATATGTAGTTAATATTGAAAAACTTGAAAGATTGTCTTTTAGTAGAAATTTATCGCCAGCTTGTTTTTTTGTTAAAGCCCCATTCTTATAGTATTTAAAAGCAAATGAATTTATAGTGTGAGATTCAACATTTATAGGCATAATAATCTTTGCTGCTTTTCTTATGTCTTTATTAAAAACTAATAATAATATACTTAAATGAAAATTTTCTCTGGCTATCCCTTCAAGAACAGTTGTTTTACCAGTTCCAGCTCTTGCTTCTACAAATAGCTCTTTTTCTTCATTATAAATAATTTGTAATTGCTCTGTTGTATAGATCATATTGTTTTTAACCTTATTATTTAATGGCTTATTATATCTTATAAAAACTTTCTTTTTTCTTAAAAATGTGTTAAAATTAGTAAAGGAGCTGTTATGAATATAGGTGTTTTAAGTGATATACATGATCGAAATAACTCATTAAAAATAGATGGTATAGATGACTTAATTAAGTCTATATTAAATACTTATGTTGGTGATGACAATATAGATACTTTTATTATTGCTGGAGATATAGATGAACATCCTTCTCGTGTGATATATTTTTTAAAAAGATTTAAAATCTTATCAAATATAGAAAATATAATATTTATTCCCGGAAACCATGAACATTATATTTTTAATTATCCATTTATGTTAAATAAAAAATGGGATGATCAAAACTATTACTCTTATTTACCTAAAGAATATATTAAATATGAAAAACTCCAATTACTAACTCCTTTTGAAAAAGTAACTAAATTGGTTGAAGCTATTAATTATGAGCTTGGTAGTTTTGGTGTCATTGCTACTAATGATGGAAAAATGTTTGAAATAGATGATATTTCTTTTTCTGGAACATGTGGTTGGTATGACGGATCTTATTTAGAAAAAAAAATAGAAGAGAAAAATGGAAAAGGATTATTTTCAGGAGCTTTTTTTATGGAAAAATCAAAAGATGTTTTTTTTAAAGAAAATGCTGATTCTTTATATATTTTAAACCCTATGGATAACCCTTATTACTTATGGGATGCTTATTATGAAGATATTATAAAAAATATAGATCAAGCAGATGTTATCATTACACATATTATATCGTCAGTAGATAATGATTTTATAGATGAAAAGTTTAGGGGGAGTGATAGTAATGCATTCTTTACGTTTAATGGAATGGAAAATTTAAAGAAGAAAAATCCAAAAATTGTTATTAGCGGGCATAGTCATTCTTTTTTTGATAAAACAATAGAAGGGATTCGTTATTTAAGAAATCCTTACGGCTACCCATCAGAGGTATCTAAGAGTAATCCTAAAATAATAATTTTTAATATTTAAACGAAATCCTCAAGGAGGATCAACTAAGATATTATCTTTGATCTTTCACAATTGGTGTAAAAGTATCAGATATATATTGTTTTGTGATATCCGCATTTATAGCGAACTTAAATGCGGATATTACAATAACGAAAATTAGAAATTTTTTCATGATAAGCCTTTAAAATTAATATAATGTATTAAGCTTTATCTATGAAAAAAAATAAAGCTTTTTAAAAAGGTAGGTTAGATGTTTCTATTTTTACTTTAATAGATCTTTTTTTTCTTTTTACTTTAAAGTCAGAATCATTTAAATAACCTCTACCTGCAAGGAATTTATATTCGTCTTTAGTTAAAAGAATAGTTGGGTTGAATATATTTATATTCCCATCTTTATCAGTTAGCTTTATAGATATAGATATTTTTACAAAATCTGCTATCTTTATATTGTCAACAGTATTAGGAGATATAGTACACTCTATTAAAGAACTTTCTACAGATTTTATAGAATAAAGATCTTTATTAAAATTAAATTCTGATTTAAATATATAAGAATTACTTTCTGATTTCTTTTTTTTAGAAAAAGACATTTTTATATCTAATCCTTCTGTTTTTAATTTTAATTTACCATTTTTTGATTGTAACTTTTCAAAATCAGACTCAGCAAAGAAATTATCGTATTCTTGAGAATCTACTTCTTCTTCTGCCTCTGTTTCTTTTTTATTTACTGAAGCTTCTGTTTCTTGTTTTTTAAATTCTTCTTGAATTTTTTCTCCAGCTTTAACTATAGAATCTGTCACTGATTTTGATATATCATCTATGTCTTTATTTAGTTCTGTTACAAATTTATTTAACTCTTTTTCTAATTCAGGTTTCTTACTATATATAGTATCTAAGTGTTTACCTGCATTTGAAATACCTTCTGCAATAGTTAAACCTATATCTGTTAATTTCTTTTCAAATGACATTTTGAATCCTTGTATATTTTTTCTTCATTATACAATATTTTATATAAAAATAAACTTATATGTCAATAAATTCATCACCGCCCTAAAGGACGATGCTTTCTTTCTTGAAAAGAGAGGTAAAATCTATTTGTATATTTTATGTTTTAAAGCTTATTACTATTCAATCTACTTTTGTAGAATGCATTTTATTTAAAAGGAGACATTATGAATTTCACAGAATTTGTAAGTCAAAACGTTAATACACTTCTTGAGCAATTTCCTGATCCGTTATTTGCACAAGAAATAAATGAGTTGAATAAGGCAAACCTAAATTGGTTAGCTAAAGTTCCAAAAAGAAAAGGTTTTGTTTCACAAGTTTCAAATGTAGTTTTACCTATGTTTAAATTACTTACTGATAAAAGCAAGACTGGTATTATTAATGCTGAGATGGGAACTGGTAAAACAACTATGAGTAATCTCATAGCTGGTTTACTATTCCATAATGAGTATGAATCTAAAGGTATGAATGTAATGTTCTTAGCTTCTGGTTCTAAACACGAAAATAAAATGAAACGCGAAGCTATAGCTATCTTAGATGACATTGTTAGTGTTCATATTATTAGACTAAATCCTCGTAGACGTAGAGGAGAAATTACAATTGAAGAAGCATTAGATATGCCTAAAGTTGCTGGTAGAATAAATTATTTTATTTTATCTAAAGATAGTGGTAAAAATTCATTTAAAAGTAAAGCTTTTGATGATATTAGTTTTTGTCCTTCTTGTGGTAATGGTCTTACGGAAAAAGTAAGAAAATTAACTAAAGCGGAACAAGTTAAACTTAGATTAGGTTTGCCTGATGTTCCTATTAAAAGAGCTGGTAAATCAATATATTCTTGTGCATGTGGAGAAAAAACTTGGACAACTACAGGTGGTAAAAGATCTATAGGAGAAATAGTTACATCTCGTATGAAAAATAAATATGATAAATTTTTTGATTTACTTATTGTGGACGAAGTTCATGAAATGCAAAATCCAAATAGTTTACAAACTATTATGTATAAAAATATAGCTCAAGCTTCTTATCGTAAGATAATTATGACCGGAACTTTGTCTAATGGTTATGCAAGTAGTATTTTTCATATATTATATCCTCTATTTTCAAAACATTTTAAAGAATATGGTGGTTTTGATTATGATAAAATTGGTAGTTTTGTTGATTTCTTCGGATTTAAAATGGAAACTTCAAAAGTTAAGATAGATGGGATTGGCTCAAAGAGAAAATCTGTGTCTATTCAAGAACTTCCTCAAATTAACGATAGAATCGTTGGATTTTTAGCTCCTTATACTGTTTGGTTTTCTATTGAAGACTTAAACATTAAGATGCCTAAATTTTCAGAAAAACCATTAATAATGGAAATAGATCCTATTATTAAAGAAAGATTTGAGTCTTGGAGTGAAAAAGTTTTAACTTTAAAAGATTTTTTTAATGATGCTAAGCTTTATCAATTTAAATCTGCTTTACATTATAGACTTAATAACCCTTGTTATCCTTATGTTCATGAGGTTGAAGAGATTGTGCCTGCTGAAGATTTTGAAGTTCCTTTAGTAACTCCAGAAGGTGCACATATAGAGTATTTAGAAACTGAAAATAAATTCAGACTAACAGCTTCTATCCCTTTTGAACCGATTGAAAGTACATTTGTTTCTTCTAAAGAATCTGAATTATTAAATTTAGTTCAAAATGAATTAGAGGAAGGCAGAAGAATGATTATTTATGGTTTACATAATGAATCAATTGATCTTTATGATAGACTTATTAATGTTTTAGTGTCTAATGGAATTGATGCAGAGGCTATGCCTTCTTCATTAAAATCAGAAGATATCGAACAATGGTTGATTGATTACAAAAAAGATGTTGTTATCGTTCCTCAAAAACGTGTAGCAACTGGATTAGACTTAGTTATGTTCCATACTGTAATATTTTATGAGATGGATACTCAACTTCGTGTAGTTCAACAAGCAAAAGTTAGACCTTGGAGACCTGTTGGTCAAGATAAAAATGTTAGATGTTTTTATCTTGCTTTTAAAGGTAATCAAGAATCTCAACTTATTTCTATGGCTCAAAAGATGCGAGCTGCTGCAACTGTTGAAGGTAAAATTTTGGAAAAAGACTCTATAGCCGCGCTATATGATTATAATCCAGAAATGACTGCTGCTGTTGCAGAAATCAGTCTGAAAATAGACTCTGGTGATGTTAACTTCGAATATGAAGATGATGTTACAGATGCTATTGTACCTTTGACTGAAATGGAACAATATTATAAAGATCTTCTTGATGAAGAAATGGATAAAATTGTTGAAGAAGAAATTGAAATCAATGATACAGAAATAGCTTTTGTAAATGATATTGATGAAGTTCCAGAAGAACCTGAAGTTATTGAAATTGAAACTAAAGTAGAAGAAATTGATTTAGCTAAAGAGATTATTCCACTTTCAAATGATATTTCTATTGAGATATCAAATGATGAGGTCGAAAGAGAAGATATTTCTCCTATAGATGTTGTTGTTGAAAGAAATGGTCAGATGGCTTTTGTTTTTTAAAGAGAGATTTTCTCTCTTTAAATCTTTTAGGTTTTTATTTAAAAACTGACATGTTTACAGGACTACTGTAGCTTCCTTTTGAAAAAAATGATTCATTACTTGTATCTAAAGTAAAATCAAAAACATATCTTAAACCAAATCTTAATCCATAAGTGTCTTGTCTAATAGTTAGTGCGTTTTGAGAATTTTGTCCATATACAGTATAATTTACTTGATAATTTTGCATATCATAAAAACCTTCAAGGTTAAAGTATAAGTCATCAGATACTTTATATTCTGTTCCAAGTATTAAGCTAAATTTTAGATTAACTGTATCTTGATTAAAAGTACCTGTAGTTGGGTTGTCTTCAGCAGAACTTTGTATGTAACCAGCTTTGGTTACTCCTGTACTTAGATTTACAGTATCTCCATTATTATCTTGCCATCCATAACTAATCTCACCACCTATAGATAATCCTAAGTTTTTAGTTACAAAATTTGTCCATTTCCCTCCAAATGTCATTCCCATTTCATTGAATTTATCTGGTTGAAAATATCCACTAACCCAAACAGTAGCTAAATTTGTTTTATCTATATATGAATTAGAACCTACTCTTAATCCATAAGTTGTAGCAGAAATTCCTATTATCTCTGATATTGGTTGATTTGAATCATCAAATAAATAATCTTTTTCATCTGTTGCGGTTGAAATTATTGGTTCTACAAAAGTTCTTGCATTTAAAGAATCTATTAATAATGTAGACAGTAATAATGTTTTTATAAGTAATCTTAACATTTTGAATCCTTTTTAATTCTTAAGTTATACTCTATATTAATTCTTTTTTCTTAAAAAAAGCTTAATATTCACAAATTTATTCATAAAATTAGATAAATGTGAATAAGTCATGTGAAAAGTCCCTTTTAGAACATTTTAAGTATATAGTGTTATGTAGTCTGACTTTAAGTCAAAGTGGAGGAACTTAATGTTTGAGCTTTGTTTAGAACTCTTAGTGAGTGGAACACTGTCTGTGCATGGAGTGGGTCTCTATATGGATCCAAACACGAACGTAACTTATAATTACGGTGATCAGAAAGTTCAGCAAATTGTCGTCCCAGATGAATATAATATTATTTCTTTATGTGAAAAAAAACAATATTTTCAATCTGAGGTACCAGAAAAAACAAAAATAGCAATGATCGAAGCTATTTAATTAAAATATAAACGGAGATTTTTATTATGAAAAATACTATTACTAAAAAAGAGAATTTAGCTAAAGGTTTAGTAGCTTTAGCAGCTGTAACAGCAGCATCAAGCGTGATGGCAGGTTCTGGATTCGGAGATAACTCTGACTCTTTCGGTGACTTACTTGGTACGTTCATTACTTGGATGCAAGGTAACCTTGGTAAATTACTTGCGTTATTAGGTTTCATTGGTACATTTATTATCTATCTTATGACACATAAAGGTTCTGTACTATTTATTGGTATTGTTATCTCTCTTATCGCCGGTGGACTTGTTGGTATCGTTGGTACATTCTTCAATGCTGGACAAACTGCGTTCGCAATTCACTAAGGATTGCTTTCTTTTACAATATCGAGAAATTCTCGATATTGGTTACTTTATAAAACCTTCTTTAAAAAAAACACCTTTTAAAAACAACCTAATTACTAAATTTAAAATTTATTTCAGAAAACTTGCTTTTTATTTTAAAAAAATAGTATAATATAAAAATTCAAAAAAACATATGGAGAAATAAATGAAAAAAAACATATTGAAAATAGCATTGGCTACGTCTTTAGCTCTTACTGGAACAACATCTTTAATGGCTACTGAAGTTAGTAATTCAGATATTGTGAAAATTAAAAAAGATTTCCCTGCTTTACTTGGTAGACAAGGTGTAAGTATTATTAAATCTCAAGATCTTGGTAAAGTTAAACAGTTACAGGTTCGTATTCAAACACCAAGAGGCCCTCAAGAATTTGAGACTTTTATTGTTGAAGGTTTAGATGTTATCTTTGCAGGTACTGCTTTTGATAAAAAAGGCGTTAAAGTTTCATTTCCTGTAAATGCAGATGTTATTAAAGATGGTGTTGCTTTTAAAATAGGTAATGGTCCTAAGCAACTTTATTTAGTTACTGATCCAGAATGTCCTTATTGTAAACGTCTGGAGCAAAATATTGATGAAGATAAACTTAAAGATTACACTGTAAATTTAATTACTATGCCTTTAGGTTTTCATAAAAACGCAAAAGATATGTATCGTTATATTCTTTCTGGTAAAACAGATGTTGAAAAAACTTCGAGATATAAAGAGGTTATGAATGGTTCTGATGTTTGGAGTAAGGTTAAATTAACTGAAGCTGAAATTTCTGCCGCTAATAAGATAATGGAAAAAGGTCAAGCTGCTGCTAAAGAACTTGGGGCAAGAGGAACACCTTCTATTTTCGATGCTAATTTCGATAAATTCAACTATGGTCCTCTAATGAAAAGTAAATAGAAAGGGTAACCCCCTTCCTATTTATTTTTTTACCTCTCTTTTCAAGAAAGAAAGCATCGTCCTTCAGGGCGGGGTTTCTTCACTTTCTATATTTTTCTCTTTTTATAACACCATTTTTAATTTTTATTAAATTATCTATATCTTTTATTATAGCAAATCTACATATCCAATAAGAATCAACAATATCCAGGAACATTTTAGAGTTTATCTTTTTATTTGACATCTCTGAAAGAGTATCTAAATTATCTTCAGGGATTTTGTTTAACATAACTATTTTATCAGCTCTACCATCATTTGTAACAAACTTTTTTAAAGAAGTTATATTTATAACATGATATTTAATCTCTTTTAAAGAAAGTTCTGAAAGAATTGTAAAAAATAATCCTGCAAGTACTCTTCCATTTGCTGATTTCGCTGAATTGCCTCCGAATCCAGCATAGGCTAAAGATTCTATTCCAACAGAATATATCTCAAATTCATAAATTAACTCTATTATTCTTTGTTTTATGAAACCTATTCTAACCTCTAGTGCACCAGATGCTGGTTTTGTGGATATTATTTCACTATGTAAAATTTTATATTTAGATGTATCAGTTAATTCTTCTCTATTTTTACCAGTTTTTTTTATTATAGTTATACCTGTAGAAGTTAACGATTGATCTATACCCATATAGATTTTACCTTCATAAATAGGTAAGTATTTTTGATGTTCTATTTTACTCATAATAAACCAGCCTCTTCAGCAAATTGTGACATTATCATATTTGGTCCACCTGGAAAATATCTTTGAGCCCCTGTTACGAACAATGCACTTTTAGCTCTTGTTAGAGCAACATAAGCTAATCTTCTCTCTTCTTCTATATCACTTCTCTGCCCTGGGAAAACACCTTGTGTAAAGCCCATTAGAAAGACAAATTTAAATTCTAATCCTTTTGAAGCATGTACAGTCATTAAATTGACTTTACTTTCATCTGCATCTTCTTCTTCTCCTTCAAGAGAAACAGCTTCAAGAAAGTCCTCTATTGAATCATATCTTGACATTAATGTTTGGACAACACTAATTATGTTTAAGGATGTGTTAGCATCTTTTAATGAAGCCTCTGAAACATCTTCACCTGCTAAGTTTTTCTCAACTATATCTATATTTTTTTGAGTAACTACATTTTCTTTAAAAAACTCAAGGACAAAAAGATTAAAATCAATTGTTTTAAGTAACATTTTAAATTTATGTATTTCATCTACAAAAATATCAAGTTTTTCTTTTGATGAAGATCTTAGTCCTTTTATTTCCATATATCCTTTAGAGGCTATATAGCTATATAGAGTTTCACCACCTTCTTCAGCATTGTTTAGGAAAAGTGAAGCTCTTGGCATACTTAGTATACCTGAGGCAAATAATACATTAGATAAGGCTATTGAATTTGAATTATTGTTTAGAAATTTCATATAGTTTATTATAGCTTTAGCTGATTTTCTATCAAGTAAAGCTTTACCTCTATGTATTTTGTAAGGTATTTGATTGAAAATAAGCTCAGTCTCAATTTTTCTGTTAATATATGCTGCTCTATATAAAATAGTTATGCCAGCTGTAGCACCTTTCTTTTTTATTATTTGTTTTATAGTAGAACTTACATATTCTGCTTCATCTTCAGATGTTTTAAACATCTTTGACCTAACTAAACCTTCTTTATCTGTATGTGCTTTTAGTTTTTCTTTTAATTCATGAACTTGTTTTGAATATTTTAATATTGAATTTGCTTTTTTTATAATACTTGTACAAGATCTGTAGTTAATTTTTAAGTTAATTACTTTAGTGTTCTCATTCTTATTATGAAAGTTTAGAATAAATTCTATTTTAGCTCCACGCCAACCATATATTGATTGACTATCATCACCAACTACGGCAATATTTTTATCATCAGACATTATGAGATCAAGAAGTAATTCTTGAGAACCATTTGTATCTTGAAATTCGTCAACCATAATATATTTATATTTATTTCTTATTCGCTCTTTTATCTCAGGATAAATATTAAAAACTTGAATAGGTAAAGTTATTATGTCTTCGAAATCAACAATGTTGTTTAGTCTTAAAGTCCTTTTGTATTCAACATATAATAATGCTATTCTATTTAAAAACTCCATATCTATCTCATCAGTATAACAATCAGAGAATAAATCAGGATCTTCATCTAATAAAGTAATTATTCCGGCTAAAGCATCTTTTTGTGAGTAATAATTTATTAATGAATTTTGAATGCTACCAAGAGGTAATAGAAAATTGTTTATAGATAATTTCTTCTCATCTTTCTTAAAAACTTTATTTCTTATTTTAGATAAAATTGCTATCTGTTCTGATTCGTCAGCTATATTGAATTGAGGTCTTAATGAAAAAGTATTTAGTATATCCTGATCTAAGCTTTTTAGAAATCTGAAACCCCAAGAATGAAATGTTGTAAACTCAGGTTGTTTTGTTATAAATATATCATTTTCTTTTAGTAAGGCAGAACCTCTTTCTTTCATTTCTCTTGCTGCTTTATTTGTAAAAGTAGTTATAAGTATTTCTTCTGGTTTTGCTTTTTTCTCTACAATGATATAAGCTGTTCTTGCAATCATTGTTTTAGTTTTTCCTGTCCCAGCACCAGCAAGTATTAAGAGAGGGCCTTCTGTAGTTGTGGCAGCTATTTTTTGTTGTTTATTTAATTCTGATATGAAAGAATATTTACTCATTAATTTATCCTGAAAATAGTTTATTTAAAATAATAACTAAAGTTTACTTATGAATATATTAAATTTGAATATTAGTGGTGTACCCACCAGGGCTTGAACCTGGGGCCACCTCATTAAAAGTGAGGTGCTCTACCAACTGAGCTATAGGTACAACTATATGTTGGTGTGTCCACTCGGGATCGAACCGAGGGCCACTTGATTAAAAGTCAAGTGCTCTACCATCTGAGCTATAGACACATAGAAGATGGTGCACGTAGCAGGATTTGAACCTGCGATGGGGTATTAATACCACGCTAGATTAAAAGTCTAGTCTATTCGGCCAGGCTATAGTAATACGTGCATCTTTAAATTAGTTTATTTATTTAAAGATGC
>Ga0256842_1001140_pt1 | contig 21958 bp, 29 predicted proteins | sample 4559240metaG_FD_185973 | JGI IMG/M metagenome (GOLD analysis project Ga0256842, IMG submission 185973) | Hydrothermal vent microbial communities from Guaymas Basin, Mexico - 4559-240 | ecosystem: Environmental > Aquatic > Marine > Hydrothermal vents | place: Mexico: Guaymas Basin | collected... | reverse complement strand
TCCTTTATCAGCAAATACGATATTGGGTTTTAGCGATAATATTTTTTCAACACTTATAGTGCTCCACCAATAACCGCCTACTGGTGTGATCTTGTTTTCTTTTAAGTAGTCTGCTATTCCGAAATGAAGATCAGTGTAAGATGTGTTATCAACTCCTACGAGATATTTTTGTAGTCCTAAGTAGAATATTTCTTCGGTTATTGAAGGAGCCAGTGATACTATTTTTAACGGTTTCTCTGTAATATTGATTGTTCTTCCTAGAGCATCTTTTATCAGTATATAATTTGGAGCATTGTTGGCGAATGTTGTAATATATCCAGGTGTAATTAGAGATAATACTATTATTGTTACTAATGTTATAGACACTAATCTATACATATTGGTCACCTCGTCCAAGCTAGGAAATGAATATATTATGAAGATATTAAAACTTAACGGAAACAAACATAAGCATCAAGGATATTTCCTGCTCCTTAACAGTTCCATATATATTTCGTCAGGTAGATTACACAAGTATTTAAGAGAATCAAGCTCTATAGGATGAGGCTTAGCCACAATTACTAAGCTATGAGGAGGTGGAGGGAAATCATATTTCTTTAACCTAGATAGTCTATCAGCTTGTATCTTTTCATCTTTACAACCTATTCTTGCTAATCCCACTGCAATAACATTATTTAGTTTTCTGTCTTCATCAAGATTCATTAAGATATCGACAGCCTCATTTATAGTCATGGCTTTATTTTCTTCAAGCTTTAAGTCTAGTAATAACAATGTATGGAGATTTCTGCTAATATTATCATAGATAGTTTCAATAGTAGAATATGGTCTAAATGCTTCTGGATAGACAAGAGTGACTGTTTTTCCAAATCTATATGCTTGTAAACCTGTTCTAGAGGGAGCTAGAGAATATATTGATAATCCATTAATTGTTTTTACTTGGACACCGTGTTTTATAGCTTCTACCCGTATAGCATCATGCGTTGTAGCTATGAATGGATCGCCTGGTACAAGGATCGCTAAGTTAAGTTTTTGTGCTTCTTCCACGATTTTCTTTATAGATACTCCTTCAAGCATAGATCTATCTGCGATAACAACGTTTTTCCTTGTTCCTATAATTTTAAATAATTTATCAATACTGAAGTCTGGAATGATGTTGGTGTATGAATCAATAATGATCTTGTCTGCTTTCTTTAGCCATTCTACGGCCTCGATCGTTAAGTGGTTAATTGATAAACCCGCTCCAATAAAAATAAGCAAATAATATCACCATTAGTAAAAATACTTATTCTTCTCCCGGGTACTTAATGGAATATATTTTCTTAAAAACATATAGTAGATAAACATTGTAGAAAACAACAAATATCGTAGATGATACCCACATACATTTATATAGAGCATCAAAGAAACCATAGAAGTATATTCTAGCATAATCTATTAGAGGAAAGATAATTGCACCTCTTTCAAATGATCTCTCCATGAGCCACATAGCAGAATAATGTGATAAATCCTCCATTATAAGCAACGATCCCTGGGCAACAGCCGCAGCAAAATAAGTTACAAGAGGAAAAAGCAAGCTGCTCATGACCGGTAGTACTATATAAATAAGCCTGAGATCTCGATATTCCGGATGAAGAGATAAATATATTGCAAGAAACGGTACTATCCATACAAGGTAATTCTCATTACCAACTTTATTGGTGACTAATAAAACTATTAGGAGTAAAATAATATATTTCAACACTATCTTATCGTTAATTTGTTTACACCTATAGAACTTATATAGTAAATAAATTGTAGCAAACAAATAGATCGGGAACCATAACCAAGAATACCAAGTCGGTATTATTGTATAGTTAAAATTACTTAAATAAACTGGTATAGCCCATAAACTAAGTTCTTGCGGATATCTTGCAGAGTGGAAGAACAATACTTTCTCGATAAAGGAGCATGGGTCATAGATTATGAAGGGAAGTATGAATACAAGCCCTGTAGCGAGTCCTGCCAATACATACTTCATAGCGGGTTTAACACCATATTTTTTAAGAAGGTAAATTAATGGAATAAACGCTAAGAAGACTAAGCCTTGTTTAACCAATAAGTATAATGCATTATATAAACCAAGACGTAGTGGACTAGGATTCTTTTTTATCAATTCTATGAATGAAGCTAATAAAAACAATACTGTGAGTAAATCAAACTGATACGCGAAAATAGTTAAGTAAGAAGCATAGCTAACTAACCATAAGTGAGCAGCACTTAAACCATAATGTTTCCTTAACAAGTAATAAATAATATTGAAAGCTAGTATTAATGGTATTTTATCAATTAATCTGATCAGGTAAGTAGAGGATGTTATAGAAGATGCAAAAGTATGCATTAGAGTAAATACTATAACAGGGATCGGTGGATAGGCTACTTTATGAGCATACGAGTATACGCTGAATAATCCATGTTGCTTAATAACATCAACCCACTCTATAAAATACCTAACATCATAATAAAGCCAATGCGTAGGAGCAAATACTAATATAAAGACATTTGCTATTATGAAACCTACTAACCCGTTCTTATATAAAAATAATCTTTTAAGAGATTCCAGCATTCTTGTTTTATTCAAGATGATTCCCTTGGACAAGCAATAACACTATACTATCTTACGCCGTAAAACTCCTCAACCTTTTCCTTAGGAATAAATTAATACTATTCTAAATAATTTAAACTTAATACTGTAAATACTTGCTTTCTCTAATAGTATGGTGACGAGTATTGTCTAAAGAAATCGTTTATGTAAAACTAGGTGGCAGTTTTATAACTTTGAAAAATAAACCATTCACTCTAAATATTGGTGCTTTAGACAAAGCAGTAGCAATTATTAAGAATACGTGGAGGAAGGTAAGCTTACTCTTAGGTAATGGTGGCGGTAGTTTTGCACATCCAGTTGTACGAAAATATAAAAATGCTTGCCCCGAAGAACTATTAGTAAGGTGTCATTCGGCTACGAGGAAATTGAACCATATTATTGTAGATAAACTTCTAGAAAACAATATCTTAGCAACAACTATACAAACATCAGCTATAATAATGAAACAGAATAATGAATATAAAGTATTCATCGATCCAGTTAAAACACTAGTCGAGAAAGGAATAATTCCTGTACTCTATGGAGAATGCATAATTAATTCAAAGAACACATATACTGTTTTATCTACAGAGAATGTTTTCAAAATTCTCTCGAATCACATTAAACCATCAAGAATAGTTCTTCTAACAGACGTCGACGGAGTATATGATAAAAACCCGAAAAAACATAAAGACGCAAAAATAATTAATGTTATAAATAGAAGGAACCTAGAAGAGGTGCTTGAAATATTATCTCTTAGTAAAGACCTAGATGAAACTGGAAGCATGTATGGAAAGATCAAAAGTACAGCGGAATTGTCCGAAGAACTGGGGATACCAGTATATATAGTTTCTGGATTTAATACAGAAGAAGCGATAAAAGCAATACTTGGAAAACCATTGTCCAGAGGGACAATTATAGATATGAGATAAGTTTCTCTACACAAAGTAGAGAGTTATCATGTGATCACTTACTTCGTAATATACTTCTCTCTTCCTAGAGGTGACAATGCCTATTTCATCGCTTGAAACAACAATGTAGTCATATAAAGTGTATCCCGGAGTTATTATCGTATAATAATGGTCATAGTTTGTAATAGTGTATCTTAATTGATAATCTCCAACATTAAATGGTTTACCCGGAACTATTTTTGAGTGAACACTAGTTAAGGGTTTGATCGGTTCTATCAAATATATGTATATATATTTTTTCTTAGTATCCTCGCCTATTCTTAGATCCTTTACATTACTTATAATAACCGAACGGGGCCTTATTTCTATGAAGAAATTGCTTCCTCTTAAAACTAGGACTGATTCTTTTACCAATACTTCAAGAGAACCGTTATGCCATGGAACTGTCTGCCTCACATACAACACCATTTCAGCTCTTTACAGCGAGGCTATACTTGACGGCTTATAATGAATAAGCTTTAATAGCCTATAATTGGTTTAAATTGATGAAAACATGATATCTGTATTGGAAGCGAGGGAGTAACTATGCCTAAAACACCAGGTGTAATATTACGTGAATTACTGGATAAAAAACAAATCGAACTACTAGACATATATCATAGGAAAGACAAAGACATCATCCGTGTAAAGGATAAGCTAACAGGAAAAGTGATACTAGTTGAGTCTAAGACCTTTGTCAGAGACATGGATAAAGAAGAACTAAGTAAACTGGCTGACAAGATAGAAGAAGAATTAAAGAAACAATAACCTATTTTCACTTATATGTTCTCACTTCCTGTATACATATTTTATATTTACACTTTATGTACTCTATAAAGAAGTATTTCAACTTGGCGGGACCAGTAATAGCTATTTTTAGTTTATAGTCTTCCTTTCTCAAATAAGTTATTCTTAATCCTAGCTCTTCAGCTTCCCTAATTATTTCGCTTGTTTCAAGGCGAGGAAGTAATCCTTCTCCCTTCCTTATTATTCCTTTAGAAATCATTTTCCAACATATGTATCCGTGAGTATAAATATTCGCCATACATGCTTCAGGAAATGGTATTAAGCCTAGCTTCTCAGCAGTTCTAAGAATTTCTTTCTTAATATCACTAGTGTCTACTGAGACTTGTATGTTTGGTTTTAGAGGCTTATGTAATCGCCTAACTATTTCATCAACTGGTATTTCTGCTTTTCTTAGTCTATCAAGTATTAATGGAGTAACTCTTAATGATCCAGCAACTATCCCTAGAGCACCATATTCTCTTGCTTTCTCCAATATCTCGTAGTATTCATTCTCTATTATTCCCGGAATTATAGGTCGAAGAAATAATATTGGCTTAAGTCCAGCTTCTCTGAGGTTCTTTATTGTCTCAAATCTTTTTTCAGGACTAGGCGCGAATGGTTCAAGTTTTCTATAGTATTTTATGGAAACAATTGTTATCAAGGGAGAGATCTTGGGTTCAATGTTTTTGAGTATTCTTGCCTCTTCTTTATTCAAATACATCTTAGTCGAGAACTGTATAGGATTTTTGAGGTACTTCGAGATACACTCTATGTATTCAAAAGTTTTCTTCTTAGTAATGCCGTGGAAAGGCTCTGTAACAGATCCAATAGCTATTAATGTACCAGTTTCACCCGGTACAAAGTAGGGATTAGATAACAATGCATATACTAATTGTAATCCATTCAAAGGATATGGTTCTATACTCCACTTGAAACCCATATCCTCTATATAACAATACGTGCATCTGAGGTTACAACCTATTCCAGTATGAATAGTCATTCCACAAGGACGTGGTTTTCGCTTAGCATGGTGATCTCTAATAGCCTTTTCTCTTTCAGACCTACTCAATAACTTGCCAATCTTGTTTCTCAGCTTCTCTTTAAACTCCAATATATTCATTAAAACACCAATACAATATTATTATACTATAGGAAATTATATTGATTGGGAAAACATATGCATGAAAAAACCATAGATAAAAATGTTTTACTTGTCTCGTTTAATTGTAGTATAATAGATGAGAATTTAGCATCATCATTGTATGAGAAAGGATTCAGTATTAAGTATATTAGAATAGATGAAGAAAGATTTGCTAAACAAGGAATGCTTAGGAAATTATCATTAATTCAAGGACTGTACTCTAGATTCCTTAATGATTCGTCAAGACTAATTATTTGTTCTGAAATCAATGACTTCTTATTCTTGTCTCTATTATCATTTATTATCCTAAGGAAGCCGAAGAAGCTGGTAATAGTTTTTCCTCCAAGTCCTAGTAAGGAGTCTAGGAAATTATTCGGATTAAAAATACCTATAATAAACCTACTACTTGGATTGCTAGGCGAAATTTTACTTGTATATACCACTCCTATGGAGAGAGTATATACTAATGGATTGCTTGATAATTATCAATACATTTACTTACCAATATCAACTGGCGAGCCTCTACTTATGAGAAGCCTTATTCACAGTGATAAACCATTATTTGTTGCCATCTACAGAGACAAGGAAAAAGAATTCTACATTAATATTATTAAGTTATTAAAGCAACTCGAGGTTTTTCCAAGATTTGTATTTTTAGTACTTAATGAGTTTACAAAGTGTTTTAGGGATCCGAGAATAATATGTATATATACAGACACCTATGACACAATCATAGATAACGCTTCAGTAGTAATTCTCAAAGAAAACAGTCCTCATGCAAACGAGTTATTGATTAAATCGATCATGCATGGCAGACCCATACTTTCATCTTCTGAAATAGGTTTGCTGAGACTATTCATAGATACAGACCTAGTTGTTATAGAAGATAATTGGAAACCAGATAACATATCTCTGATATTATTGAAAATACTCAATGAGATAGATAGGTTCAAGAAAGCTAGTTTATCGAAAATACCTAATAGGATCGATAATAGTAAGGGCATCGAGAAAATAATTAGTTTCTTGAAGTAGTTGCTCGGCGAAAAAGTGTCCAGTCATCGCCTAATCCTAGCCTGGCCTTCTAGGATAGGCTCATAGCTCTTCCGGCGCGTTCCTCATAGCATTGTTTTCATATCTTATTAATACTTTATTAAATTACTCTGCTCTACTACAACATGACTTTATTAATTCAAGTATTCTACGCAGATTTTCTCGCAGGAGAAGAAGTTGCGCATATAATCTAATTTCTTGAAAACTCTTAGTTCTCTTGCTAAGTACACCTTTATTCTGTAAGCGTTTTATTTTCCTAGCAATTTCTTCTACACTTGTACCGAGTTTATCAGCTGCTTCTTTTATATTTCTAGATGTGCCTATAATTCTTAGAAAATCTACTTCTTCAGGGCTAAGGTCCTTTGTTATCAGTAAAGCGTTTAGGAATTCCTCGATAATGCTCCTAATACTTGCTTTTATCAAGGTTTCTAGCTCTTCGGACTCCACTAGGAAGTAATCGCTTAATTGTATAACCTTAACACCTAGTTTTTCTGCAAGCAATGCAGCTGATTCATCCGAGAATCCCTTGGCTATAACTAATGGCTTATAGCCAAGTAGTTGTGCATTAACATATGCTTGTCTAATCCCCGTTACATCTATCCTGCCTGCCTTGATCTCTACTGCATATTTATTACCTTCTTTATCCTCTACTATAGCATCTACTTCTCCTATCTCTACTCCTTCGATCTTTATCTTATAATGAGTATCTAGTATCTTGTATCCTTGCTCTTCAAGAAACCTAAGAGCTATTTCTTCACTACTCCTCCATCTACGCTTAGCAGATAATGACAATTATTTTCTCCTCACCCATGTTGTCTCCTTACCTTTATCCATCAGTACTATTCCGAGTTTTCCGAGCTCACTCCTTATTCTATCGGCTAGATCATATAGTTTCATTTCTCTAAGTTCTTTCCTTACATCTATAACGACTTTCAATACATTATCAAGTAGTGTTTCTAGCTCAGCAGGTGTTTCTGCTAGATACTTGTCTAGAACTCCCAGTACTGTATTGAATTCTTTCAACAACTTGTAGGCTGTAAATACCAGGGTGTATTTTGGATTATACTGTATTTCCTTGAATACCAGTGAAGTATACTCACTTATCGCTGCTAATGCTTGTGGGGTGTTGAAATCATTTGATAATGCTTTATGGAATTCTCTCCTAGTAGCTAGGAGTCTCGAGAGAATCTCAAGATCTTTCTCACTTAGTTTATGCATACTTGTAGCTTCTCTGCTCAACTTCTTGAGCAGATTCGTTACAGTTACAAGTCTTTCATAGAATTTCTTAGCCTGCTCTATTGATTCCTCCGTGAACACTAGTGGTTTTCTATAATGTCCTGTAAGATACCATAATCTTAGAGCTTCAGGGCCCCATTTCTTAAATGCTTCTTTTAATGGAATAATATTGCCCAGGCTCTTACTCATTTTTTCTCCTTTAAAAACAAGCATGCCGCTGTGAACCCAGTATTTTACCCATGGTTTGACTCCTAGAGCTGCTTCGCTCTGCGCACGCTCGTTTTCATGATGGGGGAAGATTAGGTCTGTTCCACCACCATGTATATCGAATTGCTTACCTAGATACCTTGTGCTCATAACACTACATTCAATATGCCATCCAGGCCTGCCTTTCCCCCATGGAGCATCCCAATATGGTTCTCCGGGCTTCCATGCCTTCCACAACGCGAAATCATATGGTTTCTTCTTCTCGCTGAGGAACTCTTGTTCTTGACTCCACAGTTCTTTGTCAAGCCTGCCCGATAACTTGCCATAATCTGGGTATTTATCTACTTCGAAGTAAACACTTCCACTTGGTGCTACATAGGCATATCCCTTATCGATCAAAACTTGGATGAACTCTATTATCTCGTTAATATGATCCGTCACTCTAGGATGTATATCTACTTTAACATTTAGTTTTTCAAGACTATCAAGGTAGTCTCTCATATAATAATCAGATATTTCCCTCCAATCTTTTCCTTCTTCTCTAGCCCTATTTATGATCTTATCATCTATATCCGTGATATTCATTACATGTAGTACATGATACCCTCTAAGCACAAAGTATCTCTTCATAACATCGTATACTACGTATGTTTTCCCATGACCTATGTGGTTGTAATCATAAACAGTGGGGCCACAGACATACATTTTCACTATTCCGGGCTCTATAGGCTCAAACTTCTCGATCTTTCTAGTAAGTGTGTTGTAGATCCTGATCTCATAATCCATGGGATAATCTCTCCTCTCAAAAACAGTTCTTGATAAACTTATTGTTAATTTTTAGAAAACATCTTATTAACATTATATCAGTGCTTAGTAGTTCTTAAACGCTTCAAGAATAGCTTTTGCCGCAATAACAATTTTTTCTTTAAGTTCTTCACTAGTTGCCAAATACTGTTTCTCTGTCAATAAATTGTCACTGATCACAAGCACTGCAGCTGTTTTCCATTTCCTCATCCAGCCTAGAGCAAATAATATAGCAGCTTCCATTTCTACAGCAATAACTCCTTTCTCACACCATTTCCTTGCAAACTCTGGGTCTTCTGCATAGAATGCATCACTACTAAATACAGGGCCTGTGTGGAATCTTATTCTCTTCTTGGAGAGCTCCTCTATGATCTTATACGTTAGTATAGGATCGGGGGCTGTTGGTGCACAATACCCTGTATAATATTGTCCTAAGCCACAACCACCACAGGTATAAGCTGCTCCTGTAGCAACAACTATGTCTCCTATCTCGAGATCTTCTCTCATACCACCAGCTGTGCCAAGCCTAACGATCTTCTTAGCGCCTAGCATTCCTAACTCTTCGAAGACAATAGCTGCGGAAGGACAGCCCATACCATGTGTAGCTATAGTTACCTGAACCCCCTTGTACTCCCCAGTTATTGTCAATAATCCCCTATGCTCGTTCACAATTCTATAGTTATCTAGAAGCTCTCCAAGAATCTTGACTCTACCAGGATCACCTACAGCTATGACATTTTCAGCAATATCTCCAGGTTTAGCTTTTATGTGAAATGGGGGGCCACTCATTTCTTCTTCCTCCTTCTCTTCTGCTTTTTCCTTGTTTTCTTCTTAGTTTTCTTCTTAACGCTTTTTTCAGTCTTTTTCTTTTTCCTTTTCCTCCTTCTCCTAGTCTTCCTCTTTTTCTCTACACTCTTTCTTAGAGGAAGATGGAGTTCCTCCTTGAGCACTACTCTTGTCATGTCAACACTCTTCAATATAATCAAATCGTAGTCTAGATCTATTGTATTCACGCTACCTTCATATATCCATGTATCATGTTCAGGCACTATTTTATGAACTATTTCAACTTCCTCATTCTTTTTCTTAGCGAATAATATCTCTGTAACCTCTACTGGTCTCGGTGATAGGGTTGTTTCAACGCCGGGGACGCTTCCCTCACCCACAACTGCTCTTAACCCGGGGGCTTCAACTTCTGCGAAAACATATACGTTGTCACGATAATTCATTAATACTACATTGTTAGCCATAGCAAGCATACGATCCATTATATTTCTAGTACTCCTAATAGTGTGTTTCTCCCATGAAAGCTCTTCTTCATCTAGACCAAGTATCTCTACTTTATCATCAGCTATTTTCTTCGGTTTATAGATCTTTGTTTTCACCAAAACCTCCAAATTAATCATCCCTTTTAAATCAGGGTTTAAAAGAGTTAATAATACATTACTCCGAATAAGTATTCATGGGTAATATTATATAATTCTATCCCTCAACCATAAAAGGTAAAGACATTACCCGAACCTATGAATAGTAATATTGAGAGGAAAACGTTTGGGGGTGATACTTGTGGCTGAAGAACTAAAAATACAAGTAATTGACATACCCATACCAGAAGGAGCAAACGTGATTATTGGGAGAAGTCATTTCATCAAAACCGTAGAAGATATATATGAAGCACTAGTAACAAGCGTGCCTGGAATAAAGTTTGGTTTAGCATTCAATGAAGCTAGTGGTAAGAGACTAATAAGATGGGAAGCTAATGACGAAGAACTTAAGAAGTATGCAATAGAAGCTGCTCAGAAAATAGGAGCAGGACATGTCTTCGTCTTATATATAAAGAATGCATGGCCAATTAACATATTAAATACTCTGAAACACGTACAAGAAATAGTAAACATATATGTAGCTACAGCTAATCCGGTACAGGTTATAGTTGCAGAAACCAAGCAAGGAAGAGCTATTCTTGGCATAGTTGATGGTTATACTCCTGTAGGAGTAGAGGGAGAAGAAGACAAGAAAGAAAGACATGAGTTCTTGAGAAAAATTGGTTATAAAAAATAGATATTGTGGTAAAGGTTACTAAGAACTATTTTCTTCACCATATTTTAATAAGCATTTTTTATACTCTTCTAACGCTAGCTTTTTCGTTGTCGATAAGTCTCCAAATGATAATATTTCTAGAAGATACCCCTTTGTTACTTCGCCGCTTTTCAGCAGTACATATACGTACTTGTTCTCGAAGAAAACCATTACTATATAGCACTCGGTATTTCCCCCGCCTTCATCTTCATAGATTGTTTCATATCTGTATTGTTTACGGATATGATCTAAAAGAACCCATGCATCCATATTTTTTACTGGTTCACCCATGAATAACTCAGATGCTTTTTCTGGGCCAAGTAATTTCAAAATATCATATGGCACATTCCGCTCATGATGATGACTCATAACACTACTACCATTTATCACTTATTATTAATACTCTGTATCTGTTTCACTAAGGGTTTCAATTATTTGAGCATATATAGTGTCTCCAACTATTTTGAGAGCCTTAACCTTTACTTTTGAGCCCAGACTAGCATTATATACTATTACGCGTTTGCCACGATAACTAGCTATACCTCTGCCCTTTTCATCAACATCTCTTATAGAAACAGTAAATACGTCACCTGTACGAACTCCTTCTTCTTTAGGTGTTTGTATTCTAGGATACACGCTGAATCTCTGTATTTCGCTTGTATATGGGTTCCATTTATGCTTTCTTGCCTTATGTCTAGCCACGAACTCATCCCTTACTATATATTTGACCAACAAATAATTGGTGTATTGTTTACTTTTATAACATTTACCCATCTAATAATGTTTTCCATCCATAGAGCTAAGAACAATACCTAAGAGAAATAATACTTAATACGTTTTATCAATAGTTTAAAGAAATGAGAAAATAAAGAGAAGGTGATAACAATGCGTTACCCAGACTTCTTGCGCCACATAGTTAATACAAAGCTTTCAGAACATGTTAAGAAGAATAAAAACTTGACAAGCATAATAGATGAAATAAGAAAACTAATATCCACAGCAGAAGCCAAGTACGGGTTTAGTAGTTTTGGCGGAAACCCAGAGAAATTAGCAGATTATATTCTAAGTAAGGATTTTGATTTAGTTATTCAATCATTTAAAGCAGTTAATGCACTAGATGTCTTAACAGATATTCTTGAGGAAACAAAGAAAAGATATAATGATCTCCCAATAGTGGTTGAAGCCATAGATAAGGTTATAAAGAAGATTAGTTCCGCTAGAGAAGAGCTAAGCAAAAAAGAGAGAACAAACTTAGTTAGGGATATAGGTAAGTATGTGAAAGAAACAGTCTCATCCATGATAAGCAATGCAAATGTAAATATTAGAGAAAACGATATCATTGTGAGAATAAATAGTACCTCATCAATACTAATTAAACCTGTTGACAAAGAAAAAATAGAAATTCACCTAAGCGTAACAAAGCCATTGCAGAAGAACAAGCTTGAAAAACTATTGGAGAAAATAATTGAGATAATAAACTTATAAGATGATAAGCCTTGACAAAAGGCCTAATAGTATTTGATTGTGACGGTGTATTAACTAATCATATAAGTAGCTGGAAACTTCTCCACGAATATTTCGGCAGCAAGGATAACAAGTACTTCGCAATGTTGTATAAAAAAGGATTAATTAGTTATTTAGACTGGATGAAGATAGACATAGCCTTAATGATCCATAGCTATGGTAAACCAATAAGAAGAGAAGACGTGGTAAAAGCTCTCAGCAAGATACAAGTATTGCCAGAAGCCAAGAAAGTTATTGATGAACTCAAGAAAGAACACATAGTCGCGATTGTTAGCAGTGGTGTTGACCTCCTAGTTAAAAGAGTATGTGAAACTGTTGAAAGCGATATATGTTTATACAATGAGCTCGAGTTCTATAATGACGAACTAATACCGGGTGGGAAACCACATGTCCCCCTGAAGGAAAAACCATTAATTATTAGAAGACTAGCAGAAGAACTCGGTCTAACAATGGATTTAGTAACATATATTGGAGATAGTGATTGGGATATTATGGTATTTAAAGAAGTTGGTTTACCAATAGCCGTTTATCCATGTGGTAATGCATGTAAGTACGCGAAACACGTTATATATAGGCTTGATGAACTTATACCTATTATCAGGAAATATTATGGATAAAAACAGTTCATGATTTAATAATAAACTTAAACCCTTTACTTCTAAGTTCCCTTAATGCTTCCTCAACATCGGTTAGTGTCTTTGCTTCAAATATTATTTCAAGCTTAGCCATAGACGGCAATAGTCTCGGATCCCACCTATCATGCCTTATATCTACTATGTTTAACCCATGTCTAGCCAAGACTTCGATCACTTTCCCTAGTTCACCAGGTCTATCCATTAATTCCCCAACTATCGATACTAATCTATGATCTTTCGCTAATTCGTGTATAATGATTCTAGACAGTAGTGTTGGGTCTATGTTTCCACCACTTATAACAGCTATAACAGGGTCTTTGAGCGGAGTGTATCGTTTAGATAATAATGCTGCAATAGGTAATGCACCTGCTCCTTCAGCAATAATCTTAGCTCTTTCCAGCAAGAAATTAATAGCATAAGATATGCTTTCTTCATCAACGATGACAATATCGTCTACGAGTTCTCTTACAATCTTACTCGTCAGATCGCCTGGTTTCTTAACCATTACGCCATCAGCTATACTGGGTCTGGGAATATACTCGTTAAGCTTATTATTAAGCATGTACAGCATGCCTGCAGCATTCTCTGGCTGAACACCAATTATTTTCGTGGATGGGCTTCGCTTCTTAATAGCTACAGCAATACCCGAGATCAAGCCGCCGCCCCCGATAGGAACAAGTACTGCTGCTGGATTACTTATCTCATCTATGATCTCGTGCCCAATAGTTGCTTGACCAGCCATCACCATTGGGTCATCATATGGATGAATAAATACGTAGTTCTTGGAACGACTAATCTCTATAGCTTTCTCATATGCTTCATCATAGATTTCACCGTGGAGAACAACTTGTGCGCCATAACTCTTTGTAGCGTTTATCTTGGTAGCAGAAGCTGTTTTGGGCATAACTATTATAGCTGGTATTCCGAACATTCTAGCAGCATATGCTACACCTTGTGCATGATTCCCACTACTAGCAGCCACTACACCAGGTAACGGTTCTCCCCTTGATTTATATTCTTGTATTAGCTTATAGATCTTGAATAATGCTCCTCTAACCTTGAAGCTACCTGTCTTTTGCATATTTTCTAGTTTTAAGTAAACAGTTCTACCAACAATATTGTTTAACGTCATATTGGTTATAAGGGGCGTCTTATGAACGTATTGATGAATTATCTTCTTTGCTTCTAAACTGAGATTATATACTTCATCAATTAAGGATAGAGCATCGCTTGTAAATTTCATCACCCAAATAATCACTATTCGCAACGAATAGAATAAAAACATTAAACAATAAATAAGCATAGACGATAGTGTTCAGGGATGTGTGAAATGACATATAATAATCAATACTTAACGCTTAGAGAGAAAATAATGAAATTGCTAATGGAGTCTAGAGAGCCTTTATCCGTTGATGAAATAGCTGCAATTCTAGGTCTTTCTCCGAGAGATAAACATCTTGTTTATGATGCATTAACCCATATCGCTAAAACAATTAAGCGAAGAAGTGGCGGAAAACTAGAGTTGGTGATGATCCCGCCTACTTGTAAGAAGTGCGGCTATGTTTTCAAGGATTTGAAAAAACCTAGGAAACCGAGTAGATGTCCTAGATGTAAGAGTGAGAGAATAAATCCTCCATTATTCAAGATTATTTCGAGATAACATTTACGAGTTTATCAATTAATTGATCTATACTTATGTCTTTAACTAGTACTCTCTTAGTCCTACTCCTTAAACCATATACAATGTCTATTTTGGATATTGGTAAACCAATTGTTCTAGAGAGAAACCTTATTAATGCGGCATTAGCTCGTCCTTTCTCAGGTATCTCTGTTGTATAGAAAACGAGTTCTTCACCTTCTAGAACTAGTGCATCTTTATCTGATCCTGGCTTAACATATAGATTAATTATGACACCATCCTTAGACTCTGTTAAAAGCTTATAGATTTTTTCTCTAATTTCTTCGCTCATAATATTCACCTATTTAACTACTTGTTCTTAAGAGATACAAGTATATTATTCACGTTAAGGTATTTTTAATCATAACTATACCTACGAATAAACACGTTATTTCTATAATAACATCATTAATGTTTCTGCTCTGAACAAGATATGGTGTTTCAGTATTGGCTAGGAATACCTCGAGTTCTTCACCAAGACTCTCGAATGCTCAGCATGTCTAAAAGAATGTCCGTTCACGAAAACTAAGTTATGATAAGTTGAAGAAAGCATACATGTTCACCATAAAGAAGAGAAAAGAATTATTTAAAGAACATTAAGAAGATAATCTATTACAGAGCCGGAGATGATGCCTAACTATGGCGGGACTGAAGACCCAGTGTTGACACCGGGCGCTGCACGGATCCGGCCTCTTCTCGGCATTATTATTCCCTTCATCCTTAACTCGTATATTTTACGGGCAATTTTTTCCTGATGAATCCATTGACCATAAGCCCTACCAGCTCCTATGACTTTACTTATTTCCCGCTTAAACCAATCGGGAACTCTTCCAGGTTCTGCATAACCGAATGGGCTGCCAGGCAATGGCATGAATACGTGTAAGTGTATCTTCGCACCCATAGATACTAGTTTCTTAATGGAAACAAGCGTTTGTAAAAGATCCTCACGTGTTTCCTCAGGTAACCCGATAATATAGTCAACCACTGGGGTAAAACCATGTTTCACAGCTATATCAACCGCATTATAAACGTCTTCTATGCTGTGTTTTCTACCAATCCGCTTCAACAAATCATTACTCCCTGTTTGCGCACCCATAATAATCTCTTTATTACTAACGTATTTCTTCAAAACCCTAGCAGCTTCTTCCGTGAAATGCTCAGGCCTAACTTCGCTAGGAAATGTTCCATAGAAAATCCTGGCTCCATGTTTAAACACGTATTCTTCATATATCCTGCTTAAAAGCTCTTCAACGAGATCGATTCTTGGTTCTCGAGACAAATACTTGAGACCGTAGCCTAAGGAATCTGGGGAGATAAACCTGATATCCCGTAACCCAACACTTATAAAGTACTTGAGATAATGAATGATCTTTTCAATACTCCTGTGTCTCATCTCGAATCCATGCATATAGCTTACTTGACAATACTTACAACCATATGGACACCCACGTGTGATCTCTATAGGGTTGAACAAGTATCGCCAATAAGGATATGGTGGATAATCATCTAGATTTATTGGCTCAGGTTTTCCAGTGTAGAAATAACTATTATCATCATTTTTCAAGAAAAGTCCTTTAACCTTGTAGATATCTCCATTATTAATTATTTCTTCAAGGAAATTAACTATGGTTTTCTCAGACTCACCAATAAATGCTATGTCAAAGCCTAGGGAGTAAAGAGTCCCAAGAGGATCACCGCTAGGGTGTGGGCCACCAGCTATTTTTATGCATTTTTCTTTGAACATTTTGTTGAATAATAAGAGATTGTTGAGAAAATCATCGTTGGTTAACATATATGTTTGTAGACTAAAACCAACTATGCAGACATCGTATTTATTTCTAACAAACCTTGTTATTTCAAATAATTTATCAAAGCCTTGTATAAGAAATAGATCCGTGAGACCACTATTATCAATAGATGCTGTTAAGCTGTTAATACTATATCTTGTAACGGGATCATAGTATAGGATCATTCCTATTTTCATCGTATACTACCTGGAATGTTCATAAGTCCTTAAAAACAACCAAAAAAGTTATCCCCCTCAAAACCTAATATAAACTTCAGTGTTAACCATTAATTATTGGAACGGTGAAGAAAATATGAGCAACATAAACCTTACACCTGATGAAATAGAATATTTTTCTAGAAAAGTCAGATTAAAAATCCTACACGAAGACGATGATGTCGTTCTAATGACTGCCCCAAACGAGGATCAATTGATGGACATTATAAGAGAACTCATAAGCGAGAAACCAATGAATCTCAGAGAAATACATACGATCCTCTCAGGAATAGCTAGCGAAGACAAAATAAGAAAAGCCTTAATCACCTTAGTCGAAAACGGACTAGCGGTATTGGGAGACGACGGCAGGTACTCAGCTGTCCCAGAATACTAGGATTAGTAATAGTTATTTAGTTCTTAGGTATCTTTCTCTCTTCTTTCTATTTTATTATCTCTATCAAGTAGTACAGCGCATCGTATAAATTCTCTCCAACATATTTGGCTCCAACTCTATATAGACACTCTTTTCTTTCCGGGTCAAACGCTACACCGATAAATTCTACGCCTGCTTTCTTGCTACTAATATAGTCTAATCTATAATCACCAATATAGACTGCTTCAGAAGGATCTATGCCATGTTTTTTTAATACATAGCGTATGAGCCATGTTTTATCAAATAATTCTTCTTCCGCACCTCCTATAACATACAGATCAAATAATGTATATATTTCATCAATGTATTCATCAAGACCGAATCTCCTTAATTCATAATAAATTACATCAGGATGACACTCTCTCCCAGAAATGATCACTGTTTTCATATTCATGTTCTTAACCCAGTATAAGAAATAATATGCTCCATCAACAGGATATCCGTACATTGACCTTATGTTTTTTCTTTGAAATCTCCAAAAGGCTTCCCTATCAATGCCTTCCCCCAAGAACTCGTCAAGAGTATGATTTACCAACATCTTGTAGAACTCTGTAAACGAAACAGTTTTTCCTAAGAACTTTTTTAACGCTACAATATATGCATCATAGAAATCAAGAAGATTCGACATTAGTGTTAAATCATAATCTAATAACACCATCTTGATCCTATAAGTCAAAACAATCAACCCCAATAACTGATCAGGTTTCGGGAGAGACCGCATTGACTATTGTCTCGGCAATCGGCAAACTCATCATCTCATCAATATAATTAATTTAATCTATCCTAGTCTTAAATAAATAACCTAGAACTGGTGGAACAATAATGAAAGACTATAAGACTAGAGTAAGGCAAATTACTATAAATAATACAGGAGAATATATGTTTTCGCTAACACAACAAGATCAAATATTCCCAGGTATGTATGCATTAGCTATTATAACACCAGTAGATCTTAGATCCATTTGTGATTGTGATGAATTCCAAGAACTAGTATGGGGTAATCAAAGAATAACCGTATTGATGACACCCGAACAAGTCGTTAATTGTATAATGACTCGTTCCTCAATAACACTTCTTATGGAAAACATATACTATGTTCCTGGAAATACATACGTGGATAAAATTCCGAAAGAACTTGTTGAAACCATTGATAGAATAGAATACTACTATTCGATAATCAAAGAAATATTGAAGAGAAAGACTCTATTCCTACTCAATAAGGAAAAATACAACTATAGCATTAATAATGTAATTTCAATTAGAGATCTAAAGGATTTGAAAAACCATATTGCGAAATTAATGAAGAGTAAAAACATTAGTGAAGACATAATTTATTACTTCATAAACGAAAATCTTACAACATGGTATTTGAGGAAAATGGTGAAGAGATAATGTACGTTGATATGCATTGTCATTGCCACGAGTTTAGTGAGGACGAAATTAAGAGTTTTCTAGATAAAGGGATTAATCTAGTATGTGTATCCGATGATCCGTTGTCAAGCAACCATACCTTAGAATTATCGAGGAAATATCACGGAATAATACCTTGTATAGGTGTTCATCCATGGGAAGCACATAAGTACAGTTTAAAAAACATTAGTGAACTCGTAGAAGAAGCTCTACGGAACGATATAGTTTGTTTGGGAGAAGTTGGTTTAGATAAATTGTTTGTACCGAAAACTTATGAACACCAGCTTGTATTGTTTAAATATTTCTTACACACAGCTAAAGAATATGATTTAGTCTTAAATCTTCATACTGCTGGTACTTGGAGAGAAGTATTCGATCTATTAATAAAATACGATATTAATAAAGCATATTTCCACTGGTATACAGGCCCATTAAACTTGTTGGAACAGATTAAAGAGCAAGGATACTTTATAGGGATAAACCCTGCATGGAAGATCCAGGAAAAACATAGGAAGGTAATTGAGAAAGCAGATATAGATATGATCATTACTGAGAGTGATGCCCCTTACAAGTATAAGAACATGGTTTTATCTCCATTAATGGTTATTGAGACTGTAAACTACATTGCAGAGCGTAAGAAGATTGATGTCGAATATGTAAAACAACGTATATGGATTAATTATAATAAAATATTTAAGCATTAACCACTGCTTCATTAACACTGTATGTCTTTGGTGGCTCTATTACTTCAGCAAATATAGCGATAACCAGTCTATTGCCTCTGTTAAATACCGTTATCTCATATCTATCTGTTTTTATGCTTAGCTCACGGGGTGGATCATAATCTAACTCCTTAGTGATCAAGAGAGTCATTCTAAATAAGTCGTAGCCCAACTTAGCTACTTCTCTAAGTAATGAATAACTCATATTCATTGGAGCACTATAATCAATAACTCTTCCATCCATGTCAGCTATAACAACTGCAAAACCAGTTGCCAATCCATACACCTCTAAATGAGTCTTCTGCTCAAAATTTATATCCCCCTTTATCCTGGTTTTAAAAGAAAAAATAAGGTATTACTTGGGTATGATTAAAAATATATATTTAGATCACATCGTATATAATATATGGAAAATGTATTGATTGGTAAAGAAGGAGGTGATCATATATGGAGATAATGATGGATTTACCTAGCTACACGGGTAATGGCGGAGTTAGACAGAGATTTAAGATTATAAGTGGTGATTTGAAGTGGAAAGGAGAAGCGGAATTTGCTAAACCGATAAATGTTAATGTAAATAAGATGAGGAAATTAATTGAACAAAGCATTAGAGATGCGAAGAGAGGATATACGTATCAATGTGTAGGACGAATAGGTAAGGAGTACAAGTATCTAGTAAGCCTTGTAAAAGATAGGAAAGAATACTTTGCTAATATATCTAGAATAGAGATCTATATAACTGATAATAATGGAGAAAAAATGGCCAAGATAAAAATCAACTTTGACAAGCTATCATAATATCTCGTCCATCTTATTAGATCTTCTCTACGAACTCAATAAGCTCCTTCAATACTGTGATCTTCTCCTTTACTTGGTTAATAATATTAGTCTTCTCCTCAAGAAGCTTCTTGAGATTCTCGTTTTCTTCTTTAAGCTTCTTAATCTCTTCCTCTAGTTTCCTTACTTTCTCCTCGTATTCTTTTCTTACATTTTCTAATTCTTTCTCTAATGACTCTATTTTAGCAGCCATTTCTTTAGGTATCTTAATGAATGGTACAACTATTTTGAGCTCGCCTGATTTAAGCTTATTGTATGTTTGTAAGACTAGTTTTCCTGCTTTAGTTTTACCTGATAAGTGTGCTCTGATCATTGTTTCGCTCCTACCTACTTCATCGGCTATTTGTCTGATTGAATAACCTGCTTTCTGTCTTGCTAGTGCAGCTGCTGCTACCGCTAGGCTATCTACCCATGTAGCTCTCTCCACAGGATCTCTAATTAGCTCTAATACTTCTGGACTATACAGCGTCGCAATAATAAGTGCCATTTCCAGTTGTTGTATTTCTTTTTTGCTTGTTGGAACCAATGGGACGTTTGATAAGTCTATTACAACTTCTTCACCAGGTAATTCGGGTTTTTTCTCTTCTGCAACCATGTTGTTCACCCTCTGTTCATTATTCATATATATATTTATGTATCTTTATACTTTAATTCTTTTTTCTAATTTTTTATAATCATTGTTCAAGATGTTATGTATTATTTAACAGTTTTCTCAAGAATGAAGCTATACTAATTATAATCCCAATTATGCTATATTATCTTGAGTAGGCGTATGAACTATGACTAAGTGCCCGTTTTACACCAACGGTATGTGTTATAGCAAGAAAACCATAAACCGGTATGGAAGACCTACTGATGAAGTTGTAAATACGAATTATTGTTTAACACCAAATTATGTTAATTGCCCATTCTATGATAAGGGATCAGAGGATGAACTCTATAAATACATGGGTGTTGATATCAAAAGAGACTTCTATCCACCTATACATATTATCTCATGCAATTATATTAGCGAATGCCCCTACTACATGATCATCAAGATCGGTGAAGATAAGTGTGTAGCTATGTGTAGGTTTTTCGAGAAATACATTACAAGGTCTGGTGTTGAGAAATGTATTCATTTATGGAGGAACTGCCCATATTATAAAATCGGTTCCGGATTATCGCTCAAATAATCTCATTATTCATTACAAAGTCTTCTCCTAATAGACCAGGTTGTAGGTATTTGAGGTTTTTAGCATCAGCAGCCGCTAAGAATATATTTAGTAAGGTGTTAATTGAGGGAATCTTGTCGATAACTATAGGCTCCATATCCTCAATAACGAGAACTGGAAAATCTATACGATTACTATGTTCTATCTTCAGCATTACTAATATCTCGTATTTTTTCTCCAGAATATCTACTACGTATTCAACTAAATCCTTAATGAATAAATCCCTAGAAACCGAGTCAAGGATCAATGTAACTCTCAGAACATCCACTTCATTCACCAATAGATTTCCTAGTAAGATGAATTGTTTTTAAAGAAAAGGTTTCATGAAATCATATACATCTATTAATGCCGACAATTTTCATTTTCAATCCTTTGTGCTGAAACTCTACACTTATATCTTCTTTTGTCACACATAGTTTAATATCGTGTTTTCCCTCACTTGTTTTTCGAACATGTATGCCTACAAGCTTGCCTAGTCTTCTAGTAAATAGTATTGGGAATAATTCACGGTATAGTTTTGAAAGAGTCTTCATATCATCCATTCTATCATAGATTTCTTTACTTAATCCTTTTTCTATAGGTGTGATAAAGATAATTGATTCACTAAATCTCGGATTAGATACAATTCTC
>Ga0256842_1001139_pt1 | contig 21962 bp, 22 predicted proteins | sample 4559240metaG_FD_185973 | JGI IMG/M metagenome (GOLD analysis project Ga0256842, IMG submission 185973) | Hydrothermal vent microbial communities from Guaymas Basin, Mexico - 4559-240 | ecosystem: Environmental > Aquatic > Marine > Hydrothermal vents | place: Mexico: Guaymas Basin | collected... | reverse complement strand
TATAATCACTCACAGACAAATCAGTCCGTAAAAATGTGTGATCAAGGTCTGTTATATATATTTTTTTCATACATATAGTATATCAAAATTGTAAGGCAAAATTTGATAAGAACTAAAGTTCAATACAGGGAGGCACTCAATGCCGAGTCGTAAAAAAGCAGTAGTTACAGGGGCAAGCAGCGGTATAGGAAAAGCAATAAGCAAAAGACTTTTAACACTAGGGTATAAAGTCATTGGTATCAGCAGAAGTATTACGGACAAAGATTTTGACAATCCGGTTTTTCAAGCTCTGCAATGTGATTTGTCACAACAAAAAGAGGTCTTATCCTTATGTGAAAACCTAAAAAAAGAAGATGTTTTCATACTTGTAAACTGTGCGGGATTCGGTCGTTTTGAGCCGCATGAAGCGTTACATGTAAACATCATAACCACAATGACCTTTTTAAATCTCACAGCCCCTATGCTGCTTACAAATACCCTACTGCGTTCACTCAAGAACAATGCCGGCTACCTCATCAACATAAACTCCATAGAAGCTCTTAGAGCCAGCAAATTCGCCGCCGTATATTCCGCTACAAAAGCAGGCCTGAGAGCTTTTAGTGATGCACTCTTTGAAGAGACACGAAAAAGCGCTTTAAGTATCACAAATATCAATCCTGATATGACAGAGAGTAATTTTTATGATGAGCTGCGGTTTGAGACAAGTCAAAAAGAGGATGAAAAACTACTCTCTTGTGATATAGCCGATGCCGTTGCGCATATACTCAGTATGAGAAAGGGCGCAGTCGTGAGTGAATACACCATAAGAAGTTTACATTTTGGAATTGCTAAAAAAGCTAAGAGATGATGTCAAATTTATTTTCAAGAGGAGATTGAGTAGCTCTTAAAAAGTCTATATTTTTTCTTAAATGATTCATAGAAATAACAGTTTCATCTTTTAATTTAGTAAAAAATTTATTCGCCTCTTTTATTAAATACATAGCCTCTTCAATCTCTTCGATGCTGTCAAATTTCAAATCAGCATCTACAAGTTTTTCCAACTTTTGTGTATTTTTTTCTATCAAAGCTATTTTAAACTCATTAATCCACATTAATTAGTACTTTCTCTCCATGCTTCTAAAAGACCTTTAAAAACATTGCTTACTTCATCCAATTTTTCTGTATCATTATGAATACTTGCCTCACCGAGAAGATGAATTTGGTAATTATATAAACCTTCTAAATAGTACGCAATCTCCCCATCTGATTTATCTAATACACTAATGAGTTCTGTCACAACAGCAATTGAACGATTTGTCCAATAAACCCTTCTATCAATAGAATCATCTTTTATGGCTTTTTTAGCCTGTGCATTAAATCTCAGAACACCCTCATAGAGCATCTCTATCAACTTTGCTGGTGATTCTATTCCAACATTATTTTGAGCATAAATATTATGTGCCGTATTCCCATACATATTCAAATCCTTTGTGTAGTATCATTTATTATGCAAAATATATCGGCAATGTTTTAATTTTCTTAATAGTAAATTTCAAAGAATTTTTATTAAACATTATATAAATAATGACGATATAGTATTAAGATTTTAATTTAGAAAACTGTAAAGGATTCGTTATGGCTGGAAGTATTAGTTCACTTGGAATTGGTTCTGGAGTATTAACTGCTGATGTAATTGATCAGCTCAAAGCCGCAGATACAACAAGAATTATTAACCCTATTGATAACAAAATTACACTCAATACACAGCAGCAAGATGCAGAAAAGTTACTTTCTACTTTAATGAACACTTTTAAAGCAAGTGCATCTTCGTTAAGTTATGATACACTTTTTGATGCAAAAACAATAGATGTTTCAGGACAAGCTGAGGTCACGGTAGATGCGGGTGCAAATGTGGAATCATTTACGCTTGAAACTACTACTTTAGCTAAAAAAGATGTGATTCAAAGTGGTAGTTTTGCTGACAAAGTTTCTACAACAGTCGGCTCAAACAATGCTGCAGATTACAACGGAAGTGAAACATTTGATATCACTGTAGATGGTACTACTTATAACATTCCATACAATGAGACAACAACACTTGATGATTTAACACAGGCAATTACGGATGGTGTGAATGGAAGTGTAAAAGCTTCCATATTGCAAACAGGAACGAGTGCATATAGTCTTGTGCTAACATCGGCAAATACCGGAGCAGATCAAGCCATTACCCTTAATGATAGCGGTGGTTTATTGAAAGATGAACTTTTAGCCTATGATGCTACAGATAACCCTAGCGGCTACCAAACTATTCAAAATGCAAGTGATTCCAGTTTTAAGTATAACGGAATTGCTATCACAAGAAGTACCAATGATATTAATGACCTAATCTTGGGTGTCAATATAACACTGAAAAAAGAAGGGGACATCTCAAATGTTGATATAAAGCAAGATACTACAGGAATTACAGATGAAATGCAACGTTTTGTAGATGCTTATAATAACTTAACGTCAAATCTCAATGATATGACAGTTTTTAATAAAGATACTGGCGCAAAAGGAGTCTTTAACAGTGATTCTTTTGTCAAATCTATTCGTCAAGATCTTACTCAAACTATAATGCAACGAGTGGGTAGCGGGTCTTTAGTTGATTATGGTATTGATTTAACAAGAGATGGAACAATGACATTTGACAAGTCTGTTCTTGACTCAAAACTCGCTTCGGAGTCTGATGCTGTAAAATCATTCTTCACAGGAGGTGTGGATAATAATGGAAATACAACAACCGGTTTATTTACAACTATAGATGATAAACTTAAAAGCTATACGGGCTTTGGAAAATCATTAAGTACATTTGAGACAAGCCTAAAGACAGATGCAACAAGCTTGTCTGAGAAAAAGAGTAGTCTGCAAGCATCTTTAGATGCCCGCTATGAAATAATGACAAAAAGGTTTACTGCATATGATGGTATTATCAGTAGATTAAATTCTCAATTTTCATCGCTGCAGCAGATGATTAGTGCGCAAATACAAAGTAAGAACTAAATTATTCTGTGTTTATTATAGCAGTAAATAATTAGCTATTTCAAAATCTAATTGTGTATCAACATCAATAGAAGCTTTCTGAGTCATTTCATACGCAAAAATATTTTCTTTAATAAAAAAACTTTTTTGCTTTATAAATTCATCAATTTTACAAATATAGATTGCTCCATTGAGTCGATAATAGGTTTCTAAATCCTGGCCTCTTTTATTTATAAGTTCTTTTGGCAAAAAATTCTGCATATTTTTATCATCAGGCAAGGTATTTGACCATAATGGGCTATGTTCCATTTCACATACAGAAACAACGGCATCAGCTTCTTTTTGACAAAGCAACTCTATTGCCTTATCAATATCATTGCATGTTCGTAAAGGACTCGTCGGCTGTAATAAGATTACATAATCGTAGGCTTGTACATTATCAAGCACATGTTTCATTGTATCAAATGTACTAGCTGTATCACTTGCTAACTCCTTGGGTCTTACAATTGTTTCACTACCGTACTGTTTTGCAATTTTTAAAATCTCTGTATCATCACTTGAGACTATAATCTTATCTATATATTTACTTTTAATTCCAGCATCAATACTCCAAAAAATCATTGGTTTTCCTGCCAAATCAAGTATATTTTTTTTCGGTAAACGTTTAGAACCACCTCGTGCTGGAATTACAGCCAAAAACGTTTTATCATCTAACATTAAAAATCTCGCTGTACTCATTTTGAGCCCGTTCAAAATCGCTCATTCTTCCAATATCAAGCCAATATTCATGAATGGGAAATGAAATAGATTTAAGCTTATCCTGAATAATATTTTCAAAGAGTGTCGGCATATCATAAAACTCATTTTTTGGTATATACTCAAAAACTTGAGGAGAAAGTGCATAAATACCTGCGTTGACAAAAAATTTATGAATTGGTTTCTCTTCTATAGAAGTTATGCAGCTTCCATCTGTTTCTATAACCCCATAAGGCACTTGATAATCATACTCTCTTACGCACATAGTAGCTACTGAGTGCTCCATCAGATGAAAATCAAGAAGATGTTCAAAGTTTACGTTTGTCAATAAATCTGCATTCATCACAAAAAATGGCTCTTGCGGTCGCTCTTGTATCAAAGAGAGTGCACCCGCAGTACCAAGTCTTTTCGTTTCTTCTATATAGTCAATATTTACCCCTAAAGCACTGCCATCTCCGAAATACTCTTTTATCATATCTGCTTTATAATTCACACTAATTGTAATATTGATAAATCCATACTTTGCAAAATTTTCAATAATCGTCTCTAATATAGGCTTATTCCCAATTTTCAAGAGAGGTTTTGGAACATCTTCAGTCAAAGGACGTAGTCTCGTACCAAGCCCTCCTGCCATAAGTATTATTCTATTATTTTTCGCATTTGTTTTTAAGAGATTTGACAACTCCTCAATCTTTACAAGTTTACCATCATTATCTACTATAGGGATTTGATAAATTTGCTTCCGAATAGCTTTTTGAATAATAATCTCTTTAGCCTCGTTGATATTTACAAGTGTCGGCTCTTTGAAATATAAATTTTCAATACTAGAGTCTAAACTCAAACCATTTAAGAGTCCACGCCTGATATCCCCATCACTAAGTGTTCCAACAACTTTTTCGTTTGCATCTAAAACAATGGCTATGCGCATGGCACCTTTATCTATAATACTAAGAGCCTCTTTAATAGTAGAGTTTTTTGTCAGTAAGATATCTTTATATTTATTCATTTTTAGCCTCTCGCATCATAAAATTTTTTTTGCACTATACCATCCAGAGAAAACGTTTTTAAAGTTTCCTTGATTTTTCTACTTGTATCTTCCACCGCATAAGGGTTAGAAATATTTTTTAAACTTTGCACAAACTCTTCACTATATGCCTTATATATCGCCCTTTTTATATCTTCTTGTAATATCTCACAATTAATAATACTTGCAGCCTGTGTTCTTCCCTTTTGTCTCTGTCCAATATTTACTGTTGGCTTATGAAAACTTGGCACTTCTAAAATACCGCTTGAACTATTTCCAACAACTGCATCAACATGACTTATAGCACTAAAATAACGAAGTTGTCCAAGCGATGCAAAAGCAACAGCTCTTCCTCTATTTTTTACAACATATTCATCTATCATAGTATTAATTATTTCTCCCCCGGTATCAGCATTGGATTTTGTAAAAATAATTTTTGTCTCTTTTAAAGTGTCAAGAGTATTTAAAAGTTCGTGAAACTGTTCTTTTGGTGTAAGTTTTGAAAGAGTCTGCGGATGGTAGGTAACAAGAAGATTCTTTTTACCAAGTTTAAAATTTATAGATTTTTCAAACTCCTCTTTACTAAGTAAAGTTAAATTTTTAACATTTTCAACACCCAAAGAACCTACATAAAACACTCTGTTTGGCTCTTCCCCTAATTGTATAACTCTTTGTGCATACTCTTGTGTAGAAGGAAAGTGCAAATGACTCAACTTTGTAACAGCATGTCGCACTGAATCATCTATTGCTCCTTCTGTCAGCTCACCTCCATGAATGTGCGCAAGTGGGATTTGCAATATCATAGCCGCAGTAGCAACTGCCAAAATTTCATATCTATCTCCCAATATCACTACAATATCTGGATCTAAGCTAAGAAATACTTTTGTAATCTCGCTTTGTAATTTTCCCATAGCATGACAGATGGCTTCAGGAGTGTCACAAGAAAGATGCATGGGAATTTTTGCATCCACTAAAAAATCTTTTTCAATCTCCCTATACGTTTCTCCAAACCTTTTTTCTAAATGTGTCCCTGTCACTATAAGTTCTAAACTTAAGTCTGCATCATTTTCGATTTGATGCATCAATGGTTTTAAAAGACCATATTCAGCACGAGTACCAGTAAGCACACAAATTTTTCGTTTATTCATAGCAGTTCATCTTCATCATAATCTTTTTGAGCGTATGTCCCTATAACTTTATCCCATAACATAGGGCTTATTCCATTGCCTGGCCGTTTGATATCTAAATTTGCTTCACTCAGGATGTCACCTTTTTGAATAGTACATTTAGCAACAATACTTTTACGAGTTACTCGCATATTTGGTTTTTCACTTGGTGATGCTTCTTTTACATCACTACCAAGAGCTATTTCAATATTTCTTATAGCTTTCACCATTGCTTTTAAGTCATTTGGTTCTAAAGATGCTTTATGGTCCGGTCCTTCCATATTTTTATCCAGAGTAAAATGCTTTTCTATTACACTAGCACCCATAGCAACAGCGGCAATATCCACTTCTATACCTAATGTATGGTCACTGTATCCAAAAGCCACATCAAATGTTTTTCCTATACTAAGCATGGCACGCAGATTCACGTCCTGCATAGGTGTCGGGTACATTGTATTTGCATGCAATACTGTAATGTTCTCTTTTTTTGTTCCAGAATCTATGAGAATATTTAAGGCAGCTTCTATCTCTTGCATATTTGACATACCTGTTGAGAGTATGACTTTTTTATGAAACTTTCCGATATGCCGCAAATAGGGAAGATTTGTTATCTCTCCACTTGGTATTTTAAATATTTCAAGTCCTAAATCATGTAACATATCTATGCTTTCATGGTCAAATGGTGTTGAAAGAAACATTATATTTTTTTCATTACAGTAAGATAACAATATATTATGGGTATCTGCATCCAGCTCTAATTTTTTTATCATATCAAACTGAGATTCACCGGCATCTGTTGTCTCTTTTTGATACTCTGCTTTTTGTGCTTTTTTACTGACAAGTTTTTGAGCTTTAAATGTTTGAAATTTTACAGCATCTGCTCCGGCATCACTTGCTACATCTATGAGTTGTTTTGCAAGGGTAATAGAACCGTTATGATTAACTCCAGCTTCTGCGATGATAAATACTTTACTCATTTTACTACACTTCCGGCTTTTATAAACCCCTCTATGTGACAAGTTTCTTTACATGTAGCATTACTTCCATAAAAACTGTCTGCTTTTATAATTGTACCACCATTTACAATTGCCCCCGTAGAAATATGACAATTATTTTCTATAACAGCATCATGTTCTACAAGTGCTTTTGAATTTATTATACAATTTTGACCAATTTTTGCATTTGCATTAATTAAGGCATGGTGTAAAACTACTGTACCATCTTCTATAATTGAATGTTTAGATACATACGCTAAAGGAGATATGATACTTGGTAATTTGTAACCTATATCTTTAAGTAAATTAAAAAGTTTAACTCTTAAAGTATTTGTCTTTATTTGCCCTACTGTTATAACTGCATATTTATAAATTTTAAATAGTTCAGTCAAATCATCATCACAACCTATAACTTTATATCCTAAGATTTCTTGACCTATTAATTCTTTTTTATCAACTATCCCAGCAATATTATATTTGTCTTCCAATTCAATAACATCAATCACAGACTTACAATGTCCACCACCACCGATTAAAAGTATTTTTTCCTTCATACTTGCTCATCAAAATTAGGTCTGTCTTGATCTCCATCTGCTTTATGTTGTCTAAATATTTTATCTGTTTTGTTAGAAACGCAGTAAATAGGTACATTTATTTGTACAAATGGTTCAAAATAATTCGGAACAATTATTTCTGTATTTTCAAAATCGAGTAAGGAAAATCCTGCTGATAATAATTTATTTTTTTCATAGCCATAATTAATAAAATCAACATATTCTATAAAGTTATCAACTATATATTGATATAAGAATGTACGAATATCACTTATAAAATTTAAATTACCATAAAAATCAACTATACGATATGCTAAGCTGTTATTCGCTTTTGCAATTCTGAGAATAAAAATATTTTTAATTTCACCGTGCAGTGTTACATAATATATATCATATTTATAAATTGGATGTTGAAAAAATCTTTTATTAATATATTGCAAATCTTTAAGAGGAACAATATTTTTATCAAATTTATATGTAGATAAATCATCAATATTTTGAGCTTTGCATATTTGAACTTTTGTTGGTTTTGAAACAATAAAACTTTTTTTTATAGGGTTTTTTAATATTTTGAATTTTTTAAGAGTATCATTAACAAAATAATAGTGTTCCATCCTATTCCAGTTCATATTAATAGCTCTATAAATAGGTTTTGTTTGTAGACCAGCTCCTGGTGCTGCAAAAAAATGATGCTTGACTGTTTTTTTAAAATATTCACGCATTTGTATTCCTAGAAATGGCGCGTGAATATCTTCTCTGACTTTCCATAATGAACCTGCAATATCTGGATTATCCAAAAAATTATATTTCATATAACCAAAAAAACCAATGATTTCTTTATTCTTTTTAGCAATAATCAAATTTAATTTATCTTGATCTCGAAAATCGTATAAAAAGAGTTCTTTATTCTTGGAAAGTATATGCCCTTCTTTCCAGTAATCATTAATAAATTGCATAATGGCATCAGTTTCATTTAGTCTTGCTTGAGAAATTTGTATTGACATGGGATTATTTCATTAATTTTGCAATATTTTGTATTGTATATTTATCTAATGAAGCAATATCATCTAGTCCTAGTTCTTTTTCAAATGTATCTTCAATTTCAACTAAAAGAGAAAAAATACCAATAGAATCAAGGTATAACTTTTCAAAAATATCAGATTCTATATCCACCTCTTTGCTATCAATATTATTATTTTTTGCTATATAATTAACTAAAAATTCTATATGTTTATCCATTTTTTTTCCTTATGAGAGATACTTGTTTTATGTAAAAGTTTTAGTCCATTGCACGCATGATCCAATCCATATACATATTGGCTAAGATACTCTTTCTTTTCTTTAAATAGCTCTAAAGCATTGGCTATATCATTATAAAGATTAGCAAAACTTTCAATAAATCCGGCAGGATGCCCAGGAGTCATTCTGCTATAAAGTGGATTAGCTAACATATCTATATCACTGCCTCTATCAATAATAACTTTTTTTCCATTATTGTAAGAACATTCTAGTTTTTCTGGATTTTCCTGATGCCATAATGCACTTGCTTTAGTCCCATATATCTCAATATGTAAACCATTTCTATTACCAAGTGCTGTTTTACTTAGCCACATATTTCCTTCTATATCATCATAATATTGTAACATCATATTCACATCGTCTACGACACCATATTGAGAGAATGAATTGTAAGTAGCAATAACACTTTTTGGCTCTTTTTGTAAAAGAAAGTATGCTAGATGATGCAAATGTGTTCCAAGATCAAGGCTAATCATAGGTATAAATCCATCTTGAAGTCGCCACTTTTGAGGATATTTAACACTTTTTGGAGGTCTAAGAAAGCTTTCCTGTGGCATTTTTAATCTTATTTGTAAAATATCTCCAAACTCTTTTTGTGCTATTTTATATTGGAGTTCGCGAACCATAGGATATCCGCTATAATTATTAGTTATAACTAAAAAGTTTTTTTTCTCATCAAAAATATTTTGTAGTGTTTCTGCTTCTTTCAGTGAACTAACTAATGGCTTTTCACAAATTACAGGTATATTCTCCTGTAACAGTTCTAAGATAATTTCATAGTGCAAAGGGGTTGGTGTCAAAACTACTACAGCATCAACATTATTTTTCTCTTTCTTAATTAACTCTCTCCATTGGTGGTACAATCGTTCAATCTTCCAAACTTCAGCTGTTTTTTTATTTATTTCTTTTTGAGTGCTAAAAGCTCCAGCTACTACTTCAAATCGTTTATCCATCTGAGAAGCTATAAAATGGGGATAGCCAGCAATTGAATCAATACTACCACCTATGAAGGCTAATTTAAACATAATTTATCCTTTTGGTACACAATAGAGTACAGTTTCTAAACCTAGGTGACCATAAACGCGTATATACATATCGTAATTTGGATTTATTTCATTAATTAACAAGGGAATTTCCCATAAATGCGATGGTTTATGATATAAACATATAGCTAAAATGGGAGACTGCTCGCTAATAATCTCTTTTGCCCCTTTTATAGCTTCTAATTCTTTACAAAATATCATACCATATTTTGCAGCTCCATATATTGCTACTTTCATTTAAATATCCTTTGTAAACTAGCAGTCAGTTTGCTGCTAGCTTCTTCTTTAAGTTTATGTTTCATAATTTTACCAAGTGCATTTTTTGGTAATTTTTCAACAATCAAATATTGCATAGGTTGTTGATAGTCAGTTAAACTTCTAAGGCAAGCTACTTTGACATTTTTTAGATTAAATTTATTTTTGTTAATCACTAAAACAGCGACAATAATTTCTCCAAAATAGTCATTTTCAATACCTACAACAGCAACTTCTTCTACCCCTTCTACGCGACTAATCACATTCTCAACATCAATTGGATAGACATTTGTACCACCGACGATAATAAGATCTTTCTTTCTTCCGCTAAAATAAAGATAGTCATTTTTATCAAGATAGCCCAAATCACCAGTATAAAAATATCCATCAACAACACTTTCTTCTGTTTTTTGAGGATTATTGTAATATCTTGAAAAACTTGTTGTACTCTTAGCTATAATCTCTCCAATAACACCTATTGGAACTTCTTCTTTCTGCTCATTAACAATTTTTATATCAACAAATTCTAAAGCTTTCCCAACACTTTGAATATATTGATGAGATGTCTTTGCATCTAGATTTGTTACGATACCAACTTCACTTGCACCATAACACTCATGAAATTCACAAGCTAATTTTTCAATTAATTTCTGTTTAACTTCAGTTGTAAGGGGAGCAGAAGATGAGACAAGAGTTTGTAAGGAATCTATATTGTTATTGTCAAGTTTATCTACGAGTATATTTAAATGTGAGGCTATAGCGATAGTAAAGGTAACTTTATAGTTTTGCATATGTTCTATCCATCTTTGATGATGAAACTTTTTTAATAAAACAGAGGTAGCGCCAATAAGTAAAGGGAGTAAAACCAATCTTTGTCCCATAGAGTGATATAATGGAGATGCCGTAATAATAGTATCATCCGAATCAAGATTATATAAATCTTTTGCTGCAAGAAGAGCTCTTTGTATTTTTGTTTCTTGTGTAAAAACTATGGGCTTTGGATCTCCCGTTGACCCCGATGTCATTGTCAAAATATAATCTTCTTCTGGTGAAACTTTATTTTTATTCAAAAAATATTTTTCTGTGTTAATTTGAGCTTTATATATTGTTTCAAGTGCAATATATTTAGGGGAAAGAAGTTGTTTATCCATCATTTTTAGCTTAGAAGCATGTAATATAATAAAAGAAGCATCTGTAGTATCTATAGATTTTTCTAAAGAAGTTTGTTTTATGGTTGTACTTACAGGGATCAAAACTGCACCTAGATTTGCTATACTTAGCATACAAACAATATATTCATAAGAGTTTTCAAGAATTAATATAAGATGAGTTCCTTTTTTAACACCTTCTTGTTCTAAAAAATAGCTATATTTTTTTATATCATTCTCAAGTTTAGAATATGAATACTTACAATCATCAAAAATAACCGCTGTTTTTTGAGGGTACTTTAAAACACTTTCTTGAAAAAGCTCAATAATATTTTTTTTCATAAATTAAAAAACTCCTCTACATATTTGGCATCTATTCTTGGAATAATAAAATCTTTTCTATTCCAAACGCCATGATTTGAATCTAAAATACCTTCATAACCTAAGTTAAATAATCTCTCTTCAATATCTTTTAAAGAAGCCCCATATTTTGGCTTCATAGGAGATACAAAGTACTTACTTGGTTTTAAATTATTTTGTAAAAGTAAATTTTTACATGTTTCAATTTCTTCTGAAATATAACTATCTATATCTTTCCCTAATGCCCAATGACTCTTAGTATGTACACCAACTTCAGCATAGTGAAATTTTTTATAATATTCTAAATTTTCAAAACGCTGTTCTAATAAATCTAGCTCAACTTCGCTAAGTTCTCCAAGGAAAGCATAAGCTTCATTTTGATCTAGGATTAAGTTAAAGGCTCCCTTAATCACTCTTCTATACTCTAAACTTTCATAAGCATATATTTTATCAATATATTTAATCTGCTCTTGTGTTAGATGAGTTTTAAGTCTATATGCCAAATTTTCCAACTCTTTTTTATTTCGTTTAACGAGTATAACCTGAATAAGATGAGTTAATGGATAAACTGGTTTTTCTTCAAAAGGTCCTGTAATCACTCCTGTATGTGTTGGAATATTATTTTGTTCGCACCATGGTAAAACATTTCTTGTCCAATCAACTGTTCCATCATCTCCTGTAATATAAATATAACTTTCCTTTGCTAGTATCTTTTTATGAAGATTAGAAATAAAATCAAACTTATAACCTTTTTTCTGAAGTTTTCTAATCTGCATTATAAATTTTTCTATTGCTATTGGAAAGCTGCCTGCTACAGCTGGTTCTTTCTCACTTGAAACACTATGATACATTAAAATAAATTTTTTACCTTCTTTCATACTATCACACTACTTGAAATATTCATAACACTTTGTTCCAAATACTTAGAATTTTTCAAATCTACACATTGGCAATCTTTAAACAAATCTAACTCCTTTGTTACCAAAACAGATCTAATCTCATATTCGCTTAAGTCTGTAAAATATATCTTAGCTAAGTAGATACTTCCTACCATTTAAAATAATCCTCTTGATCGTCTATGAAACTCTTTAAATTTAAATTTTGTAATAAAAGCATAACATGGTTATAAACATTATCCTGTATATTTAATTTAACTATATGCATTTCAACTCCTTATAAATTTCAATCATTATACTATAACGCTACTTGTAATATTCACAACCCTTTGTTCTAAATACTTTGCATTTGTTAAATCCCCACATTGACAATCTTTGAACATATCTAACTCATTCATAAGCTTCCAAATAGGTCTTGTCATAATTCCATTTTTATTTGTATAGTCTAAAAACTCATCTCTTTTAGCTACATCTTTTACTATAACTGCTTGTAACCAATAGTTTGATTTAGAATCTTTTGGCTCTTTTACAAAGGTAATATTTTCATCATCTTTAAAAAACTCTTCATACTTTGAAGCTAAATCTCTTTTACTTTTAATAAAAGTATCTAGTTGCTCCAGTTGAGCTACAAGAAGTGAAGCATTTAGATTTGGCATTCTATAGTTATAGCCTATTTCGTCATGTTTGTATTCATAAAGATGGAATACTTTTGCAGTGGTTGTCAGATGTTTTGCTCTTTTTGCCAGCTTTTCATCATCCGTGACTATCACACCGCCACCACCGCTTGTGATTATTTTATTGCCATTAAAACTAAAAGCTCCAAGTTGTCCAAAAATTCCTGTATGCTTACCTTTATAGCTACTGCCTAGACTCTCCGCTGCATCTTCAACTAAAGTTATATGCCATGCATCACATATTACTTTGATTGCATCAATTTTACAAGGATGTCCAAAAGTATGCATAGGGACACACGCTTTTATTGTTTTGTTTGTAGTTTTATTTATGCATCTGTTTGCAATGACTTCACAGTTCTCTTCTAAAAATCCTAAAAGTGAACCCGGACTCAGTCCCATAGTATCTAAATCTACATCTACAAAAACAGGCTTTGCGCCAGTATAACTTATAGCATTACATGTAGCTATAAATGTAAGCGGCTGGGTGATTACTTCATCTTCAGCTTTTACATCTGCTAAAAGCAGTGATATATGCAAAGCAGAGGTTCCGTTTACCGTGGCTATGGCATATTTACTTCCGACATACTCAGCAAACTCTTTCTCGAATCTATCAACATACTTTCCAACACTTGAAACAAATGTAGAATCAATACAATCATTCACATACTTTTTTTCATTTCCAATAAATCTTGGTTCATGCAGAGGAATAAACTCTCTGGTTTTATAAATATCTTGAATAAATTGTACAATTTCTGTCATATTTTACTCCTTAAAGGTACTTCATACATCGTCTGCGATTCCAATGCTATTACTTTTTCTATACGCATCTCACATCTTCCCATCAAGGTATTTACCTTTATCTTCATAATTAAAATTAGGAAGTAGTTTAAAAAACTCTTTGACTATATCTTCTTTTGACCAACTAAGAGATTTTTTCAACATATTAATGTTTTTTACAAAGTTATCTAATAAATTATCATCATAATCAATTTCATTTTTTATAATGCCCAAATTTTGAAATTTGTCCATATCAAGCGTTTCTTTCTCTGTATAAAACTCTTCAAAATCTTTTTCACCTGTTGTATCACTTGAAGTAAAGAGGCAAGGGTATTTCCCCTCGTCTGGCAAAGTCTTTGCTTTTTCTCTTGCTTCCTCTTCATCTTTACACAAGTAAGGCTCATAGCCCTTCTCTTGAAGATATTTCGCTGCTATATCTGCAAACGAAATAAGATGCAGAGCATCATCAAGTTTAGGAAAAAATATATCACGATTTTCTCCAAATATGCAAGACATCAGACAAAGTTCACCACTCTCCTCAGGTGTAACAAAATAGCGTTTTATGTCATTAGGAGCAACTATAGGTTGTCTTTTTTCTATACGTTTATTAAATCCATACAGCAGAGAACCGTCAGAAAAAGCAACATTGGCAAATCGTGCCATAGATACTTTTAAATATTTCGATTTACGATTGACAAACATTTCCATAATTCGCTTAGAAGCACCCATCATATTTACAGGATTAGCCGCCTTATCTGTTGAGACACAAAAATATTTTTTAGCTCTTTTTTGTGTCGCCTGTGCTATTGTTTTATCGGTATTAAAAATATTCACATCAATCATACGCATAAGTGTAAATGCATCTTTTTCACTTCTTACATGTTTGAGTGCAGAAAGGTTCAAAACATAATCATACTTACCGTCTGCTGCTATAAAAGCATCATACTCAACACTTCCGATATCAAGAGCAAAAGTTTGAAAATCACCATCGATATACCCAAAACTACTTCTAATGTCACGTACAAGTTCTACCATGTTGTTTTCAGAAATATCTACAACATGAAGTTTTTTTGGATTACGTATAAATATCTCTTTTACTACTGCCTGACCGATACTGCCTGCTCCGCCGAGGACTAAAAAAGAGGAATTTGAAACTATTGCAACAAGCTTGCTTGCATAACTGTCTACATCTTCGCTAAAAAGTTTTTTATCTCTGCCAATCAATTTTAATATACTCATAAAGATTAATATAGCAATATTTATACCATATAATTGGTATATTTTATGCTTAATCCTAACAAAGGATTTATATGCATGATATTCAGACACAAGCACTTCATAACTACCAAGAGAACCTTGCCTACTTTCAACAAAGTATTCCATCTTTATATAATAAAATTTTAGCTTTGGATACATTGCTTAATGAAGGAACATATCCCCAAAAATATGATTTGGAATACAAAGACGGTTATTTTGATGTTATAGAACTTGCAAGTGGAGAATTTTTATATAAACAAGACTCCAATACAATAGCTGAAGAACAATGCTCTCAAGTTTCTCTTAAAAAAGATGATCAGGTTTTTGAAAGTTATAAAAATCTTATTTTTGATAAAGACACAATAGACTTTTTAAAACAACAATCCTCTTTCTCAAATTTAGCCACTATGGCACCTATTATAGACTACTATAACCAGCATATTGAAAAATCCACACATATGACACAACTCAATAAATTTATATTTTTTGGTTCAGGGTTAGGTCTGCATATTGATAAAATAATTACAAAATACAATGTACAGGTACCATGGATTATAGAAGATGATGTAGAGCTTTTTCGACTCTCTCTTTTTGTTACAAATTATAAAAAACTTTCTCAAAATCGAGATTTGTTCTTTGCAATTGGTTTAAATGATACGGAACTTAGCACTGTATTTAATACCTTTTTTTCCAAAGCATTTATGAAAAATCTTTACATAAAATTTTATCTTTTTAGTGAAAAAGATAAAGAAAAAATTCCTTTTATACAAAGTAAACTGGTTGCACGGCCTGAAGTTGCTTATTCGCATAGCAGACTTTTGGTCAAAAATATTAAAGTTATTTATAAATTAAAAGAACATTTTAAGTTTCTTAACCTTCTTAAAAAAGAGCAGGAACATTTTTTTCAGGACAAGCCTATCTTAATTCTAGGTGCCGGACCTTCCTTACACAACAATATTGAGTGGTTACAAAACAATGCTGATAAATTTATTATTATGGCAGCACTTGTCAGTTTAAAAACATTAAAAAAAGCCGGTATTTCTCCAGATATTGTAGTTCAGGTTGATGAAAATGAGTTTACCACAGAGAAGATACTTGAAAATTTAGGGGATACTGCTTTTTTACAAAATACAATCTTTATCTTTTCTGCATCAGTTGCTCCTATTATGTTTGAAACATTCAAAAATAGTCCTCTATATCTACATGAGGACCGAACAAAATATAAACTTGCCAAAAGCACCATGCCTGTTGCAAGTGTTGGAGAGAGTCTTTATGCCATCTCTTTGGTTTTTAATGCAGACAATATCTACATGCTTGGAATCGATTTGGCATTAGGGGCTGATGGGCTAAGTCACTCACCTGACCACTTTATGGCACAAAAAATCGACAATACTCCAGAAGAAGATTTAACAGTGAGTCTCTCAAACACTGTTATACAAGTAAAAGGAAATTTTAGAAATCAGGTGAATACAAATCCTCTCCTCTGTATGTCTATACCTATTATTAACAATAAGACAAGTACCTATAAAAGTAGTAATCAAACAATATACAATCTCAGTGATGGTGCCTATTTTTTCAATACAATTGCATGCAAACCTCAAGATGTATCGCTGCAATCAATTATTGATAAATCCACAATCAATACAAATTTGACAGAGTTATTTGATAGATATTCATCGATCCAGCTTGATGAAGAAGAGATACGAGCTTTAGAATGTAGAAAACAACATATACAAGAGAGTAAAAGGTTCCTTAAAGAATTCGAAGAAAAGCCTTATAGTAATAAAGATATTTTTGAGGCAAATTTTATACAATTTATTAGTAGTCTTTCTAATTCAAAATGCAAATTTGAACTTTGGGAAATACTTATAACCTATTCCCACAGAGTCACTCCATACATTGATGACCTTCTTAATACACAAGAATTACAGCAGAGTAAAAAACATACAAAACAACTGCGCAACCTAGTTATCAGCCAATTTTCAAAGATAATCGATGATTATGAAAAAATTCTTGAAGAGTTAATGGGAAATGAAGAAATGTGCAAAAGCTAAAGCTTTTGCACATTTTTTAAAAAAGTAGCTTTAAACTACTGTAAAAGTCTCAACACATTTTCTAAAGAAACCTGCAAGAGCTAAAGCTCTTTACTCATCTACTGAAGTAGACGAAGCACGTTTTGTTGAACAGCATTAGCTTGACTCATAGCATATGAACCAGACTGTGCCAATATATTCAATTTAGAAAAGTTCGCACTCTCCTCAGCAAAGTCAACATCACGAATTTGAGATTCAGCAGATGTAACATTTACTTGTGTAACAGAAATATTTCTAATAGTTGATTCAAGTTGATTTTGAACAGAACCAATATCTGAACGAGTTTTATCTAAATCTTTAAGTGCATAGTCAGAAGTAATAATCGCTTTTTCTGCACTTGCTCTTGTTGTTACATCAATAGTATCAATAGTATTAGAAGCATTTGCACCACTTGCACCAGTCGCAGATAATGAACTTGATAAACCATCAGAAGTAATACTATCACCAATCTTTGCACCAGTTAAATCACTAGAAGAATCTAAACGAATACCATACTCTGGTTTATCTTGTGTAGAATCTTTAGTTTCATACAGACTTGCTCTTACATCAGCATTTACTTTTTGTGCTTCAGTATTGAATGCATCAACAACAGCTTGTGCTACTTCATATGCAGAGTGTGATCCTGAAGTAAATGTTACACTTTTACTACTTACTGTAGTAGTAGTGCCATCATCTCCAACAGTAGTTACAGATAAAGAAGCACTTTCATTAGTTGATGTTCCAGTAGTTGCACCAAATCCTACACTTGAATCTAGAAATGCAAATTTACCTACATTTGACGTCTGTGTATTATCTACAGAGAGTTTAACGGTTTCACCAGCATATGCACCAATATGGAAAGATTTGTTTTTAAATGCACCGTTAAGAAGTGTTTGACCATTAAAAGAAGTCGTAGTCGCAATATTTTGCGCTTCTTCTAGAAGTCTGTCAATATCCGCTTGAATTTTTTTACGAGAATTCAATGTTTGACCATCAGAAGCCGCTTGGATAGATTTTGTTCTTACAGTATCAATGATTTTTGTATATTCATCAAGTGCACCATCAGCAGTCTGAGTAACACCAATACCATCATTTGCATTGTTGATAGCTTGACCAAGACCTTGAGATTGTTGACGAAGGGAGTTTGCAATCGCTAGACCTGAAGCATCATCTGCCGCTTTGTTAATTCTTAAACCTGAAGAAAGTGCATTTAAACTTTTGTCTAAACCTAAGTTTGTGTTCACAGAGTTTCTGTGTGCGTTCATTGCCGCAATGTTTGTGTTAATTCTAAAACCCATAATAAATCCTTTTCTATGGAAGAGCCTTTCGCTCTTGTGTTTTTTATTTTATCTTTAGGCTTCCTTGCCCGAGACTGTAACAATATCGTCACTCAAAAAAATAACTTTAGCTTTTTTTGTAAATTTTTCTCTCTCCTCTTAGTCCAGACTAAAATTTAGGTTCCATAATACCTCAGAACCGATACTTCAGTGCCGGCTGTTATTACTTCTTTGCCCTTCTCAGCCCAGACTGAAGTCTGGGTTCCGACTACCTTCTCGGAACCGGTACTTTAGTGCCGGCTAAAAAGATATTTCGTAATTTTATTCTTTTTTCGCTACACTTCCAAAATCAAAAACCAAATCACTATACTTAAAGTGTATAATATAGTATAGAGTATAGAGTATATTCAACATTTTTTAAAAGGTTTAGATTCAAGACAAACTTGATTTTGCGATACAGGTATCGTTAAATTAAGTTTAACGCAGGAAATGAGCCTTTTAAAAATTGCCCATAGGGTAAATAAAGAAACTACAATCTGCTTCGTTAAAATCTTTTGAAGTGCAATAAGCACATCTACAAGATTTTGCCTTACATCTTATAGTTTCTTTATTTATTGAATTATACTCTATACTATATTATACACTTGCAATAGGAAAACTATTTGAACTTAATAATCGTCGAATCACCCGCAAAAGCGCGTACTATCAAGAATTTTTTAGGCAAAGACTATGATGTTATAGCATCCAAAGGACACATCAGAGATTTACCAAAATCTCGTTTTGGAATTACTCTAGATGAAGAAACTCATGAGCTTGTTCCCAAATACTCAGTAGCAAAAGAGAATGCACCAACCGTTAAAGAGATCAAAGAAAAAGCCAAAAAGGCCGACACTATTTACATCGCGACCGATGAAGATCGCGAGGGGGAAGCTATAGGCTGGCATATAGCCCATGCTATAAAAAAAGATCCGCTTGAACTGCCACGTATTGTTTTTCACGAAATTACAAAAACGGCTATAAAACATGCGCTTGAGTCTGCTAGAAAAATAGACATGGACATGGTTAATGCACAACAGGCACGCCGTTTGCTTGACCGTATAGTCGGGTATAAACTCTCTCCGCTGCTTGCTTCAAAAATTCAAAAAGGTCTTTCCGGCGGACGTGTGCAAAGTTCGACACTCAAACTGGTTGTGGACCGTGAACGCGAAATTAAAGCCTTTGTTCCTCAAGAATATTGGAGCATTGACACGCTTTTCAAGCCAAATATTGAAGCAAACCTTATAAAGCACAAAGAAGAAAAAATTTCAAAACTCTCCATAGAGAACAAAGAAAAAGCAGAAGCAATTGTCCAAAGCGTTAAAAATGACAATTTCACTATTGCAAAAATAGAAACAAAGAAAAGAAAATCATCAACACCACCGCCATTTATGACATCAACACTGCAACAAACGGCTTCAGGCAAGCTCGGATTTACTCCAAAACGTACTATGATGATAGCCCAAACTCTCTATGAGGGCGTAAAAACACCTGATGGAACTTCGGGTGTCATCACGTATATGAGAACAGATTCACTCAATCTCGCACAAGAAGCGGTAGGTGCTGTTCGCGGCATCATAGAGAGCCGTTTTGGAAAAAAATACCTGCCAAAAGAGCCAAAAGTTTATACTAAAAAAGCTAAAGGCGCACAAGAAGCTCACGAGGCTATACGCCCTACTATGCTGCAATTTACTCCCGAAGTAGCGCAAAAATTTTTAAAAGCCGATGAAATCAAACTCTACCGTCTTATTTATGAGCGTTTTATGGCATGTCAGATGGAAGATGCAATATTTGAGCAGCAAAGCATTATCTTTAAAGGCAAGGAAAATGAATATCGTGCAAGCGGCAGAAAACTCATCTTTGACGGTTTTTATGCGATAACAGGCACGGAAGACAAAGACAAATTACTTCCGACACTCAAAGAGGGAGACAAAGCCGAAATTCAGAGTATAAAACCTGAACAGCACTTTACAGAACCGCCGTCTCGTTACTCAGAAGCAAGTTTGATTAAAAAGCTGGAGTCTGAGGGTGTAGGACGTCCATCAACCTATGCACCGACAATTGCAACACTCTCAAACCGTACCTATGTAACCATAGAAAAAAAGCAGATTATTCCGACTGAAATCGCTTTTACCGTTACCGAAATTTTAGAGAAAAACTTTCCAAATATTGTTGATATTAATTTTACCGCTGAAATGGAAGAAGAACTTGATGAAATAGCCGAAGGCAAAGTTGACTGGCAAAAACTTCTGCTTGAATTCTATGAAAAATTTATGAAACAAATCGAGGCGGGCAAAGAAAATATTGTTTCTTTAAAACTTGCAAAACCGCTTGGACGCACCTGTCCTAAATGCGGGGAGCATGAGTTACTTCTTAGAAGCGGACGTTTTGGAAACTTCATCGCATGCAGCGGTTTCCCTAAATGTAAATACACAGAACAGTGTGATGAAGAAGGCAACCCTGTTGAGAAAAAAGAGACGACAGCCGATGAGAAATGTGACAAATGCGGTGCTGATATGATTGAAAAAAATGGTCGTAACGGAAAATTTTTAGCCTGTTCAAACTATCCTGATTGTAAAAATACAAAAAGCATTAATGTCGAAGAAAAAGTGAGTGAAACACCTTGTCCGGACTGTGGCGGTAAAATTAGCCTAAAAAATTCTCGCAGAGGACCTTTTTGGGGATGTGAAAATTATCCTGATTGTAAATTCATTTCTAAATTTGAACCGACGACTATTAAATGTAAAGAAAAAGGATGCACAGGTGTTTTAGCACCTCGTACCTATAGGAATAAAGAAGTGTATGAGTGTGTGAAATGTAAAGCGCGTACGCCAAGAGAAGAGATAGACAAGGCATAAAAGCCACTCTCAGCCCAGGTTTTAGCCTCAATGCCATTAAGTTAAGCAGTTTTTTCGAAACCCGTACTTCAGTGCGGGCTTTGTGTCTTTAAAGACGAAGGCCTAGGTTAAAACCTAGGTTCCGAGAAAACATCAAGCTTTTTTCTTAACTTAACGGTATTGAGGTTTTAACCTAGGCTATGCGTTATCAAAGCCTAACAGGCAAGGCTAAAACCTTGCTTCCGAAGAGCCAGATATAGATAAAGTCAGGATTCAAAATTAAATACATACACATTCTATTTTGAATCCTTAACAAAAGAGGGAACAAAAAATGAAAATAGGCATACTCTCCGACACCCATACCAAAGTTAAAAGAGCGAAAGCGGCTCTTGATATACTTATTGAAGATGGTGCTGAGTTTATTATACATGCCGGAGATATTGTTGAAAAAGAGATACTTGACCTGCTTGAAGAGTGCGGGAAAAAATATATAGCCGTATATGGGAACAATGATGCCCATTTAGTTGCATATCACA